>MDTE01145134.1_pt1 | contig 14725 bp, 15 predicted proteins | sample 811231 | NCBI WGS metagenome assembly MDTE01 (sample SAMN05326651, study PRJNA326480) | marine metagenome | isolation source: seawater | place: Indian Ocean: Red Sea | collected 2010 | reverse complement strand
GAAGCAACGCATCATGAAGCTCATTGGATTATTGCTCAAGAGTATCTAAATGCTGCTTTAGAGGGAGATAAGCGAATATTAATACTAAATGGCAAGCCTCTAGGGGCAATCTTGCGATTGCACGCCGATGGCTCTGAGCTCAATAACTTAGACCAAGGTGGTAGTGCCTTACCAGCTTCATTGAATCAGCGGGATATAGATATATGCAATGCTCTTAGCGACGATCTTGTTTCGGGAGGGGTCTTTTTTGCTGGAATAGATGTTATAGGAGGGATGCTAATTGAGGTAAATATTACAAGCCCTACTGGCCTACAGGAAATGACTCGTTTTGATGGAGTGCCCTACCATGAAAAGATTATTGCAAGTACCGAGAAAGATTGTTAGTTTAATTTGTACTCTTACTGTGAATTGTCATCTGTGGGTACGGTATTGTAATTCCAGCATCATCAAACGCGATCTTTAACTGCTCCGTTAACTCTAGCTTGGTTGCGAAGTAGTCTTCAGATCGAACCCATATTCGAATTGTAAGAATGACACAATTATCGGCGAGTTCTAGAACACCCACCAACTTTGATTGATCTGCGAGTATTCGGTTTTCACGATCGAGAAGGCTATGAATTACATCTTTTGCTTTGGCAATGCTATCTTCGTAGCTGATACCAATTGATAGATCTATTCGTCGAGTATCGCGTGCTGACCAGTTAATGATGGTGCCAGCATAAATGCTACCGTTTGGTACAGTAATTTCCTTGTTGTCGGGTGTTATCAACGTGGTGGTGAATAGACCTATTTTTTCAACTGAACCCGCACTTGAGCTGACTTCCACATAATCGCCAGCATCAAACGGTCTAGAAACAATCAGCATTATTCCAGCAGCGAAATTACCAAGCGAATCTTTTAGGGCTAGCCCTATCGCAATTCCCGCCGCACCAAGTAGCGCAATTAATGATGTGGTATTGACGCCTAGTTGATCTAAAGCTGCGATGGTAGCCAGTAGTGTTATTAGAATATTCACCATCGTAGCGGCGAAATTCACTAAGACTCCATCTTGTCCACTTTTACTCAAAAAACGTCGGGTGAGATTCCGAGTTAGATTCGCAATAAGCCTGCCGCCAACCAAGATTACTATTGCTAGGGCAATATTGGTTACAGCCTCCCATAGATAGTTATCGGTCAGCTCTTTCAGTCCAATGAATAATTCCATAGTTTTTTTCAATAGTGTAAGGTTTGGCCAATATCTGTCTTGCTGCTCATTTATTGGTGGAAGGCAGTTTGACAATACGCGTAGACGACAGTCGGTCGTGGAGGGCGCAGTGTTGATTGTCAACAAGAATCCAAAGAAATGCAAAGAGAAATATAGCAAACCCTAGGATAGCTGCAAGTTGGCCAGTTAGAAGTCCTTGGCTTACGAGCATGAGTAGCAGCAAGAATCCAGCATTAGAGATACCAAAACGTGCTGCTGCAGTTCCCCATCGCACTCTTAAGGCGTGCACATGGATCACTTTAATGCGCCATGCCTTCATACCAAGTGTTTGACCGCCATGCGTCCAGAACCAGCCAAGAAAAAAGAACCAAACCCCCAAAAGATATAGTGATGTAAGGCTAGTGCCCCATATTGATTCATCTATAAAGCTGCCTATTAGGGGGGCAGGGAGAAAGGCAATGAAAGTAGCTGCGGTTACTAACAGCATGTCATATAAAAGCGCTGAAATACGTCGCATTAAGCCGGCAGGGGTTGGTTCTATAAGTTTCGACATGGGCAATATTTTAGTGTTAATTCCACGCGTATTGAGATCTTTACTGTCCAGCTATGAGACTTTTGCACACAGTTCACTGTAATTGTGGCGCCCCCGGCAAGATTCGAACTTGCGGCCTATCGCTTCGTACCACTACAGCTTTCACTGCCGGCTAATTACCGTTTGTGGTCTGGACTTTATCTTCACCAACTCACATTAGTTTTAGATCGTCGGTGCTGCCCGTCAAGTCTCTACACCTTCCCACATTACTGTAGGCTTGGCTCGGTATTGCCACCATCGTCAATGCTGAGGATTCACCGAGTTTGAGCAGATTCACGCAAGGAGTTTCCCGCCTTGGTGCCCAATTAAGCTTAGGAGGCGATTGCTCTATCCTAGCTGAGCTACGGGGGCGTTCCGCAACAATTATAACAATCATCACCACTACGTTCATTCATTCATTTGTCGTTAGTGCTATACCAATGCATATTTACTAATGTGGCTATATTTATCTCGTTTGGTGGAGCGGAGGAGGATCGAACTCCCGACCTTCGCATTGCGAACGCGACGCTCTCCCAGCTGAGCTACCGCCCCTAGTTTAGGGAAGAGAAACATGCTATGTAGCTGACTTAGTCTACAATAGTCAATAAGGCGATGCCAGATTCGAAGATGTTTAGATGGGTGTTACAACTAATCTCCTATTGAGGCTGGTTTGTGCAGGCCATTTTGTATGATTTGTATGATCAGCAAAGTTTAGATATGCAGGGCCTGAGTACAACTAAAGTCATCGTTGCTTAAGCGTCGTGGAAATGGATTACGTCTAATAACGATTCCCATTATTGCTTTCAAAGTCCGTAAGTGCCATGACATTTCTGAACTGTTATTAGCAATATGGCGCGAATTCACAGAAGTTTTTCTTAGGGAAAGTTGGTCTGGGGGTTTGATTTCAAGTAGTTGAGATGTGGTAGGCAGCTTGAGACTATTGATTGCATTTCTTGCCAAGAAATGCCCGGAATTTATTTGTTAGACTGGATCATCTCCCTATATTTAGTTTAGGTAACTTGCAAAGTAGACTGCCCGCAGCCAGATTTTGGGACGCCGTTTGTTGTAAAAGCGACACTATTGCGACTGGATTCACAGATAGTGGTAATACAGCCGGAGCTTCACAATGATGATGATAAAATCACCCTAGGAGTGGTAGGGGTTATACAATATGAAGCTATTACGAAATGCGGCATGCATGGGTCGTTGACGAAGACCAAAGATAGATGCGGAATAGTATACTGGTAACGTACCCTAGAAACATAAAGCAAGACTCACAGTTTGGATGCTAAGTCGATGGACGCACAGCCGACAGAATTAGTTAAGCAGCCGGGAGAACGCCTTCGGGATCTCCGCTTGAAGAACGAGTGGACTCTTGAAGAAGTGGCTGGAGATTTGAACCTCAAGGTCGAGGTAATTAAAGCGCTTGAGTCAGGAGATTATACCAATTTGCCAGAGCGGACATACATTCGCGGCTACTTAAGGTCTTACGCGCGTCTCTTAGGAATTAGTGAGGATGTGATTCTTGATGACATCGTAGCTATCTCGGAAGGCAAAGCAGATCTAGGCTCTGTTCTACCTGTCATGAATACAAGTGCTCTGCGCGACGCTCAGGATATGCCCAAGATGTCTGTTTTTCGGCCCGCTACAAAATCATGGATGCGTCCAACAGCATGGTCGATATCCATAATATTATTGATAATTTTGGCGTGGTGGCTAAGTGGGTTGCGGCCGTCTATAGTAAATGGATCTGCAGGCACTCCAAGTATGGATGGTGAAAAACCCAAATTAGTGGAGTTGCCCGAAACAGAATAGCTGGCCATAGTTACTAGAGTCTAGTGGTTTAGTTGTCGTTGATGCAGTCATTGAGCATTTGTGGGTCAATATTGCCGCCCGAAATGATGATGCCAATACGACCCGATAAAGGCAGAGTTCCTGATAAAAGTGCGGCAAGACCTAATGCTCCCGAGGGCTCCACAACTAGCTTAAGCTTGTTGAATGCGTATCGTACCGCGTCCACAATAGCTTCTTCACTTACTGTAACTATATCTGACACAAAACTTTGGATTAAGGTAAACGGAATCTCTCCAAGCGATTCTGTTCTTGTACCATCAGCTATTGTATTTGGATTGTGAATGGTTTCAATAATTCCGCTCCGAAACGATCGAGCTGCGTCATCTGCTAATTCTGGTTCAACTCCGATTACTTTGCAGGTTGGTAAAAGCTCATGAGAAGAGATTGCGGACCCCGATAGCAAGCCACCACCGCCACACGGTATGAGTAAAAAATCAAGATGCCCCACCGAATCAATCAACTCAAGAGCGCACGTTCCTTGCCCAGCGATGATATCTGGGTGGTCAAAAGGAGGGATGAGCTTAAATCCGTATTTAGCAATAAGCTCACCAGTGACATCTTCACGTTTCTCAGAATTGGGATCATAGGAGTGAATATTGGCACCGAAATTAGTTGTCGCTAATCTTTTGTTGATTGGTGCATTCTTAGGCATTACAACAGTAGTGCTAATTCCAAGCATTTTTCCGCAAAGAGCGATTGCCTGACCATGATTGCCCGATGAATATGTTATAACGCCACGAGATTTTTCCATATCGGATATTTTCGCCATTGCATTCCATGCTCCACGAATTTTAAAAGCTCCTGCTCTTTGAAAATTCTCACATTTCAAGAATATTTTATTGCCCCCAGAGATATCGAGAGCAGTATCAGAAAGTACAGGTGTTATGATGGCGGATCCAGTGATTCTATCTCTGGCAGAAAGTACGTCTAGAAATTGTGGTTTGTTTTTCATATTAGTGATATCTCTATTCTAGATAGGTGTTCAATCATTGGGCTAATTTAATCAAAAGATTATAGAATGTGATTTTTAGGATATTGCGGATAGGCGAAGAATGCCACTTGAACATATCAAAATAGATACTGGTGATCATCCGGCGTGTTGTGTTATTTGGCTGCATGGTCTTGGTGCTGATGGTCATGATTTTGTAGATCTTCCAAATATGCTGAAACTTCCACCAGATAGATCAGTTAGATATATATTTCCGCATGCACCCGTTCGGCCAATTACTCTTAATGGTGGGGTGAGTATGCGTGGTTGGTACGATTTACTGAGCCTAGATCTGCAAAATGACGAGGATGCACAAGGCCTAGAAGAATCATCAATTATGCTAGCTGAATTAATTGATGAGCAGGTAAAGCAAGGTATTTCCACCGAAAAAATCTTGTTGGGGGGATTTTCTCAGGGTGGGGCGCTCTCTTTATACCATGGCCTTTGTCATTCTAAGTCACTTGCCGGCCTAGTAGGACTATCCACTTACCTGCCTCTTCCAGATAGGCTAAGTCACCATCGTAATATCATGAGCCATAACGTGCCTATTTTCATGGGGCATGGGTGTTACGATTCGGTGATTCCATCGGATTATGGGAAGTCAAGTCGAGACATTTTGCAGAAGCACGGATACACTGTTACATGGAGACAATATCCAATGGATCACTCTATTTGTGAGTCAGAGATTCAGGATATGAGCAACTTTTTATTACGATGCTTTTAGCAATTAACCATCACCAATGATCTGTAGACATGCTGCGTGAAGCGCAGGACTAGCTGAGGCGAGCACTTGTTGTCCAGACGAGAATGTCAGTGGGTTGCCGGTCCAATCACTGATACAGCCCCCGGCACCATTAACTATAGGGGCAAGCGCGAGGAAGTCGTGGATTGATAGGTTAGATTCCATAACAATGTCAGCATAGCCAGATGCCAGTAGCCCATAAGCATAGCAATCAGAACCGAAATTTCGAAATCGTCCTGCGCGAGATACTTGGTCAAAATGTCGCAGTTCAGCATCAGTAAACATATCTATAGTGGTTGCAAAAATAGTGGCTTCTTCGATACGACTCCTATCACTAGTGTGGCAATTCTTGCCATTATGAGTTGTTGGTTGATTTATAATGCCAATCCAGCGCTCTTTAAGTGCGGGCATTTCTATAATGCCCAGCACAGGTTCTTGGTCGTATAGCAGTGCTATCAGCGATCCAAAGGTTGGTTGCCCTGTTATAAAACTTCGTGTTCCGTCGATAGGATCAATTACCCATGTCCATTTGCTGTTATTATTGGCATGCCCGTATTCTTCTCCATAAATAGCATGTTCTGGATATGTTCTTTCAATCAGGTGTCGAATCTCAGCTTCTGCCTCCAAATCTGCTACCGTCACCGGTGACCCATCTTCCTTGAACTCTACAGACGACAGATTGCGAAATGCTTGCATGATCTTATGGCGAGCAACATCCGCCAGCGTCTTCGCAAAGTCAATTAAATTATTGTCAAGTTCTTTCATAGCCAAGATCTCATTAACCTATATACCATGCGCCTCAGAAGAAGATAGTCTTTAACGTAAATCGGTGCAAGTAATGTGATACAGATCTTTTCACTTGTTATTAGAAGTTCGGTTATCGAATCAGTATTGCTATTACTGGTCTATGCTGATACAACACTACTTTATCAGTTCTCATAATACCAAGAACACCATTATGGACCTAGGCCTAACCGACAAAGTAATTATGGTTTCTGGGGGCAGTCGCGGCCTCGGCTTGGGTATAGCACGTGCTGCAGCATATGAGGGCGCCAAGATATCTCTTTCTTCTCCCACGACATCGCGCATTCAAAATGCTGCGACCAATCTTGCCAAAGAAACTGGAGTTGAAGTTATGGCAACCACTGTCGATGGCCGAAATAAAGACTCAATAATCGAGTGGCTGGAAAATACGCATCGTATGTTTGGTGAAATACACGGACTAGTTGTTAACGGCGGCGGTCCGCCAGCTGGACGATTTGACGATTTTGAGGATGTTGACTGGCAGGACGCATTTGATTCAACTTTGCTGAGTGCCGTTCGGATGATTCGCTCTGTTTTGCCATCGATGCGAAAGCAAGGCGGTGGCTCAATTATCACTATAACGTCCTCATCAGTGAAGGAGCCAATCGACAATCTTTTGCTTTCAGGTGTTATGCGATCTGGTGTTGCTAGCTTAGCCAAGAGTCTCGCGACTGAGTTAGCGCCACAAAAGATTCGGGTAAATAATTTAGTGCCCGGACAAATAGAGACTGATCGATTGCGGGAGAATATTCGTACACAAAGTAAATCTATGAATCTGTCGTTCGAGCAGCTTTGGGAACAACGAGGGGATGGGGTTCCTCTTGGTCGATTTGGCGAACCCGATGAATTTGGGAAAGCAGGGGTATTCTTGTTATCAGATGTTGCTAGCTATGTTACGGGAGAGACGCTTGTTGTGGATGGCGGTGCAATGAAGACAGTGTGGTAGAGAAACTTCTATAGACTAACTTAAGGTGCATGGTTGATATGGGAATCCTTCCAGGACTATCGGAAGAGCGAACGGATTACGGCGCTACGCAAAAAGTAATTGAGGAGATCAGTCAGCGATTTGGTGATCGGTTAACAGTGGCTCGTTCTGTCAGGGAGCGCTTCGGTAAAGATGAGTCATTTCATCCATCAGTGCCGCCCGACGCTGTTGTTACGGTACAAAGCACTGAGGAAGTTCGAGATGTTGTGCAAAGCTGCGCACAGCATCGAGTACCCGTTATTGCTTATGGAACCGGCACCGCGCTGGAAGGTCATGTTGCCGCATTGCATGGTGGTATATGTATTAATCTCCAAGAAATGAAAGAAGTGGTAGCGGTTCATGCCGAGGATCTAGATGTTGTAGTTCAGCCTGGAGTGACGCGCAAACAGCTGAATCATTATCTAAGGGACACTGGTTTGTTTTTTCCTATAGATCCAGGGGCAGATGCTTCTTTAGGTGGAATGGCTGCTTGTCGCGCCTCGGGAACGAATGCGGTTAAATATGGAACGATGCGGGAAAATGTTCTGGCGTTGACAGTCGTTCTAGCTGATGGGAAAGTCATAAAGACCTCAAAAAGGGCTCGTAAATCTGCTGCCGGATATGATTTGACCCGTCTCTTTGTTGGCTCCGAAGGGACTCTTGGAATTATTACAGAGATTACTCTTCGTCTTTATGGAGTCCCCGAGTCAATTATAGCTGCCGTTTGCGTTTTTCCAGATGTTAGTTCTGCTGTGGATACAGTGATTGAAACTATTCAATATGGTGTCCCAGTTGCACGCATTGAACTCATGGATGACAGAATGATACAGGCCATTAATGATTATTCAGGCACTAATCTGGACATTGCACCTACAATATTTCTAGAGTTCCATGGCACTGTAGAGTACGCACGAGAGCAGTCAGAAATCGTACAGCAGATTGCAGTTGAAAATAGTGGTAGCAATTTCAACTGGACTGCGAATAGTGAAGAGAGAGCCAAGCTCTGGCAAGCGCGTCATGATGCTGCATATGCTTGCAAGGCCTTACGACCAAATGGGACGATCTGGGCAACTGATGTTTGCGTGCCCATTTCACGCCTTGCCGACTGCATAAGCGAAACCCGCCAAGACATTAAAGAGAGCAATATAATAGCGCCAATTGTTGGGCATGTCGGTGATGGCAACTTCCACCTTACTTTGGTAGTTGATCATAATGATAGGGGCGAGCAGGCTCGCGCAGAAGCATTGCATGAGCGTATGGTGATGCGGGCTTTGTCGATGGAGGGAACATGCACTGGAGAACATGGTATTGGCCATGGCAAAATTAATTTCTTGCTGGCAGAGCATGGAAGAGATGTTGTTAGTGTCATGCAGGCAATTAAGCAGACATTGGATCCACACAACATTATGAACCCTGGCAAGATAGTCCGTAGATAATGGGGGCAAGTTCTAACCGAATTGCCCAAACAATCAGCTTGAGTGCTGGGCATAAGAAGTTCCACGGCGCTGACATTGAATATGTACCTAGATTCTTGAGCCGGGAAGAAGCTGATGAATTAACTGAAACTCTGAAATTGAAAGTCCCATGGAGGCAGCCTAAGGTTAGAATTTTTGGTTCACTGTATCCATGTCCAAGATTAGCTGCTTCCTATGGTGACCAGCGAGCAATATATCAATATTCCGGGGTAACCAACTATCCATTAATGTGGTTGACAGAGTTATCCGAATTGAGGTGTCGTATTGAAAATTACACAGAAGATTCTTTCAATTCTGTGTTGGTGAATTGTTACCGGACCGGTTTAGATAGTATGGGCTGGCATCGAGATAATGAGCCTGAGTTAGGAATTGATCCAGTTATTGCATCCATCACGTTAGGATCCTCACGACGTTTTGTGATGCGGCACTGCAAGCGAAGGGATGTATCGAGGTTAGAAGTTTCGCTAGAAAACGGATCACTACTGATTATGCGTGGTCAGACACAGAGCTTATGGCAGCATACAGTACCCAAAACGCGCATGACTACGGGGCTTAGATTAAACCTTACATTTCGTAATGTTCTATGGAAGAGAGGATGCTCAGAATTCCAAAGCGACCCAATAAGTGAGGAGTTTTCCAGTTGCGAATAATTGAAACTATCGCAGAGTGGAAATTGATAAAGAGGTCAAGCCGTGGTTCTTGGGGTCTTATCCCAACAATGGGGTTTCTTCATGATGGTCACCTTTCACTGATAAGGCGCGGTTGCTCTGAAAATGAAAATACCATTGTTAGTATCTTTATTAATCCAACACAGTTCGGGCAGGGCGAAGATCTTGCGCAATATCCAAAAGCTATTGAGTCTGATCTGGAGGCGCTGAGAAGAGAAGGAGTAGATGTGGTATTTTTACCCTCTACCCAGGAAATGTACCCATCAGGTTTTGATACTCTAGTTGTTCCTGGTGATCTAGCTATTCGTTTGGAAGGTAGATCGAGGCCCAACCATTTAACTGGAGTGGCAACGGTTGTTTGTAAGCTATTTTCGATATTTCAGCCAGATAGAGCATATTTTGGTCAAAAGGATTTCCAACAATATCTGGTAATAGACCGAATTTCACGAGACCTGAATCTTGGGGTTGAAGTTGTGCTTGGCGAAACGATCCGATCGTCTGATGGGCTTGCATTAAGTAGTAGGAATTCGTACCTAAGTGATACAGAGAGGCTCGCTGCAGGAATTCTATACCAGGCTTTGACTAAAGCACATTATTTGTATAGAAATGGCGCGAGAAATTGCAAGGATCTCAAAGATGCAATGATGTCAATTATCAATTCCGAGCATGTTGTTTCATTAGATTACCTAAGTATTGGGAATGTTGAAACGCTGGATGAGCTAGAGGTTATAGAAACCACTGCCATCATAACAATAGCCGCTTGGGTTGGTTCGGCACGTTTGATAGACAATATCTATCTATCAGAATGAGTTATTTATCTCAGATCTACGCATCTATCAAAAATCAATCGTAGGCCATCTAGAGTAAGTGTCGGTTCCCATATATCCACTGTTTCAAGCTCAGAAGCAAATAAACTTGATAAACCACCCGTCGCAACTATTGATGTTGTGCCGCCCAATTCGCCGATTAATTGTCGATTTATTCCATCGATCATTGCTACGCTTCCATGCATTACACCAGATTGCATACTAGACTCAGTGGTCCGACCCACCAAGGTTTCTGGGAACCGAAGTTCTACCGCCGGCAGCTTTGCAGCAGCTAAGTGCAAACTTGCTACAGAAGTTTCTGGCCCGGGAGCGATAATGCCACCGAGATAGGTTCCATCGCTGGATATTATGTCAAACGTTGTAGCAGTGCCAAAATCAACAACAATTAGCGGACCGCCGTACTTCTGATAGCCTGCAACAGCGTTGCATATTCTATCTGCACCTACAGATTCTGGATTTTCATAGTCAATCACAATTCCGAGATCGAGTTCTGTGGAGATATTGATAACTGGCACTTCTAGACGATCAATTAGTAGGCTCTCAACAGTAGAGGTGAGATTCGGTACAACGGAACTTAGAGCTGCGCCTGTAATCGTAGCAGGAGAATAGCCGTTATTATTTAAAAGCATGCATAAGACGAGCCAAAGTTCATCGGAAGTGGTATAGCGGCTCGTAGCAATACGCCAGTCATCAAGTAGTCGTTTATCATTAGATATAGCGACAGTTATATTGGTATTGCCGATGTCGATCAGAAGTAGCATGAAAGTTCCAGATAATATTACCTAAACTTAGGTTTGTGTTGGCCTGCATGTTCTTGACACGAAATTATAGGAGAAAGCGATTGTCTTTGCTGTCAAATCGTTGCCAGAGCAGTTTATGGCGTTACAATTAAGCAATTGCATTGAGCCGTTCTATTGTTGTTGAACGGCGACTTCCGCAATAGATGGGTTTCTGGACATCAGGCCTATTGCTGAGCATCACTATAGAAGAATAGTTTTTATGGGTAGTTGTTATCAGGCTTGGGTCACGCGCTTTGTTTATTGATTTACTATGAGAATGATTTAATGCCGATATTGGAAAAGCAACCTCTGGCGGAAGTCGTTAGGCCTCAGAATCTTGAGGATGTGATTGGTCAGGAGCACATTCTTGGGCATGGTATGCCGCTAAGGAATGCGATTCTTTCGGGTTATCCACACTCAATGATTCTATGGGGCCCTCCTGGCACCGGAAAGACTACACTCGCTAAGCTCATTGGCAAGCTAACAAAACATTCTTTCGAAACTCTAAGCGCTGTAGCAGCGGGAGTTCGCGAAATTAGGTCGATCATCAATACAGCTGCACAAGAAGACCACGGCGTTATCCTTTTTGTCGACGAAGTCCATCGTTTTAATAAATCGCAGCAGGATGCATTTTTGCCATATGTAGAAGATGGCACAATCACGCTTATAGGAGCTACAACCGAGAATCCTTCATTTGAGTTGAACAATGCGCTGTTGTCTAGGTTGCATGTCTATAAGTTATTACCGTTGACAGAGATTGAACTTGGCTTACTGTTCGATCGTGTTTGGGCAAGTACAAGCTTCATTAAGCTTAGAAAAGAAATTACTATTGATGATAATGCACGAGCTATGTTTGTTGGTGCATCGGATGGAGATGCCCGACGTTTACTTAATTTTATGTCGGCCTTGGCGAAGCTATTTTCCACGAGCTCGAGACCAGAAATTGTTGATTCAGAGATCGTATCTAATGTAATCGGAGCTTCTAGTCGGCGCTTTGATAAAGGCGGAGATTATTATTACGAACTGATTTCGGCGCTACATAAATCTGTTCGTGGCACTGATCCTGATGCAGCACTTTACTGGCTGGCAAGGATACTTGATGGTGGCGGTGATCCGCTCTATGCAGCGCGTCGATTGATTCGAATTGCCAGCGAGGATATTGGCAATGCAGATCCACGCGCGTTAACAATTGCACTTAATGCTGCAGATGCGTATGAGAGGCTTGGTTCTCCAGAGGGAGAGCTAGCACTCGCCCAGGCTACCGTATTTTTATCATGTTCCGCTAAATCTAATGCTGTCAACAAAGCATTTAATCTTGCATCCAAAGATGCTGTGAATTTGGGTACTCTCGATGTGCCAATCCATCTTCGCAATGCCCCAAACTCGTTATTAAAAGAACTTGGTTATGGGGAAGAATATCGCTATCCGCACGATGAGAAAGATGGCTATGCAGTGGGTGAAAATTATTTTCCTGATAAGATGAAAGGCCGACGCTACTATGAGCCGGTTGATAGAGGTCTTGAATCGCAAATAGCGAAGAAACTAGCTGAATTTAGAGCAAAATCTCGTATTGGTTAATATATGAATGATTTACGATCTGTTGTGCGTCTTTTGAGTCGTCAGCAGTGGACAACTGAGAAAAAAATTAGAGACACGCTTAGTTATAGTGACATTGGTCTTAAGGATGCCATTGATATTTTACTATTGAGAGGTTTACACGTTGAGTCCCATCCTAAATATGGTTTTCGGTTACGTAAAGATGTCACGCTGATTGATGAGCAAAAGCTCAAGAAGCTGCTAGGAGAAGCAGAGCTTGTATGCGCGAAAAGACTATCTGTTTTAGATGCCGTTGATTCTACTAATGATCTATTGCTGTCATGGGGAGACATAACAACGCTTCATGGGCGGGTTTTTATAGCTGAGTTTCAGGACAAAGGGCGTGGAAGAGACGGTCGGCTATGGCAGGCTGCAGGCTACCAAAATCTAACCTTATCTTTGGCGTGGGCTACTCATCTTAGTGGGATTAAACTTCCTGCATTTAGCCTTGTTGCTGCTTTAGCACTTTGCATTTGTCTAGACAACATGGGATATGAAAAAATTGGGCTCAAATGGCCTAACGATGTCATGCTTCCATCTGGTAAACTCGCAGGCATTCTAGTTGAAACTAACCGGAGATTATCGAGCAACGTCTTTATCGTTGTCGGCGTCGGACTCAACGTTAGGATGTCTACTAGTATCAACCATGTAGCGAAACAACCTGTTTGCGATCTTGAGTCAGTTTCAAGCTCTACAGTGGCAATTGATCGAACATTGCTCGCTGCAAACCTTATAGCCAGCATGTCTGAGGCATTTGACCAAATGGAAAGGCTTGGATTTCGGTCATTTATGGAAAACTGGAACGATCGCGATATATTTAGGGATCGCGAAGTTGTTGGTACTAATGGTGATCAGCGCATTATTGGCTGTGGCATGGGAGTTGATCAATATGGAGCGTATCTGGTTCGAGATGAATTGGGCCGAGTCCACAAACTGGTATCTGGAGAGGCAAGACTTCGTTAGGAAGTTTTTGCATGCGGATTAATCTAGCAGTAAATGGGCAGGTTTACTGCGAGATAGCGGCCACGAATACCATTATTTGCTGAGAGAGCGCCGCTTGGAAACTAAAAATATTTTAGGAACGCGATCGTCGATGAAATGGATTTTTTTTGGCCTGGTTACTATAAATGCCATGCTTTACTTATGGGCGACCAATTACCCGGTCGGCGACAGTCTAGAATTTTCCGAGGAGCAATTAGAGCTTAACCCAAGGGGCATGGAGTTGGTTCATGAGCGTAGCATAGCCGACGCCGACTCTTTGAATGAGTGCGTGCGCATTGGACCATTCTCAACTGCAGATACATATAGCCGAGCATCACGCTTTTTGATTAATGAAGGATTTGGGTTCACGAGGAAAGTTTTTAGTGAAAGAGAGGAGCGAAAATTCAGAGTTTATTTGGGGCCATTTCTGACACAGGCTGCCCGGGATACAGCTGAAAATCGTTTACAGCAGGAGAGTATTGATTATTATGAGCATGGAGATAAAGACGGTAAGTTGCTGTCGGTCGCCGAATTGTTTACAGAGGGTGTTGCAGCTGGCGCGTATGTTGCCGAGCTAAAAAAACTTGGCCTTGATGCTGAAGCACGATCTGAGGCGAGGACTTTAGGTCCCTGGCGTTGGTTGGAGGTGGCAGATGTGGTAAATGACGAACGCAGAGATGTTCTGCATCAACATGAGTGGGGCGATGCCAAGGCTGAAATTCTAGATGTCCCATGCTCGTAATACTGTAAATTAACGCTAAATATGATGCCCACACATTGTGAAATTGTTTTGCTCTAACTAAAATAATAAGCATATTATCGAGCGCCTGATGCCCGCATAGCTCAGTTGGCAGAGCAGCGGTTTTGTAAACCGCAGGTCACTGGTTCGAATCCAGTTGCGGGCTCCAGCATTAATAGGGGCTTTTAGGGGCTTTCCAGGTTGTCATCAGGTCAGGTTGACTTGGATGGCTGGCTAGTTGGGCGCTCATCACACTTACAGTTAAGTGTGAGCAAAACCCATCTGTCGACTGGAAAGTTTGAGTCCCAGGCTGGCCATAGTCCAAGCCAGTAGGTTGTAGGTAGGAGATTAACTGGTAATTTAGACCCTTTTTCTCTTAAAAATCTTGACGATCCGAAGGAAACAGGAGAAAATTTCTTGTTTGAAATTTTCGGAGGGGTTCCCGAGCGGTCAAAGGGGGCAGACTGTAAATCTGTTGGCTCAGCCTTCGGAGGTTCGAATCCTCCCCCCTCCACCACGTGGTTGGGCGGATT
>MDTE01090688.1_pt1 | contig 14726 bp, 17 predicted proteins | sample 811231 | NCBI WGS metagenome assembly MDTE01 (sample SAMN05326651, study PRJNA326480) | marine metagenome | isolation source: seawater | place: Indian Ocean: Red Sea | collected 2010 | reverse complement strand
ATTAAGAGAATAATTAATAAAATGTTCCCATATATTAATTTTCAATCAGCTCTAAAATTTGGTCTGCAAGGTTAAAATACACTTTGCCTGCACTACTATCACGACCAGATACAACAATTGGGGTACCAGAGTCTGTTGCGCTCATAATCTCTTTTGAAAGTGGGATTTTAGCTAGTAAAGGAACACCAAGTCTTTCACTTTCTTTTTGACCACCATCTTTTTTAAAAATATCAATACTTAAATTAAAATTCCCTTTGGTGTCTACTTCTAATTCTTGATCCTCAATTTGTATCTTTGAATCTGGTTTAGTTGTTCTACCTGATAATTGCAAACCCGACATGTTCTCAATAACACCGAGTACGGGAGTATTAACTTTCTTAAACATGTCGGCTCCTTTGCGAACATCTGAAAGGGCGATATCTTGTGGTGTTGTAACAATAATGGCTCCAGTAATTTTTATCTTTTGTGTTAGAGTTAATTGTATATCTCCTGTTCCAGGTGGTAGATCTAGAATTAGAGTATCAAGGTCACCCCACTCAACATCCATGAAGAACTGTTCAGTCATTCTAGAGACAAGTGGTCCTCTCCAAATCACAGGAGATTTATTGCCACTGATAAAGCCAAAGCTCATAACTTTCATACCATATTTGTCCAAGGGAATCAACTTTTTATTTGGAGTCATTTTTGGTTGCTCAACTAACCCTAAGGCAATTGGCAAAGATGGGCCATAAATATCCAAATCTAATAGTCCTGTCCTAACATTGGTTTTTGCTAAAGCGCAAGCTAGATTTACTGCAATCGTCGATTTCCCAACACCTCCTTTACCACTTGCTACTGCGATAATGTTTTTAACACCATCCAAACCTTTAGCAATATTGTCATTTTGCAATTGAACTGGAGAAGCTTTATCTTCATTTAAGTGTATTTTTAAACTTTTAACTTTTGAAAGTAAAAGAGATTTAATTGAGTCTTTTATTATTTGTTTCTTTTCATCATTTTGAGATGAAATATTGAGATAAATTTGAACTCCTTCGTTATTTAGCTCGACATTTTTCACCATGCCAAAAGATACAATATCTCTGTTGAAACCGGGATACTTTATTGTTTTTAATAACTCTAATATTTGATTTTTATCCATTTTTAAATAAAAAAGCGGTTGTAAAAACAACCGCTTTTCTCCAACTAAATTTTATATCAAACTAGCCTGAGTATTCTCTACCAAACCAGTCATAATTGATTTTTATATATTTATTCCATTCATCTGGGACTTCACTTTCTTCAAAAATAGCTTCGACAGGGCATTCTGGTTCGCAAGCGCCACAATCAATACACTCTTCAGGATCAATATAGAGTGAATCTTCATCTTTTGGGACAAACCCATCCACCTTTGCTTCAGCTCCAGCGCCTTCTTTATCATACGGTCCATGGATACAATCAACCGGACAAACTTCTACGCAAGCAGTGTCACAGGTTCCAACACAAGGTTCACAAATAATATAAGCCATTAATGTACTCCTTTAAAATAACTTAATTCTTTATTATTAACTTTTAAATTTAAATTGAAAAACTAAATGGTTGAAAATATTTTAAATAATTATATCAGAAAATTTATTCAGAGATGTATAGCTTTCGGTTTTGAAGTTTAGTCATATCTTTAACTTCCTTTATATCCTTTACAGCGCTTTTTATTTCAGTGTTCAACTTCTTTAATATTTTATCATTTACTGCCATTGAATTACTTAACTGTATGAAGTCTTTATTTGCAACAACAACCTGCTGTTTTGCATTTTTTGTATCATCAATTAGAACATCTAATTGAGATTCGATCTGATTAATTTTTTGCTTAAGACTGTCCGATTTTTCATCAGTGGATAGGATTCGTTTATTTATTATCAAAAGACCTATGATAACTAAAACTATATTTATTGTCAACAAAACTGTAGTCGAAGAATTTTCTTTTTTCATTTATGTAAGTTACTTAATTAAAAGATTGAAATTAATTTAAGTCAAAAATATGATCATTAAAATAATCAGTACATACTCATAATACCAAGCATAATTAAAATAAAATAAGGTACAAGTTGAGAGGCAGCCACATAGTCTTTGGCAATTCTTTGACCAATTAATAAAAATATTATGGTTATAGCTAAAATTACAAAGCCATAAAAGATCCATAAGGTTGTTTTAAATACAAAAGCATAATACACTCCGTAAATAAGTGTAGAAGCTCCAATCAGTTCAAAAATCGTGATGATTGTTAATAAATAAGAAATAAACGGCTTTAAAATAGTTGCAGAAAAATATGATTGAAAAAAAACAAGGTTACTGTTTCTTTCAAGAATTTTATCTAGGCTAGATTGGAGAAAAACAACAATTAAAAAAAGAGCAATAAATATTTGGCAAAGAACTAATGGATCTTTAAACGGTATTCCAAGGAGTTCTATTCGATCCCCATATTTTTGTTCAACAGTTTGACATGTACTAATCGAAGGATATAGGAAAATAAATAAAACTAATTTCCACATTGACATTATCTCCTTTTTTTTAATTCAATTATTTTTTTTGAAATCAAATCTCTTAATTCCTCTATATTTAATTTTTCATAATGTATACTTTTAATGGGATCCCCAAAAACGACTGTTAGAACACCCGGGTATAATCGCCAGTCACTTTTCTTCTTTGCTCTAAAACCTCCCTTAAGAGCTACAGGAACAATAGTCGCATTAGTATTCAAAGCCAAATGGAAAGGCCCCTTTTTAAAAGGTCCAATTTCACCTGTTAGTGTTCTTGTCCCCTCAGGAGAGATTAAAAAAGAAGTGCCTTTTTCCATCTCTTCTTCTGCAGCCTTTAAACTTACTAATGCCTTTTTAATTTTTTGCCGAATAATTGGAATAATACCATATTTTTTTAATATAAAACCAAAAATTGGATATCTAAATGTTTCAATAGCAGCAACAGCAGTTATGTAATGATTTACATATGCACCAATCATAAACTGATCAAACATCGATACGTGGTTAAACATATACAAATAAGGACCTCCATCACTTTTAGGCGGATTGTTTATTTTTCTCAACCACTGCCCTGCGAAGAAACAATACATCCAACATATTGGTCTAATACAGTAATGATAATATTTTTTTGGAATTGATAATATTAGCAAAAAGAGCAAAAAAAGAGATGGAATAAAGAAAGAATACCATATAGGCCAAATTATTAGAGAATATAAGGTCTTAAACATCCCAATTTTTAATTTCAAGCTGCCTGAAAAGCTTATGATTAGCTTTTGGAAAAGTATAGTCTTTTATATTTTTTTTATAGATCCACTTCCTCTTTGAGCTTTGTTTAATAGGATTTTTTTTTTCTGAGCAGAAATAACTATTTAAACTTATGGTAAAATGTGAAAAAGCATGGTCGACAATCCCGGCTTCTTTGTTGATGTACAATTCAGTTCCACACTCTTCAAGAACTTTTTTTTTCAAAACCTCTTCCATATTTTCACCTTTATTGACTATACCACCAGGAAACTCCCACAATCCACCTAACATTTTATTGGTTTCTCTCTTTTGAATGTAAAACTTTTTATCTCTCCAAATAATGGCGACTGCCACATTATAGTGAGGTATTCCTTTAACTTTTTTTCTAATCGGATATTTATCAGGGTACCCAACTTTAAAGGCGTTACAATATTCGGCTATTGGACATAAATAACACTTAGGAGTGACAGGTTTGCAAATCAAAGCACCAATTTCCATTAATCCTTGATTGAAATCGCCAGGATTAGATTTGCATATTACCTCTTCTAAATAATTATTTATCCTTACAATGTTATAACGTGATAGCTTTTTTATGCCTATTATTCTTGACATGACCCTCTTTACGTTACCATCTATTACAGGAAAGGGTTTTTTAAAGGCAATTGACAATACTGCGGATGCAGTATATTCTCCAACACCTGGTAAGGCCAAAAATTCTTTTTTTTCAGTAGGGATTTTACCGTAATAATCATTAGTTACAATTACAGACGCATTATAAAAGTTAATACACCTTTTATAGTAGCCCATACCTTCCCAAAGCTTAAGTAGAGAATCTATATTCGATAAAGCAACAGTTTTTAGCGTAGGAAATTTTTTAACCCATTTAGTATAATATGGTAAAACTGTTTTAACTTGAGTTTGTTGCAGCATTACTTCCGACAACCAGATTTTGTAGGGATCTTTTGACTTACGAAATGGCAACGATCTCTTGTTTTTTATATACCAAGATATAATTTTCTGGGAAAAAGCTTTATTTGTATTTTGCAATTATTTATTCAAGTATTTTAAGAGAGCCCAATTCAAAGAAATTCCCGATTCTATAATGGCCTCTTTTGCTTTTGAGTTAATTTGTGTTTCAATATCACATCCGATTCTTTTTAATTGGCTTTGAATTAGGTAATGAATACTTTTCCCTCCATCTGTAAGAACAACTCTCAAAATTCTATTATCAAATTTATCACGAACTCTTTTCACCATTCCCTTTTTTTGAAGGCCATCTATTAACCTTGTTGCCGTACTATTATCAATTCCTAAAGTTTTTGATAGGCTAGACATTTCTAATCCATCATCATCAACCATTGCAATCGCTAAAATTTGTTGAAAACTTAGATTTGGCACCCTAAGATTTTTTTGATATAAAGCTTTAAGGTTATAAAATAACTGGAAAAGAAACTCACTGTATTGCATATTTGTAATATACAACCTTTGTATACCCTTATTGAAGAGTTTTTAATAAATTAATATGTTTTTTAATTATCTTGAATCCTCTTAATTTTTTTTCTTCAGATCCAAAATGCCCTATCACACTCCAATGATCCATTTGTTCGATTTTTGTCCAATACCACTGACCTGTTATTAATAAATCTTTTGGATCATATTCGATTATCGGATCTGGACCATTGACCCCAGTAGTAGGCCCAAACATAGAAATTGAGTTAACTACTCCATCATTTTCAAACCATGATGAATCTGTTTGGCTCCCATCATCCCAATATCCCGATCTTGAACCAATTAATTTTGACCTAGCTTTGTTTAATAGGGGCGTATCATCAAAAGGCACATGAAAACTCTTTTTTTCATCCCTTTTTGTGCTTGAGGTAATAAATGAAAAATAATAGACATCTGGGGAAACTTGAGAAAAACTATTTAAGTCTTTTGCTCCATCAAGGCTTAAATCATATGCACTAAAATTTTCGGTATATACAATTGGATTATCTTTTAAACCGGTAATAAAACTCAGCCAAGTCTCATTCCTTTGTTTTTTAATTCCAAATTGTTCAAGGTCGAAATCAAAATAATTATTCCCAAAAAGTCCTGCTATTCCTGCAAAATATTGGATATATGGGATTGTACTAGTAATTATATGAGTTAAAGTGGTGCCATCGTGGGGTGTGGAAATTGTTGTAATGCTTTTAATCCAGCCAAAGTAAGAATTACCTAGTAAATCGGACTCTTCTTTTTCGCCTCTATTATTATAAAATTCTTGATTCAATAAATAGTTTAACATTCTTGCAGTTTGTCCACCCATACTATGCCCGATAATATGAATCGGGTTTTCTTCACTCCACTGAGGATACAAACCTATATAGCTTTTTCCCTTAGGAGTTCTGATTATGTCGTTTTTTTCTGAATGTAAGGCACCATAGTCAACCTGCCCCCCTTTTAATTGATAAAATACTTCTACAGCTCTATCCCAATTTGAAGAGATCGGCCCTACCGACACCGCAAACATTTTATTTTCATCAGAATGCAATTCTTTTATATAATTATTCTTGCCACCCCAATAGGAGTAATTCCCCATTTCTTCTGGCCCCCAACCCATAAACCCATGAATAAAGACAACTGGATAATTGTTTTGTGCATTTACCAATGAAATCAAAAATAAAAATGTGACTTTTAAAATAATCAAAAGATTATTCCAATATTTAAACCATCTACCTTTAATCCAACACCATAATAATAAGCACCATATTGAACTAAAATTCGGTTCTTTTCATAAACAAATCCAAAGCCGGTAGCTCCTAAGATGGATCTAAATAGATTCTGAGAAGTATTCTGACCAAATTTTCTAGTGGATGATCCCACTAAAAGTTTTATGTTTTCACCATGTAAAAAACAAATTCCTGTAAAAATTTCTGTTTTTTCTCTATATCGCAAAAAGTCAATATAGCTAATTGCTGGTAAATACTTAAGTTTTTTGGATGCGCCTAGAATAAAATTTGGAGAGGTAGTGGAAAGTTTGCGGTTAGAAAAATTCAACCCTATGTAGTTTATGGAAAATCCAATCGCATTATTTTTATTTTTAAATTGTTTAATTAGCCCCAAAGATGTAGATAAGGTTTTGATTTTCTCTATGTGAAAATTTGATGATTTGAAACAAATGCTAGATCCAATAAAAACCGAGTGAGGTTTTATTTGCTTTGCTAAATATCCATCAACCCAAGTTTCATATGATCTATAGGTTCCTATGTCTTCTCCAAATTGATTATAGCCCTTAAATGCACCATATGATAAATATTTTAGTGAAGCAGAAAAAACAATATTATCGTTAGGTAAATTAATATTTACACTTTGACTATTTATTAAAGAAGGGTATTTTACAATAGAAGTTGTGATACTTCTTGATTTATCCAGGACAGCTGGGTTTTTGATTTGTGTATTTGCTGACGAAAACAATGATCCTGCCCCCCCCATACTAAAGCAAGACGGGGAAGTAAAAGAATTTACATTTGCAACTGCTGATACTTGGAAAAAAAAGAAAAGAAAATAATTTATTAAAATCCACATTTGTTTAATCATTGTTTATATGAGACTAATCGGATCAATATAGATATTAATTTTATTGTGCCCTAATAGTTTTCTTGATTCATAAACTTTAAAATTTTTACTAATGAAATTATGGAGCAGGTTACCGTTGGGATCAATATGTTTCTTAGATTTAAATACTAGCTGAAACCTGTAGTTCTTTTTTAATTTTTCTAAAAAACATGGAGCAGGACCTAAAATATCAAGCCCTACATACTGGTCTTTTAAATTGTTTTTTACTCTTTCAATTAGAGAATGCACTTTAAACTTGTTTGTTCCTACAAATTCAACTTTAGCCAACCAACTAAATGGAGGATAATTTAATTCTTCTCTTTCAAGTAATTCTTCTTCATAAAATTTATGGATATCCAAATTTTTTGCATTTTCAATAACTGGATTTTTCGGTGAAAATGTTTGAATTACAACTTCACCTTCCTTAGAACCCCTCCCTGACCGGCCCGAAGCTTGGTAAATAAGTTGAAAAACCTTTTCTGCTGATCGAAAATCGGGCATATAAAGTCCTAAATCTGCATTAATTATGCCCACTAATGTTGCATTTGGAAAGTCTAATCCTTTAGCAACCATTTGAGTACCAATGAGAATATCAAACTCTTGGTTACTAAAAGATTTTAAAATAGAGGTAATATTTGAGCTAGATTTTGACGTATCCATATCTAATCTACAAATTTTTGACCCTGGGAAAGTTTCCTTTATGTGCTGTTCAACTTTTTGGGTTCCTGTGCCTGAAAAATTCAGGTTAGAATTTTTACATTCTCGACAAGCAAGATGGTTATTTGTTTGATAAAAAGAACAAAAATGACAAATTAATTTATTTTTATTTTTATGATAAGTAAGCGCTATTTTACACTGTTCACACATAACAATGGTGCCACATTCATTGCATTTGACTATTGGCGAGAACCCCCTACGATTTTGGACTAAAATAATTTGCTCTTTTTTGCCAAGTTTTTCTTCAATTTTATCTTGTAGCAGCCCTGAAATAACCTGATCAAACTTGCCTGTTTCTTCCTGATTGGATACCATATCAACAATATGCACTTTTGGGTATTTTGCATCGCCATAACGTTTAGGCAAGCCTAAATAAGCGATTTTATTTCGTTTAAAATTATAGTAGCTTTCTAAACTTGGTGTCGCACTTGCTACAAGAACTGTTCCCTTTTCAAAAGTTCCTCTCATCAGCGCAACATCCCTGGCGTGGTATCGTGGCTCCTTTGAATCTTGGTAGAATGCAGTCTCTTGTTCTTCATCAACAATAATTATCCCAACATTTTTCAATGGTGAAAAAATTGCACTACGTGCACCGATTACTATTTTAAAATCCCCAGTACATATTTTCCCCCAAGTCCATGAACGCTCCTGAGGTTTTAATTTTGAGTGCCAAATAGCGACTATATTACCAAAAACGGCACGGAAACGGCCGGCAAGCTGTGGGGTTAGCGAAATTTCCGGCAATAAGATAATAGCGCTCCTATTTTGACTTAAGCAATATCTTACGGCCTCAATGTAAACCTCTGTTTTCCCACTGCCTGTTACACCATGAAGTAAGAAAGAGCCAAAACTGCCTCTTTTTAGAGATCTGATTAAATTGTTTATTACTAGTTTTTGATCCTTATTAAAAACTATATTCTTAAAAACAGGTTCAAAGATTGATTGCTTTAAATCTAATTCTTTAGTTTTTTCAATGAATTCTATGAAACCCTTACCATTAAGGACTCGACATATTTGCAACGGGTTCAATACAATATTTTTTAAGGAGGAAACTTTATAGAAAACACTGTTTTTAGCCAGAGTTTTAAGCACTTGATATTGCTTAGGGGCTGTTTTTTTTAAGTTGTTTATTTTCTCTATATCAATGTTCTTTTTTAGCCTCACATATTTTTCTGGTCGCGGTTTATAGCTGCTTGAAAGGGACTTTGGAACAACAGAGTTTGCTACTTTTCCTATTGGAGTCATATAATATTTACTTACCCACTTTATCAGCCTCCATAGTGAAGGGGTTATTAATTTGATATTATCTATAGGTTTAATAATTTTTTTGAGTGAGCCTGTATAAGAATTGGTGTTTTTAATATAAACAACTACTCCTTGAATAGTTTTACTTTTAAAAGGGACATAAACACGTGTTCCCACATGTATTTCAGAGAGTTGATCATTCGGGATCAAGTACGTAAAAGTCTGGTAACTGCGAATTGGAAATGCAACCTCGGCAAACATAATTACACAGATTGAAAGGTCAGAGTAGTTAAGCCTTGATTACATATACTTTAACATCGCATTCATTATCTTTAGATAATTGAACTTTTACGTGAAAAATTCCTAAAGCTTTTATAGGGGAATCAAGGATTATAGCATTGCGGTCTATAACAACACCTTTCTCCTCCAATGATTTTTGTATATCACTAGAAGTAATAGAACCAAACATTTTATCTTCTTCTCCAACCTGTGCTTCAATAGTTATTTCAGTTTTTGATAGTTTGTTCAGAAGATCTTGTTGAGAAGCATCTTCTCTTTTTTGGGTATTTTCTACAACTTTCCTTCTTTCTTCGATGAGAGCAATATTTTTTTTAGATGCTCTAAGTGCAAAACCATCAGGTAGAAGCTTATTTCTAGCAAATCCAGGTTTTACATCAATTAAATCACCGGCTTTACCAAGACCATCGTAATCAGAGATTAATATAATTTTCATTTATAAATCCTCTTAATCTAAATTGTTTTCAACATAAGGCATAAGCGCGATTGATCTAGATCGCTTTATGGCACGGACCAGTTTTCTATGCATCTTAGCACTTGTCCCTGTAATTCTTCTAGGCATGATTTTACCTTGATCATTAACAAATCTACGCAAGAGTTTTACATCTTTATAGTCAATTTCATTAATGCCATTTTCTTTAAAATAGCAAAATTTTCTCTTGTTTTGGAAAGCCATTTTTATTGCTCCTTATCTTTTTCGATATCCTTAGAATTATGAGACTCTTGGACATCACTCTCAGTTTCATTATTTGTTAGAGGTAGCTCTGTATTTTCAACTTCTGTTTTTTCAACACTTATAGATTTCTCAATATACTTATCTGGCTTTTGGTCTAAAGATATTGTCATATGTCGTAAAACTAAGCTGTTTAACTTTAACCATAGATCGAATTCTTGCATCTTGCTTAAGTCCTCAATTTCAAATTGTAAAAGAATATAGGACCCATACTTTTGCTTAGCCACCTGATATGCAAGTCTCTTTTTGCCCCAATCTCTATGGTTTATTATCTTGGCTTTTGCTTTTTCTAGTTCTTGACCTATTTGATTCATCGTTCTTTCTAAAACAGAATTCTCCAAATTTGGATCAACTATATAAATTGTTTCATAATATCGCATAATAACTCCTTATCTTTTAAGCAATAAGAGGTGCAATGACCAATGAGACCACTGACATTAATTTAATTAGTATGTTTAATGAAGGACCTGATGTATCCTTAAACGGATCTCCTACTGTATCACCCACAACTGATGCTTTATGCGCTTCAGATCCTTTTTCTAAAATTACATCATCAAAAGTTACACCTTCTTCTATCATCTTTTTTGCGTTATCCCAAGCACCTCCGGAATTTGATTGAAAAATAGCCATTAAAACACCTGTAACAGTCACGCCAGCTAACAATCCACCTAAAGTTTCCGGACCAAAAATGAAACCTATAAGTACTGGAGAGCCAACAGCCAATAGCCCAGGAAAAACCATCTCCCTAATCGCCGATTGTGTTGAAATTTCGACACAGCGTCCATGCTCTGCTTTTAATAGTGCTTTATCATAAATCACTTTGTCATTTTCATTCCATTCCTTTTCATCTTTTAAATTCATTAACTCTAGTGCTTTTTTTAGTTCTGGGATATCTTTAAACTGCCGTCTTACTTCTTCAATCATTGACATTGCGGCACTACCAACTGCACTCATAGCCATTGATGAAAATAAGAATGGAAGCATCCCACCCAAGAATAAACCTGCCATTACCCAAGGGTCGGCTATATTAATACTATTTATACCGCTTTGCACCATGAATGCCGCAAATAGCGCGAGAGCAGTTAGCGCTGCAGATCCAATTGCAAATCCTTTCCCTATTGCAGCAGTAGTATTTCCTACTGCATCCAGTTTATCTGTCCTTTCTCTTACCTCTTTTGGCAGCTCCGCCATTTCAGCTATTCCTCCAGCGTTATCAGAAATTGGTCCGTATGCATCAACTGCCAACTGTATTCCTGTGTTAGCCAACATTCCTAAAGCTGCCATAGCAATACCATAGAGGCCAGCAAAATAGTAAGCGCCTATAATACTGGATGAAATAATTAAGATGGGAATAGCTGTAGATTGCATACCAACACCTAAACCTGCAATTATGTTTGTTGCTGCCCCCGTAATTGATTGCTTAGCAATAGAATTAACTGGTTTAGTTCCGGTACCGGTATAATGTTCTGTTATTAAGCCAATTCCCAAACCAGCTAAAAGCCCTATTAGTGTTGCTATAAAAACGCCTTGATTAGTAAAAACTTCTCCATTTTGCATGAAAGCCTCTGGAAGAAAATTTTGAATTATAAAATAAATCACAATTATCATAACTGCCGAACTACCAAATTCCCCACGGTTTAATGCTTTTTGAGGGTCACCTCCCCCTTTGACAGAAACTAAAAAGGTTCCAAGAATTGAAACTAAAATGCCTGAAGCTGCAATCATAAGTGGTAATAAGATAAAATTCAGGTCAAACTGGCCAACAACAAGTATGCTTGAACCAAGCACCATTGAACCAATTATCGATCCGACATATGATTCAAATAAATCAGCCCCCATACCAGCTACATCGCCCACATTATCCCCAACATTATCTGCTATAGTTGCAGGGTTTAATGGGTGATCTTCTGGAATACCAGCTTCGACTTTCCCGACTAAATCAGCTCCTACATCGGCCGCTTTTGTATAGATACCTCCACCTACGCGGGCAAATAATGCAATTGAAGATGCTCCCAATGAGAAACCTGATAAAATATTCAATACAGTCTTAATATTACTAGAATCATTGCCATACATCACAGTATACATCAAAAAAAGTGAACCAAGTCCTAATACTCCCAACCCAACTACACTCATGCCCATAACGGATCCACCACTAAATGCAATGTTTAACGCAGATTCTAAATTTTGACGTGCTGCATTAGTCGTACGATTATTAGATTTTGTTGCAACTCTCATACCTAAAAAACCAGCCAAACCGGATGCTACAGCACCGACCAAAAACGAAAGTGAAATAAAAGCGCTTGAATCATTACTTTCATGGTTTGCTATACCAAGTAACAAGGCCACAAAAGCCACGAACACGCCTAAAACCTTGTATTCAGCTTTTAAAAAGGCCATTGCGCCTTCCGAAATATTTTTCCCAATAATCTTCATTTTTTCCGTGCCTTCATCCTGCAAAGCAATCCATCTTGCTTTCCAAAATGCAAATATTAAGGCGATAGCACCTGCAATCAACACTAGAAAGATATTATTCATTAGGCTTCCTTGTTTTTTTTGTTAGGCATTAAATTGATTCATAGTCTTTTCAAGACCTCTTGTTATTATGTTCTGTATAGCATCAGCTGCTTTTTCTATCATTACCTTAGACTCGAAAACCATGCTCTTATTAAATGGCTTCATCACGTAGTTTTCAGAAGGTCTTCTGTAATCACTGCCCGCAACACCTAATCTTATTCTTGGAAAGGTTTTTGATTCAAGATGATAAATAATGTTTTCGAGCCCTCTATGACAACCATCACCACCCTTAGGGCGGATTCTTAATGACCCAAGTGGAAGGTCAACATCATCTATAACAACGTAGATGTTTGAAATTAATAAGTTCCACTTTTTAATAATTGATTTAACTGCTAAACCGCTTCTGTTCATGCCTGTTGTAGGTTTGACCAATAAAACTTGTTTTGATTCATATATTGAAAAAACATATTCAGTTTTAGCTGGACTGAAAAGAAGTTTTTTTCTTTGTGCAAACTCATCAATAGCCCAAAAACCAGCATTATGCTTAGTGTTTTTATAACGCTCACCAACATTTCCTAGTCCAATAAAAGCTATCATTAACCAATACCATTACTATCAGATTTATCATTTGAGTCATCAGTTTGTTGGTCTAAATTTTCTTTGGTATCGACGCTTTCATCCTCTCCACTTAGTGATTCATCTTCCTTATCATCGGATGTAGGAGAAGATATTGATACAATATTTAAATTAACATCCGAAATGACCTCAACTTCTTCAGACCCGGTATCTAAATCACCAACATTTAAACCAGAATTTAACTCTAATCCTTCAATATTAAGCTCTATCTGCTCCGGTACATCTGTAGGATAACAACTAATTTCGACTTGTGTTAATGACTGGGATAAAATGCCACCCTCTTTAACTCCAACTGAATCTCCAACAAGAAGGATAGGAACAGAAATAGTCATTTTTTCAGATCGACGAACACGCATTAAATCAACATGAATAACTTCATCTGTTACCGGATGATACTGAACCTGCTTGAGCATTGTATATTGTTTCTCACCCTTTTGCAATATTTCAAAAATTCTTTGCCCCGAATTCATTGCCCGGAGTAAGATTGATTTATCAACAGAAATATTTTCTGCGTCTTCACCAGAATAATATAAAACTCCTGGAACCAATCCTTGTTTTCGTTGTTTTTTTGCCTCTTTAGACCCAATATTAACTCTATTAGATATTTCTAGCTTATAATAGGATGATGCCATTGTTGTTCTCCTTTCTAAAATTCAAATAAAGCACTAACAGATTCACCTTTGTGAACTCGATCTACTGCTTCCCCAAAAATATTTGCTACTGATACAATTTCTAATTTTTTAATTAATTTGTGTTTTGGCAATGTAATTGTATCGGTTATAATTACCTTTTTTATGTTTGATTTTTCAATGCGTTCAATTGCGGGCCCTGATAAGACACCATGCGTAGCAATTGCCGTAACTGACTTTGCACCCTTGTCAATTGCAGCCTTCGCTGCGTTAACTAATGTCCCTGCAGTATCAATCATATCATCAATAATTAGTACATCCATATTTTCCAGCTTACCGATCAAATGGCTTATGTTGGCTTGATTTGGAGCAAATCTTCTTTTATCGATTAATGCAAAGTGCATACCTAAATTTTTGGCATAACCTTGACTCATTTTGGCCGAACCAATATCTGGAGCAAGCACTACCGAGTTTTTGGCCTCAAAACCTTCAGACTTAATAGCGTTAAAGACAACGGATCTACTGTATAAATTGTCAAATGGAATCTTCGCAAAACCTTGTATCTGTGTGGAATGAAGATCTAGTGTAATTATCCTATTTGACCCCATAGCTGTAAGAATGTCTACAACTACCCTAGAAGAAATTGGAACTCTCGGTTGATCTTTCCTATCTTGCCTTCCATATCCAAAATAAGGAATTACCACAGTAACAGTATCAGCTGAAGCGCGAACAGCGGCATCAATCATTAATGATAATTCTATTATATTCTCAGAAGGTCCATTAGTAGATTGTATAATAAAAACATCACAACCTCTAATGTTTTCTTCATATTTGACCCAAATTTCTCCATCAGAAAAAGTCCGTATTGAAATTTTCCCTAGATTTTGATTAAGGTATCTTGCAATAGAGGTGGCAAGATTAGGGTTGCTGCGACCGCTGAAAATCTTTAAAGTGTTGTTCTTCAATATTAATTTCTTTTTTTTGCTGGGGCGCAGGGATTCGAACCCCAACTGCCTGGACCAAAACCAGGTGTACTACCATTATACTACGCCCCAATTATTTTTAAATTATCTTTTTGACTGGGTGGGCAATGACGGT
>MDTE01007422.1_pt1 | contig 14726 bp, 3 predicted proteins | sample 811231 | NCBI WGS metagenome assembly MDTE01 (sample SAMN05326651, study PRJNA326480) | marine metagenome | isolation source: seawater | place: Indian Ocean: Red Sea | collected 2010 | reverse complement strand
ATGGTAAGCGTGTAATGACAAACATTCGTTTGACATACGCTGAAGGTTCTGGAGACTTCCCTGTAGATAACGACTTCCGTCGTATTGGTATTATTGCTGATCCTATTGAGCAAGGTTCTACTAACTTTATCACTGCTGATACTGTTTCTGGTTTAAAAGCAATTAAAATTACTGGTGCAACTGCTGACTACGCAATTGACGAGAAAATTCAACAGACTGTTTCTGGTGGTACAGCATATGGTACAGTTGTATCATGGACATTAGACAGTGGTTCTACTACTGCTGGAGTTCTTAAGTACATCCAAACAAACGATGCACACGTTGATGGTGGTGTTGTAAGAGATTTCGTATCTGGTGCAAACGCAATCACTGGTGAAAGTTCTACTGCATCTGGTAACGTACAGACTGGTTACAATGGTACAACATATGGTTCTACCTTTGCTTCTGGACTTGCACCTGCTGAGATTAAGAACAATTCTGGTGAAATCATCTACGTTGAGAACAGAAGACTAATCACTCGTGCTCCTGACCAGATTGAAGACATCAAATTAGTTATCGAATTCTAATTAAAAAGATAATTGAAAATCCCTCCAGCAATGGGGGGATTTTTTTTAACTCTACTAAATACTAAATGACTAGATACTAGCGATATTGGCGGAGTACAATGCCACAGAAGACGAACCTCAATGTAAATCCTTATTATGAGGACTTTGACGCGACTAAGAATTTTTATAAGATTCTATTCCGTCCTGGTTACTCAATTCAAGGGAGAGAATTAACACAAGTCCAATCAATTCTTCAAAATCAATTGGAGAGTTTTGGAAAATATGCATTTAAGCAAGGAGAACAAGTAATTCCTGGTGAGGTAGGTCTCAACACGAAATTAGACTATGTTAAATTATCTTCTGTTTCTGAGGTTGCAATCTCAGAAGGAGATAGTATTGTCTATAAAAAATATGATATTTCGCAACTAGTCGGTCAGCAGTTAAGAGGTTTGACTTCTGGCGTTTTAGCAAATGTACTCGCAACAAAACTAGCAACAGAAAGCACTGCTGATACTATTTTTGTAAGTTATCTTAATAGTGGTAATTCCAATACAGAACCTACTTTTAGACAAGGTGAGACACTAGAGGTAGTAGATGGTGTCAATACTCCATTGTTAGTGGTTGGAACTGATGGTAGTGTACTTCCTACTAGTATTGCTGTTACTAATCCTGATACTGGAGAAACAACATCTCTAGAAAGTCCTGCAATGGGATTTGGTTCTGCTGTTAAAGTAGAAGAAGGTATTTACTTTGTAAATGGATATTTTGTTCGTAATGATGAGCAGTTACTTGTTATTGATGAGTATTATGATAAACCATCTGCAAAAGTAGGTTTTACAATAAAAGAAGAAATTATTACTCCTGAGGCAGACGTATCACTATATGATAATGCTATTGGTAGTTCTAACTATACTGCGCCAGGTGCACATAGATTAAAAATTGGTTTAGAAATTAAAGAGTTTGCACTTGGTGCAATTACTGATAAGAATTTTATTCAACTACTCACAGTTAAAAGAGGAGTTGTACAAAGAAAAGTAACTCCATCTGACTTTAGTGTTCTTGAGCAAACACTTGCTCGTAGAACATTTGATGAGAGTGGTGATTATGTTGTAGATAATTTCAGTGTTGACGTCAGAGAGTGGGCGCAGAAAGATAATAACAAAGGTATCTACGCTGCTGACGAATTTGGTTTATATAATGGATATACTGCTGGAGAAGCATCTAGAAAAATGGTTGCCAGTATTGGTCCTGGTAAAGCATATGTCAAAGGATATGAAATTGTAAACAAAGAAACAAAATATCTTGAACTTAATAAAGCAAGAGAAAGTCTTACTAGTGACAACGTAACATTAAAAACTAAAGGTCTTCCATCATTTAATATTTCTAATGTCTATGGTAGTGTTCCTGTAAACAAAGAGGGATCTGAACTTACAGCATATCCTGATGTATTATTATATCAAACTTTTACTGATGGATCTATTGGTACTAACAATACAGAACTTTCTACAGATCATAAACAAACAATTGCTAGAAGAGGTTTAAGTTTTACTGCTAATGATGCTATCAGAACTATTACTGTAAAAGTAAATGGTTTGAATGGTCAACCAACTCTTGGTGATATTACTGATGCAAATTTTGAAAGTAAATATGCAGAGATCTATTATATCAAAACAAGAACTGATAGTGGTTTTGGTCAAAATATTGGATCTTTCAAAACTTTATCTTTCGCTACAATCAATAGACCAGGCATTGATAGCAATGCATCTCAACAATTCTTAGAACTAACTATTTTTGGTAACAAAGAAGAGATTGAAAATACCATGATCGATTATGATGATGGTGATCCTTCAAAGAAAAGAACTATCTTTATTACAGAAAGTGATGCAAAATCTCAAGCAGATCCATTCCCATATTATGGTGAGATCGTAGATTATAGAAATTCTATTACACCTGTTATTGGTAAAGTAAAACCAAGCAATTTTTCTTTACAAGAAAGAGGTTCTGGTTTTAACTCTGATAGTGATATCATTCTATCTAAAGGTCGTCTTGCTGGTGGTGCTGAAACATATAATAGTATTTTTAAATTCTCTTATTTTGATCCTCAGTTCTTTACTAAAATTTTATTAGAAGATAATTTTGATGCAACTTCTTTTGAAGAAGGTAAGTATATTTTTGGTTTAGAAAGTGGTGCATTTGGTGTTATTGAAGGTCCTGCTTCTGGAGTATATTCAGCAAAAAATCAACTCTTTGTCAAGACATTATCTGGAGAGTTTAAAGCTGGTGAGAGTATTAGATCTGAGGATGGTACTACAGTTAAGATTGCAACAGAAAATACAATCTCTCACTTTATTACATTACAAAGAGGATCTGGTTATTCTGGTTCAGCAACAGTAAATCTTAATGGCGTTGATTATGATTCTTCTAAGTTAGAAGCAAATGTTTATGGTGCTGGTGTTTACAAGGTTACTATTAATAATAGAAATGCATTAAGAAATATTCAATTTGCTCAACCACCAGAAGTTTTAATCAAAGGTTCTGGAGGTAGTGCTGCTGAAGTTCGTGCAGTCCTATTCAGAAATACTGTAACAACATTCACACCAAACAATGTTAAGTCTATTGGTGCTTCTTATGGATCAGGTGGAGGTAATAAATTTAGTGGTGATTTAGTAGTAGACAATCAAGACTATTCTGAAATTTCTAACGTTACTAATTTCACTTTCTTTGGAACTAAGGGAACAATGTTTGTAGAGTCCACTAGTTTCAGTGCTAATGCTGCTGGTATACTTCTTCCTGGCGATCTTATTCAATTCTCAGATGACGACAATAATTTAGTAAGATCAGTTGTAGAATACGCTACAGTTGCTCAAGGTTCTTCTAAAACTAGGATTTATCTAGACAATGCACTTCCTGGCAATGTTACAAATACTAGTATTGTAAGATTACGTCCTAAGAGTGACAATACTACAAGTGGCACACTACTATTCCCAACAGGTAGTAAACAAGTAGAGAAAATTTCTGCTGGTGGTGATGATACTAAAATCAAATACTATTTCCGTAGAGATTTTGTTACCACTGCTTCTAGTTCTGGTGGTATAATCACGTTTGCTGCACAGTTACCATTTGGTACACAAAGGTTTGCTGCATTTACTGAAGAAAATTATATTGTAACTGTTCTTGATCCTGGCGATGCACCTGATATTGCAATGGGTGACATCATTTATATTCCAGAAGACGCTGTATCTATTAGTTCTGCTACTGATACTGCTAGTGGTCTTACTTCTGGATCTATTAGTCTTGCATTGAGTGAAGGATACTTTGGTACTATTCCTACTAATGGAGATTTCCCTAAACTTAAGTTAACTGCAACTCTTGAGGTATCTAACGCAAAACCAAGACTTAAGACTGCTATAAGAAATAAGAGAATTGTTGTTACTGCATCTGGTGACCGTGTTATTCCTTTAAGAGGTAACGACTATGATAGTGAGGTCATTGAGACATTATCTTACTCTGATGTATTCAAACTTAGATATGTTTATGAAGGTACTCCTTCTCAACCACCTGAGGTTGACACTGCAGGTAATTTAGTTTCTGGTATAGATGTAACATCTCGCTATACTTTTGATGATGGACAAAGAGACACAATTTATGAAGTTTCTAGAATTGTTTTAAAACCAGGTTTTGAATCTGCAGGTGGTCAACTTGTAATTGCTTTTGATTATTTCCAGCAATCTCAAGGAGACTTTGTTACTATTGATAGTTATCTACACGAAGCAGGTGTTACAGAAGATGAGATACCTTCTTTTAACTCTGCAGTCCTAGGTAATGTTGAACTTAAAAATGTGATTGACTTTAGACCTAAAGTTGATGTCAATGCAATTATTCCAGGTTATCTTGATAAGTCTTTATTAGAAGTTACAGAAGGTTCATTCTCTGGAAATGGATCTGTTATTGCAAGTACACCTGCACCCGATAGTAATTTAGAGTATACATTTTCATTCAGTCAAGTACAATACTTAGATCGTATTGATGGTGTATTCTTAACACAAAAAGGAAACTTTGTTGTTAAAGAAGGTAACTCTTCTCTTAACCCAACAAAACCAGATCCAATAGAAGATGCTGTTGCTCTCTTCTATGCATATATTCCTGCATATACTAAAACAAGCAAAGATGTAAGAATTACTCCAGTTGATAATAGACGTTATACAATGCGTGATATTGGTAAATTAGAGAAACGTATTGAACGTCTTGAGTATTACACTACTCTTAGTATTCTAGAGCAACAAGCTCTTAATATGCAAGTTAAGGATAGTGTAGGTTTAGACAGATTTAAATCTGGTTTCTTTGTTGATAATTTTGAGGCACATAGAGGTAATCTTAAATCTCTTGATCATATTTGTGCTATTGATCCTCAACAGTCTGTGCTACGTCCACAGTCTAAGGAAGATAGTGTTGATTTAGTAGAAGTAAATGTTAGAGAAGATCAAAGATCAGTTTCTGGTTATAAGAAAACTGGTAGTCTTGTTTCTCTACCATATACAGATTTAGAACTTCTAGGAAACTCTGCAGCATCTAAGGAACTTAATCCAAATCCATTTGTTGTTCTTCAGTATGTTGGTGATGGTGAAGTTTCTCCTTCTATTGATCAATGGTACGATCAAAAAGAAGAACCAATTATTGTAGACACTAATACTACTCTCTTTAATATTTTCTTAGCAAAAGATAGTGTTGAAGAAGCGTTCTCTAGTATCCATAACTCCTTTGTTGTTAACTGGGTTGGTACTGCACCCTCCTTCACATCTATCAACTCATTAGGAGAAGTCAATTCACAACAATCAAATGCGACTGTTGAGAGTGCTGCTATCTCTAGTTCTTCAAACATCAGTCCACAAAATAATGATGTTGGTAAAGGTGTACAAACTAAAACTGTTGGTGGTAATATTGTTTCTACTGCATTGTCATTCTTTGCTAGAAGCACTCCTGTAAAATTTGTAATTAGGAGAATGAAACCTAATACAAGGATGTATGTATTCCTTGAGGGTAGAAAAATTGATCGTTGGGTCAATCCAGATCTAAGATTTACTGGTATTGCTGGTAATTCTTTATCTGCATTTAATGGTCCTATTACAACTGATGAGTATGGTAATGCATCTGGTTTAATTATCTTACCAGCTGGTTATCCTCCATTAGAGAATGCAACATGGACAGGTGATATTGATACTATAGGATATGACGCAGATGCAGAAGCAATATCTATTACCTCTGGTATATTGACATTTAGATTTACATCTAGTTCTACCAATGAAGCAAAAGAAGATGTAGATAGTTACACAGAAGTTAAGTACTATGCTACAGGTATTCTTCCAGAAAATCCTTCTAGTATTGTATCTACTAGACCTTCTTACTTTAAATCTAATGAGGGTGTTCAGTTAATCGAGAGTAATACTGATAACCCTGTAAGACCTAATCCACTAGCACAAACATTTAAAATTGAAAACCTAGATGGTGGTTGTTTTATTACTGGTGTAGATTTATTCTTTAGTAAAAAGAGTACAAATGTACCAATTAAAACATATATCACTAATGTAGATGCTGAAAAACCAGGTAAGAGCATTGTACCTGGCAGTGAGAAAACATTATCACCAAATACTTTCCTTAAGTGTTATGCTAACGGTGACGTTGCAGTATTTAAAGGAGAAAATGTAACTGGTGCATCTTCTGCTGCTTCAGGTCCTATTTTACAAATCTTTGATAAGAACAATGTAGAATTAGTTGCTACTGCTGCTGGTAAATACAGTCTAACAAATGAACAAGTATATACTATTGTTCTTAGCAACCATAATGGTAAATCTTTTGCTGCTAATGAAGATCTAACTGTTCCTTCTGTAACGTTAGCTAATGCTACTGATGGAACTAGTTTAAAATTAACAATTGCAAAAGACAGTGGTAAGTTATCTGATATTAGGGTAACAAATCCTGGTCAAAATTATGACAGTGCAATTCTTACTATTGAAAGTCCACAATTACCTGGCGGTTCTACCGCAACTGCAAAGGTAGAGGTTTCTGGTGGTCAAATTTATAACACAGAAATATCTCTTACTGGTTTTGGTTACACTGAACCACCATCAGTTGTTGTCAAAGGTATTGGTAATGGAGCAGGTGGATGTGAAATTCAAACCTTTATAGAAATTGATACACCTGCTGTTAGAATGGGTGTTGCTATTGACAGAGAGGGTGTTACTAATTCTACTACACCAACAAACTTCAAGTTTGACTATCCTGTATATCTACAAAATGATACTGAATATGCACTAGTTGTAGAAACAGATTCTACTGACTATAAACTTTGGGCGTCTAGACTTGGTGAAACTGATATTGCAACTAGCACTGTCATTACTACACAACCTGCCTTAGGTTCTGTTTATAAATCTCAAAATACTGAAAGTTGGCAGGAAGATATTTTTGAAGATCTTAAATTTAAGATGTATCGTGCAGAGTTTAATATAACTAGACCTGCTACTCTTGTTCTTAAAAATAAATCTCTTGGATATGAGTTATTATCTAAAAATCCAATTGAAACTAATGCTAGTTCAAATAGCAATGCTAACTCTACATTATTCAAGAATAACAATAACGTTATTAAGATATCACATAGAGACAATGGTTTTGAAGACAGTGGTAAATCTTATGTCTTCTTTAGAACTGCTTTAGAAACAGGTGGCATTACATCTGCAACATTAAACAGTACACTATTCCAAATTTCTAATAGTGGTATTGATAATTATAATATTAGATCTTCTACTGATGCTTCTGCTAATGCTTTTGGTGGTGGTGACAATGTATATGCTACATTTAATAGAAAATTTGAGACACTTTATCCACAGGTAGGATATCTAACATTCACAGGAACAAAATTAGATTGTTCTGTTAAAACTACAAACGTAATTCCTGTTGATTCTAAAACAACTAATTACACTTCTTATAGTCAAACAGAATTTGAAAAAGCATTCTTAAATGAACCACAATACTTTACAAATCAGAAGATGATTGCTTCTGACATCAATGAAACATTGAATAGTATTACTCAAGGTTCATTACAATATCAGATGGTTCTTTCTTCTACAGTAACTCATCTATCTCCAGTTATTGATTTAGGAAATGCGACAGTAAAAACTGCTAGTAGCAGAATTGAAAATGCTACTGGTCAAGAAAATAGATTTGGTAGAAGAGATCAAGTGGTTAAATTCTATCCAGTTTATACATTCCAACTTTCTGGTGCATCTGAAATTCAAGCAAATCAAACAATTAAAGGTGTTACAACTAAAGCGTCTGGAACTATTGTTAGAGTAAATGGTACTAACATATTTGTAAAAGTAAAAACAAGTCAATTCTTCCAAAAGGGAGAGACTGTAGTTCTTGGTAATCAACCAGATCAATTATCTGTGGTTATTAATTCTAATCCATCTGAACTATTCTTTGATATTAATGATGGTGCTACAATTATTGCACGTAATCCATCTAATACTGCTGAGACATACGATAACAAAATTACTGGTAAAGCAGTTATCTGGAATAGTAAGACACAAGAACTTAGAGTTAGAAATGATGTTCAACCTTTAGCAGATGATTACACTGGAAGAATTATTGACAATTCATTGTTTACAAGAAATTCTGTAGTTACAGAACAACTTGCAGATATCTTTAGAGTTGGTGATATTATTTCTTATCCTAATCAACCAGCAGAAGAATTTGGATATCTTGAGGTTGGAAATTTAACATACTCTGATGGTATTGATTTTGTTGCAGAAGATACTTCTAAGAATAGTTCTTCAGTTGCTAAGTATGTAACTAAAGAAATTGGTATTAGTAATCCTGGCACTTCTATTGATGTCAGACTTACACTTAATGTGAAAGAAACTGAAAATGTAAAAGTTCTTTATAGAATTAAGAAAGCATCTAGTCAGGAAAACTTTGAAGATATTGATTGGGTATACTTCAACACAGATGGTTCTCCAGATGTACTAGAACTTGCTACTAGTGAAAACAGTATTTCTGGTACTGTTGAGAAACAATCTTCTTATCAAGAGTTTAAATACAGTGTTGCTGATCTTCCAGAATTTTCATCATTTGGTGTAAAAGTTATTATGCAAAGTGTTGATCCATCCTTTGCGCCAAAGATCCAAGACATTCGTGCAGTTGCCTCTTTCTAATTTCCGCGCATGAAGCATATTAAGGTTGAAGGACATGATGGTCTCGTAAGAGATAAGAACACAGGTGCCATCATTAATTTGGATGATTCTGCTATAGCTGCAAGAAGGAAATCTTTGCAGTTAGGTTCCGCGTTGGACGACATAAATATGTTGAAGAATGAAGTCTCTGAAATCAAGTCCCTTTTGCGCGAGTTAATCAAAAATGCCAGCAATTAATGTAGCACGTACTGATACCTTTGAACAACAAAGGGTCAAAATTAATGACATCGGTTCACAACTTTTCAACATCGCACAAGGCGGTAGTGATCTATCAACTGGTATCCTAAAATTAGGAGACGGATCGGTTCCTGTACCCTCACTAGCTTTTACTAATGATGAAGATTTAGGTCTATACAAAGTAGAAATAGGAACTCTTGGAGTTGTCAGTGGAGGTAAAAAACTTGCTGACTTTACTCCAACTGGTTACAAAACTTACGGTGATAGTTTTGTACAAAAGAATTTTATAACCAGTGGAGATATATCCATAACAAATGCTGGTACATTATATGAAGCAGGTAGTTATGAAAATATCTTCTTAACTGGTGGTACTGGTAGAAATGCTGAAGCTACAATTTTAGTTTTAGCATTTGTTGGTAGTGTTACCAACATTGGTGCTGGAATGAATGACGGTTCTTACACTAATGTTAACATGTTAGGTGGGAGTGGATCTGGAACCACAGCCTCATTTAACGTTGCTGGAATGGAAGGAAGTATAACAAACAATGGATCTGGATATGAGGATGGTAGTTATAATAATGTTGGTTTAACTGGTGGAACTGGTAGTGGTGCTACAGCTACTGTTGTTGTAGATCAAGGATTAGTAACTCAAATTACAATAGAAACTAGCGGAACTGGATATCAAAATGGACAAAATCTAGGTGTTAATAATTCCGATATGGAATATACGGATGAAAATGACGTATTACAAACTAGTGGTGGTTCTGGCGCAGTATTTACAATCAGTAATAATCCTGGCAGTGTTATTGAAACAACCTTTGATTTCAATACAAGAGGAAATGGATATACAGTTGGTAACGTCTTAACATTACCCACTACGTATACTTTTACCGCAACAATTACTGAGGAAGAAGGTAATCCAGTATCACAAATTAATATTACAGCAACTGATGCTGCAAATCTAGTTGAAGGTTCTGTTATAACCGCAACTGGAACTGGTTCTCTTGAAGCTGAGACACAAATTGGGACTATTGCATTTGATGCAGAAAATAATCAGTGGTCGATAGCATTGTCAGCAACTCCTACAGCTGCTGGTTCTGCTACCTTTACATCAGTCCCACCATATGGAAATCAAACTACACCAGTTAACTATACTATTTCTGCTCTTGGTGCAATTGATACTGTTACCATCACTAATGGAGGTGTTGGTTATTTTGAGGCAGACACATTAGGTGTCAATCCAGCAGATTTAGTACAAGACATTGTATATACAGTAACCTCGATCGATGGAGTAAAATTAGCATTTACTGCGAATTTAGGAACTATCACAACTTCCAATACTATCAGAAGTTATGGTGGTGCAGCAGAAGACGCGACTATTTCTGCAGCAGGAACTGGAGGTACGCCAGATAGCACAGTAACAGGAGTTGCTTTTTCTGGTGGCTCAGGATCAGGTGTTGTTTGTGACGTAGATCTTGATGAAAATGGTGCTGTTAGTGCTGTAACATTTACCAGTGGTGGTTATGGATATGCAGTTGGAAATAATCTTACCGCTAACGTACCTGGAACATCTGGAACTACTACCATTAACATATCTCAAATAAGTGATGCTGGTGCAGATCAAATAATCTATGAAGTATTAGATGATGGGTCTCAAATTACTGGTGTTATTTGTGCTAATGATAATTTTCAAGTAGGTCAAGTACTTAGAACTGACACTAGCACTTTACCAATAACTCCAACTGCAGCAGATAGCAACTTGAAGTTTTTATTAAACGACGCCTATATTCCTAGTTTAACACTTTATGTTGGAAATACATATGTTTTCAACTATGAAGGTAGTCATGTATTTGCTTTAAGTCAATTTAGAGATGGACAATATGCTCCAAGTTTAATTGAAAACGTAACAGCAACTTTATCTGCAGGAAATACAATCATAGCTGTATCAAGTTCTGCTGGTATTCAAGTGGGAATGCAACCAGTATATTCTAGTGGTACTGATGGTATACCAGCTGGAACTACAGTTGTCTCAATTCCCAATGGATCATCTGTTGAATTAAGCACAGCTCCAACATCGTCTGGTAGCGCAATATTAGATTTTAGTGGTGTTGAATATACTCAAGGTACTACTAGAACTGGTAACTCCTTAGAATTTAAAGTAACTGAAACTACAGCAACTCCTCTTTATTATTATTGTACGGTACATCCAAATATGGGTGGCGAAGATAACAATGAGGCAGTAATTACTATCGATGCTAATAACCCAAGAGTATTTGGTTCTGGTGCTATTTTCACTGTAGATACAGTTCAAACATTAAACTTAATTTCAACCGATGTTGCGACTGATCTTGTTACTATTCCAACCTTAACAAGCACCACTATCAATGCGACTACAATTAATGTTGCATCCACAGGTAAATTAACTGCAGCAACTATAGATGGTGCTAATGTTAACGCATCGACAATTGCAACTCTTCCTGCTGCACCAGACTTAACTATCACTGCTACTGGAGATCTAACATTAGGTGGTACAAATATACTAGTAAATGATGATATTACTATTGATACTAATGGTAACTTAGATAGCACAGGTTATATTAAAACTACAAGTTTAGTTGAAGTTGGTGAAAAAACAAGAATTTCAGAAAATGTTATTTCTTCACTCAATGGAGAGGAATTAACTCTTACACCAGATGCAACTACAAACCAAAATGTTAGAATTTCTGCTGCAACATCTATTATTATTCCATCAGGTGATAGTGCAGCAAGACCTAATTTTACAACTCCAAGTGATGGTAATGGTTCTATTCGTTTCAACACTGAAACTAATCAGTATGAGGGTTATAGTGGAACTAACCAATCATGGTCTTCTTTGGGTGGTGTTAGAGACCTAGATGGTAACACATATATTTTAGCAGAAGAAACTGTTGGTTCAAACGATAACACGTTGTGGTTCTATAACAACGCTGTTAATACAATGAAGTTCTCTCCATTCCATATGGAGTTTCAGAGCGTCAAAAAAATGCGTTCTAATAACGTTGCTGCACCAGCATACGTTCCTTGGACTGCTAATACACCTGTACTAGTTGGTGCATTTCTTAAGTATAAGAATGATATCTATGAGGTAATGGTAGCAGGTGTCACTGCAACCTCTGGTTCAGAACCAACTGATACAAGTGGAAATAATTTTAGTAACAATACTGCAACTTTAAGATGGGTTTACACTGCTGTTGATGCAATTACAGTTGAAGAAACATCAGAATTTAGAATTGACCCACTTGGTATTACTGATTTTGTTGTAAACGGTGAACTCCGTATGAGCAACAATACAATTTCTACAGATGTTAATGATCTTGTTCTTCAACCTAACTCTGGAAAGAGAGTAGAAATTAACGCAACATCTACTTTTGTTCTACCTGTTGGTGGTACTACTGATAGAGGTGCTGAAGCACAAGGTGCTATCAGATTTAATTCCACTGATAATCAGTTTGAAGGATACGACGGAAATAACTGGGGTTCTCTTGGTGGTGTTAAAGACGTTGATCAAAACACTTATATCATTCCTGAGACTGCGCCAGGTGCCAATGAGAATGTTCTATTCTTCTACAATGATGGAAACAATACAATGCAGCTCACAACGACTGCACTCGATTTCTATACAGTAGATACAATCAGATCAGTAACATCAGATGAATTAGAAATTACTGCATCTTTACTTACAATTGATAATGCTGATACAACTCTTGACAATACTGTAGCAGATACTACATTTTTACATTCTAGTAAAGCAAAATTTGATATTGGTATTTCTGCTGGTATTACAACAGATCCAGTTATAAGACTTACCAGCGATGGAGATGTTCTATTTAATAATACTGGATTTGGCACTGGAAATTACTCTGGTTTAACCTTACTCAAAAATGACCTTAAGACTTTTGAATTAGAAGATTGTATAATTAAATCTGAAGATTATAGTTTGATTAAAGGAACTACTGATCAAGGTAATTCTGTTATCTATTCTAGCGTTACATCATGTGCTGCTAAAACAACAATCTGTGCAATAAATACCAACAGCGGAGATAGAGAATTTATAGAATTCGCTATAACTGACAATGGAACTGATGTGTATCATACAGAGTATGGTAACCTCAGAACAGGTATCAAATTATTTGATGCTACTGTTGAGTATGTTCCTGCTACGAATGAAGTAAGGATCAATACTGTATTAGATTCAGGAGTTCCAAACACAAATACTGTTTCATTCACATTCGTTTCCCAAGTAACTAAGAAGTAAAATGGCAACTACAATAGAAAATTTTGATTCAGTTGGTGGTTTTTCTATCGATAAAACTACTGTTGTCGATGAGTTAAGAAACGGAAAAGATTTTAATACATTTGAACTTAAAAACTCAACGTATTCTGATAGTTCTAGCACTGATTATATTTTAAGAGGTATCAATACTGCTGTTCTTCAATTAGATAATACTGGATTATTAATTAGTATTGGTAACAACACAATTAATTTTATCACAGGAAATATTATCGCTGTTAATCCGCTTGGTCAAGTCTACAATGCAAAATTAGAATCAACTTTATTTTGCAATGCCTCTGGAGCAACATCAGTGTTGTCTACTATGACAACAATTATCAAAGATGATATTCCCGAAGGACAAACTTGGAGTATTGATCCTTTGGGTGGTACAGGTACTTTCAGTTACAATACTGTGAGAGCAGGTACAACTAACACAATCAAATGGATTGCACATACTAAAGTTGTAAGTATCGACTGGGCTTGATGCTAAATACAAAGTAGGAAAAAATTGTCAAAGTAAGCGGGAACACCATGAGTTTTCAGATTAACTCCGATAAAGAGAAAATTAAAGGGGGTAAACCCGCTTTTATCGGTGAGAATGAATTCACAATTCGCAGTGGCGCAGGGTCGGATGAACGAGAAGTTCTAAGAACCCAATTAGATGATGCAACAAAATTACCCCGTGTCGGTATCAACAGAACGGGAGAAAGAATTAATAATATCGACATTGTTACTGGTGGTACTGGTTATACAACACCTCCTTCTGTTTCTGTAGGACCTCCACAATTACCAGGTGGTACACAAGCATTAGCGTCTGCTTTTATTTTTAACGGTAGAGTTGTCAGTATCGCTGTTAATGATCCAGGTAGTGGATATAGTGCAGCACCAGATGTTGTAATTACAGGTGGTAATGGTAGCGGTGCTGAAGGAACTGCAGTTCTTGATACTGTTGACTTTGAACTTGATATTAATGGTGCTATCAGAACTTCTACATCTATTATTTCTGATACTGCAAGAATTTTAAATCTGGATATTGATAACTTTGTTACTCCAGATGCAAACTTTAGAGGTCCTAACCTAAAAACTTACGTAAACAATACTGGTACTCAGTGGTCTGGTAATGTTATCTTACAGAAAGATTCTTACAGATATTTTGGTAACAATGTTTATCAAGCGTTAAACAGTGGACAAACTGGTTCATCTGCTCCAGAACATCTTGATGGTGTTGAATTAAATGGTGAGGTACAGTTTAAACATATTGGTTTTAGAGTAGAAGATCCAAATGCATTTAAATATAATGAAACTGGAGAAGCAGGTATATTTCCAAGATCTATCACACCTCTACTTGGTGACAGATCAGACAAGATTGCAACTACAGAATACGTACTTAACCTAGCAACAAATGACGTTGGTGGTCGTATTTACGTTTCACAACAGATTGGTTCT
>MDTE01138423.1_pt1 | contig 14727 bp, 14 predicted proteins | sample 811231 | NCBI WGS metagenome assembly MDTE01 (sample SAMN05326651, study PRJNA326480) | marine metagenome | isolation source: seawater | place: Indian Ocean: Red Sea | collected 2010 | reverse complement strand
CATGTACGTTTCACCAGAAGTGGATGCATCCTATTTGAGAACAATGCGAACTTTTGAAATGCTTGGCATAAACGATCCGCAGCCAGGCAGAACAAAAATCGACCAATTGTTTAAAAATTATGCTCTTAGTAAGGCAAAAAGAATTTTCGGACGCATAACTTTCATAGCGGAACCATTTCAAGATCCCGAAATTGTTGAAAGGAAAGGTGAGTTGATTGATAATTTGCGACACAAATACGATCCACTACAGGCAACGGAATTTCTTGAGAGGGCCTTCAGGGTGATTCTCAAAAAAGATAGCATAAATAAATATTATGCGATGGTGCTCGTGGAATTATGTCGTTTGGCAAACCCCTATCTCGAGACAATATTGGGGATCGCGCGGGAACCGTCACCCCAAGCAGACGACACCGACGAAGAACTCTGGCCGTTTTCGGGCGGGGAGGAAGACGTTGGACCAGGTGAGGTGCAAGAGAAGGGCGTTTTAGCAGCTCCGCCGCACGAAACTCAGTTGAAGAAGTTCAGGACCGACGACGTAAAAGGTGAGGCCGGATCCACAGATAGCGGCATGGCTTTGCCGATTATTTTAATGATAGGCTTAGTTTTTCTGCTGTCTAGTTAAAGACAAGTAGAATGCCAAAAGCCTGGGGTACGCTATTCAAAGTTCTTAAAAATGATTGGAAAGGAGTTGCCGGGGATCTGTACGATATCGGAGCTCAGGTAGCACATGATGCACTTCAAGATGGAGTAGACTATTTGCAGGAGAGGTTTCGGGAGGGAGTAGAAATGATTGAGAGGGACTACGCTAAAGAACCAAAGCCCGGAACATACGGGTACGTTGATCCAGAGGCAGCAGCGCCACTGGAGCCACCGGAGCCACCGCCACTGGAGGCACCTGGGCCCGCTGACCCGGGCAGTGTTATCGAACTACAAAGAATCAACAATAGAGTTCTGACCGAAGTCATGCACGATATGCCTGAATTTGACGGACAGGTTGGCGTGCTCGATCTAGAAAATGAAGAAGATCTTCAACAGATACTGAATGTCATGAAAGACAAAACATGGAACGACGAAATGAGGAATGTTCCCACAACAGACCCACCCTACATGCGACAGGGGGACACGTGGCTGCAACGGCAAACGGTCGAGCTGGAAGAGTGGATTGAACCTGAAAGAACTGTCACGGACTCGATGCAAGGAACGCAAGTCACCCCAGTGGAGCAAGAGGTATATAACCGCATGCAAGAGTCTATGCCAGACGAAATCGAATTACTGGAGCGTCGAACCGTTCAACTGGACGGTTTCATGACGAATCCAGAACCGACTCTTGAGACCCCGTTCGGCCCAGGAGCTAGCCCTCAACCGTTCACCGAAACACCATTTTCGCCGGAGACCGACTATGGGGGTTTGATCGAACAAAAAATGGCAGAAGTACCAACCCTCGCGGACGCAGCCGAAACCTTGGAAAGTATAGGCTGGGATCTAATACCAACCGTTGAGGAGATTATTGGGGGCGCAGGCGGTCTCTTGATGGGTGGAGTTTTCTCTGTGCTCACGGCTGAAATGGTGCCCCTGATAAGCGCCATGATCGACGGTGACTGGATGCACCCTGGGCAGCGTGACCAATTACTTTTCAAAAAGGAGCAACTCGATCCAGTGCTCGGGACTTACTACAGCCGAGTCGCCTTTATCCAAGACCACTTGGCAAAAAACCCTACATACTTGTGGGTGAACGATAACGGGTGGGCCGGAAGAGTCCCCGCCGCAAAGTTTGGAAGGCACATAGAGGGAGCGAGAGTTGGATATGCAGCGCTCCAGGCCGGGAACCCAACCATTACGCAAAAAAACCTTCCGGGGAACACAGGCCTATGGTTTCGCTGCCGCCTTTGTTCAATGGAGGGACAGGGAGTTGGGTTGCTCGACGATGCCCCAGGGATTTGGCTATTCCTTGTTCCCGGTGACGACACCGTGCCTGCCTTCGGGCAGCCCGGCTTCTGGTACCGCGTTGGAATCGACGGTCCGCTTATCCCCGATACACGGAAAACTGCTCGGGCATGCATTTTGGCCAACTACAAAACGATAAGGAACCATCTCACAAGTGCTAAAAGCACCGAAAGCGCTCCGGTCGCACCACCAGATGATCCATTTTTTAGTAGCCATGGTTGGTCAGGGGATTTCGATCCAAATGCATGGGCGGGCATAGCAGAAACCTTCGAGGATGCTGATGGCCAGGCCCAAAAAGAAAAAGAGCAGCAAGACAAAAAAGATCGGCGCGCCCGCGACAAGATAAACAGACACGAAAATTGGGTGATGCAGGAAGCTTTCGCCGAGGTTGAAAAGGAAAAAATAAGACTGGACAATGAGGAAGCTTGGGCAAAATTTCTCGAGTCACAGAAGGGTCTGCGGACGAAATCCAAAATTCTCAAAATGAAAAAATTTTTCGACGAAGTTGCGGCCGCTGACGCCGCGCGAAACACCATTTATGAAGAATCAGACTGGCCGTTCGACCAGCGAAGACGGCTTCCAGAAAAACAAACATTGACACAAGAGGACAAAGACGAAGATAAACCCATTTTACCGGACGATCCACCCCCTGCCCCCTCGGAACCCTCACCGAAACCATCTACAGTACCAAACAAGAAGGAGACGAGTTCAACTGACAGTAGCAACAATGGTATAGCCATAGTGGTGGGGTTAATCATAGTAGCCTATTTATTTGCAGACAGTTAGGTAAAACATGGGAACCGATTGGGGAACATTTGTCAGCGACAGCAAGGGCGTTCTCCACAATGTCGCACTGAACAGTTTCGATACGCTCTCGGCCTCAATGAGGGAACCTCTCAACAGCACGAGCGAGGCACTACGAACTAAATTCGACGCCACATACAAAAAATATAAGGACAAAATCTCAGACACCTTGGGTCTCGACCCCGAACAAGGGCTCTCCCTCGAAAACATTTCTAAATCCATATCCGAGATGCTTGGCGACACTGGTATACGGATGGGCGCAGAGGCTGTCCTTGGTTTTGCCGCCAAGCAAGTCGCAGAGTTAGAGGGACCACTTGGCCTCCTGTTGTCAGAGGCAGTGTCAATTGCAACAGGAGAATTTGCGAAATTCCTTGCTACAGGAGATGTTGATTACAAGCCGGGACAGTGGGTATTCATCGACTACGGGTCGCAGACAACGCGACAAATTAACGAAAATCCAAAGGTGATCGAACTGAACCAAGAGTCAAGCATTTGGAGTTCGAGCGATATCACTATTGTACCCGACGAACTCGACTATAGTCAGACGGCGAAGCACGCAATCGGTTTCGTGTTGGGTCGCCAACCCTGGGAGTACGAATATCGCGTTTTCTCTTTTTTGAACGGCAAAGAGGAAGACATCAACACAAAAAATCTGCGTCCGTGCCCCGAAACTTTCGCGGCTAGATTGGACAACGACGAAAACTTTAGTGCCGTACGCGAGATAAAATTTTTGAAGGACCACGACCCTACGTTAAAAACATACATTCCCACCGAGATCGGTGATACGGTGGTGCTGGGAGACCAGAACTGCAAAATTATCGAGCAACGGGGAGAGGAGTGGGTCGTCGAGACACCAAGTGGGCTGCACATCTCCGTACACGAGAGCGATTTGTTGCCAGGGCGCACAGAGTCGAACACACGCTGGGATCGTGAGAACATCGACCTCGGTACCTTTACGAGCATCCTGCCCGACGCAATCTACTCAGGCGAATGGGTTTGGGTTCCCGCCAACGATCTCTTGAAAAAGATAACCAACCGCCGCCGGCTGAGGCAGCAACCTATTCCTGATGAATTGAAGGCATTGGGCCCGCAAAACAAGGTTCTCGCTCTTGTTACGAGTGTTGAGGGCAAGACCGTACACGTTGTTCGCGCATTCGATGGCGAGCCCTTAGACGTATCACAGGAAGTCGTCGTCGGAACAACGAATGGCCTGCAAAAAACCATGTCGCAACAATCGGGTATGGGCTCTTGGCGACAGAACGTGCTCGAGGGATACGATCCGCATGTCAGGCCACCCGGCGAAATACATCCGATGCTTACACTTGGTATGGGAGAAATGGACGACGAACAGGTGCGTGCACTGCAAATGGCCCCCGCAGCCAAGATCTTAGGAAGCACGGAGGTAAGGGGCGACGGCATCGTACGCACAAGTATGGGCGAGGCCGGGAAGGTAGACCTACGAGCAAAAATCGATGTGGAAGACGAGCAGGCGCATAACAGTTTCATAAACAGGGAGCGACCGGGCGGTGTGGAAGTCGTCCCATTCACAGAGAGCAGTTACGCGGAAGGCAACGGGGGCATGTTGATGCTCGTGATCGGGGCCGCTATTGTACTGTATATGATAAATTAGATGAGACGCAGTTCACGAAAGGGAATTGGCGAATCGAAGCGCCGTGCAAAAGCCGCTGTGGACTACCTTGCCGCACCCGACCACAAGGTGCTCAGCGGTGCGTTGCCAAGCCCGTACGAAAAGGTTCCGAAGCAGGCTCTGGATAAGGCCGCAGCCCGTCTAAAACCTGAGCTTCGCGTTTCCTTGGCTCTACAGCGTGGCAAGAGGCAAAATCCGCTTACGTCGTTCGAAATTGGTCCCATGACTCGGCACATTTTATTCATGAATGTGGGCGACGAACGGATCATGGAGGCCATCCAGCACTTCACGCGAGGCACCGAACGCCCGGCTTGGACTAGGAACATTCGAAACCTGAGTGCACGAAACGGCACCCTCTACTTGACGGAAAACGGGCGCACGTTGCCCTTCGCGCTCCAGCAGGAAAAACGGAACGCCGTCAAAAAAATGTACTTCGACCCCAAAAAACCGGCGACTATTCAACCTATCGCGGACGCCCTGCGTCACGAATTCTGCAACATTAGTCGAAAAAACGTGCGTAATATTTTGCGGAGTCTGGAAACGTACCAATTGATGTATCCTAGGCGTCGCCATCCCAAAATCGAGCATCACACCCTTTATACCAAACCGGGGGTCATCGCGATGGACTCATTTTTTCCCAGCGCGAACAGTGGCTGGGTCATCAGAAACGTGTTGGTGTGCATGGACGTGTGGAGTCGCTTCAGCCGAGCATACGCAATCGAAAAACGAGAAGCAGCGTTTTACCGAAAAGCAATGGGAGCTTTTTTTGCAGAAATCGTGAGTCTTGGTGTTATGCCTCGGCGCCTCCTGACAGACAAGGGGTCTGAGCTGCATGTTGGGACGGAACTCATGGAAAAATTTAGGCTCCCGCGCGACGGTAAAAACCCCATGCATTTGCGATCGTTCACCGGGACGCCAGTGATGGTCGTCGAAAATTTGAACGCACAGTATCAACGACGACTCGAACCGTATCGTATCGCAGAATTACAGGACGATCCCGCAGATCTCTTGTGGGACATATCTGAGCAGCTGAATAATCAACGACGGCCTCGCAAAGGAAACCACACACCCTATGAATTGCTTAGGATGGCGGCTCCCGAGAGGAACGCACTAAACGCACAGTATAACGATAGTTACACTGGAGTGGGAGTAGACGCGCAAAAAAAATTGCCCTTGTTAAAGGTGGGCGATCACGTTCGGAAACTCGAAATGACGTACAAAGAACAAGTCGAGAACAAGCGAAAAGCCTTTCAGGAAAAATGGAGCCGCACTGTGTACCAAGTGTTGCGAATCACGAAATTACGAAGGAACAAACACATTATGAGATATAGCATAGGGGACCCTAAACGGTCGTATTTCCGACACGAGCTGCTTTTGATACCGAAGGACACTGATCAAGAGGTTCTTCGATTCCCCACTTCAGCTCCGTTGCTGGTCCAAGGCTCGTGGCGACCTCAGTGAGTTCCTCGGGTAATGGATACATCTGTCTCCAAACGCGCACGAGGCCCGCAATCCCCTGCAAAGCGTTTCCTTTCCCCATGCGCTTTTTGGTGTTTTGAAACTTGAGGACGATCCGCTGCAACTCGTTGCCGATTGTGTAGATGTGCAGGCCGCTGTAGAATCTTTCGAGTGGAACCCCGACTTCTAACAGTGCTTCCTTCCAGAAATCAAGCGTAACCACACTGCTCGTTTTGCCCCAAATATTTTTGAAAATGCAGTACATGTCAGTAGTTTCGACGCCTTTCAGGCACGCCTGGCCCTCGCGCATCTCTATCACCGGCCACAGCGCTATCGACAGGATATCGTAGAGGGCCGGCTCATTGCTCGAGAGGAGCATCATTTCAAGGTAGTCCATGGGATTTTTGTAATATTTGCATGGGCGGAAGTTACGCAGACACGCACGTAAGGCACGAACCGTATTTTCTTTACGAAGCTGCCACGCTCTCTTGGGTGTCATTCTTGTCCAGTGGAGCAGTTCGTCATGTTCCGATCTGGCACGGCGCGCTTCGAGCACGGCTACACGAGAAGACAGTTCGGCAATTTGCACCTGCTGTCTGTGCACTATGGCAACAAGACTATCGATTTTCGGTCGTTCCTCAACCTGCTGTTCCAGACGGAAATCCGCTTCGCAGAGTACCATGTGCTTTTGGAGGCACTTCATCTTCCCGGATCGAAAAGGAGGCTCTATGCCGCGCTTCTCGCACCACTTGCAGCTAGCCCACTTCGCCTTCCTCTTTCGCGGCTCCGTCCTGCTCATCCCAATTCCACAGATAAACATACGGCGTCTTTAAACCATTCTTCACAATTTAATCGGAGTCATGTCGCCTTCTCAAAAAATGGTTGTACCTCTATGTCCCTTATTTTCCTTATTTTGACCAAAAAATAAGCTTTCAGATTGGAAAACTCTGTCGGAAAGTATTTCGCCAACATATGGAAAATCAAGAGATTCGGATTTTATCAGAGAAATCCTTGAGATCTCAGGAACTTTATAAAAAAGTTTTCCAATCTCAAAGCTTATTTTTATAGGAAAATAAGAAAAATAAGGAAGTACTTAAAGAGCCAGCATTTTCTTTAGAGATAGCGCCACTATATTCACCAGAACAGTCACATAAGACGGTTTTTTCTTTTGAGAAGGTGTAGGAGGTGGTAGCTGGGCCCAATCATCTCGTAGCTTGTACACAAACACGTATTCAAAATCCTTTTGGTTTAAAGACCGCTTCACGAGTTGATTCTGCATTTGCCTTTTAGTTTTCAGTAACCATATCTAATTCGAGAAACCACTCTGCCTCAACAGATGCGCTCTGGTCTTCTTCGGCTTCCGCTTGGGCGCCGTACCACTGCTTTAGATACGTTATGCAGTTGTCGTATTCTGATTGAACGGTGCCGTTGATCATGAACGCGGGCCCACCGATGTGTCGGTAATAATGGCCTTGATACCCCAAAGTGAAATGACCCGTACTGCCATCGGCGTAGGTAGCTCCTGCGACGGTTTGCTCCGTCACCGGTGCGGTACCACTCGTAAGATCTTCCCAGCGCCAAAAGAAATTCGGGGTCCCATTGTGATCCTTGCGCCATACGCTGAGAACGTAAACTCGGTTTGGAACCCAGCTGATGTTCGACAAAGAAAACATGGGTCCCGATGCCGGAACAACACCGACAGCCCCGCTCGATTTGAGGAGCACCGACAGTACGTTGCTTCCGATCTGGCAGATTCCGCTCGTACTGGTAAAAGAGCTTCCTGTCTTAATAATTTGGTGAAAATGGAACGCCTGCGAGATAAAAGTGAAAGTGGGATAAGTTCCATCCCGCAAGTACTGTCCGTGTCCACTGTTTGGATCGCTGTCGCGGCTGAATCCGATTGCACCATTCGTGCCAAATGCGTACCTCTCGAAATCGTAATTGCCGTCTAAAATTAACGCACTTGGGCCTGGAGCCCTATTGTACAAGTAGTGGAACAATTCGCCCGCTGCAAGAGGCGCCTGGCTAAAATTCGCGGCGAGCGTCCGAGAGGGGTGTAGATCGAACCATGCGATCAGGTTGCTCATGGCTTCGATTGTTGCGTCTGTAACAGCGCCTCCGCCTCCGCCTCCGTTTCCATTTGCCGAAGGCGTTTTCTCCAGGAGGCTGCCGTTGTTGGAGAACGAAACGTCAATTGTTGTGACGTGGCGGTTTGGATCCGTGCGAAACGACCGAACATCCTTTTGCAGATCGTACCTACCCACCGTGTGCGTTTCTGAGAGCGTGGCGATGATGTTCGTTCGATGGTCATGATTTTCACTTTTGAGTTGTAAGGTGTGTTTTTTGTTCATAAGATCGCAAATAGCGTCGCTGTGCACATACACCATGAGAGGATGCGCGGTCGATGTCGAATTGCTGTAGTGAGCTTTCTGAACCTTGACGCGCACAACTCTGCCGATGCTTTTGTCGAGATCAAAAGTGTATGTTTTTTTTGAGGCATCGTAAGTTGCGTCTCCTGAATGGAGTAAAAGCCTCACGTTTACCATTGTTTTGTTTAAACGGGCGACAAAACCCATGCGTCACAACCTACCTTACATGTAGGGCCTTTACCTTGGTTTTGCGGGCCTTAAAGCCCGCTTTTGCTCTGTCTTGGATTCCCTCAACCCATAGTTTTTCTTGTTCTTCGGTGGGGAACGTTGGCTGTTGTCCGAGCCGGAATACCGACGCGGCAATTAGAAACACGAAAGCCGAAGCGATTCCAGTTGCGTTAAGCTTCATTATTTTCTATGCCTTTTGAGAAAACAACACAGATAATATGGAGCAGGTACAACGATTTACGAAGCCTGCCCTAGTTGATTTTCTCAGAATTTGTGACCGGGAACGGTGGTGTTCTCCGCGCATTCGTTACGCTAGCATTCGATCCAAACCGGACCTCTGCAAAGATTTGATAAAATTTTTCGACTTCCGTGCCGAGGAACAACACATCAGGATTTTGCCGAAACGGGCGATTCTGAATTTTCCAGATCTGCGTTATCATGTAAAACAGCGTCAGTATTATCGAGACGGGAAACAGTTTGACTGTGCTCGTGTCTCCCGTGAGAAGCCTCAATTTTCTTTTGTTCGCCATCCGGTGACTCTTGAGTTTGGGACGATTCGAGGGGTACGCGGTAGTGGTACAAGCGTTGCTGTCGCTGCAATGTTTCCATGACAAGACAAGTCCATTCGGGCAGATTTTGAAGGCAGTAGCGTGCCATACGGGCTTGGCTAGCATACTCGGTGCACAAAATCTGACAGTCTCCGCTCATGGGGCAGCTAAACAGGAACAGCACGTCCAATGATCGTCGACTCCGCTTCGGGAGCGTAGTGTAACTTACTGCGCAAGCCATTACGCTGACGTTGAAATGGCGTCCTCGCAAACAAATGTGCGCGAGACTCTCTTCGTCTTTTCCACTAAGGACTATGTCATCGACCAATATGCAAACCTGTCGCTCGATACCGCGTTCCTTTAGCTCCCGCTGCTGCACAAGCAGGCGATCCATGAGCGGTTGGTTCCATTCAGAAAACACAAAGCGCGGATCGAATCTTTCTTCGAGCAGGGAACGCATTTCGGGGCTGCACGCGGCGGCACCCATGAACGAAATCACGAGATTAAACCTGTTTGACATTCTCTTTAACAGGTGATGGACGAGTGTGCTTTTTCCTTGGCGGCGCCCCCCCACTGCTGCTGCGACGAAGGGGCACTTGAGTTCTAGGTTTTTGGGGTCCCAGGTCGGAAGCATCCTTTTGTTTTTTTTTGCAAGAAAATGCTAGCGCCCCGCCCCAAGCAATCATGAGGCGAGTATACGGGCTCTGTACGTATTCGAGTAGTTCTTGGTTTTCTTCCGCGATCTCTTGCAGACAGCCGTCGATACACTGGCTGACCGTAGGCTCCTTCAGGGCTTGTGTAAACCCATCAATTTCGTAGCCCCGGGGCTCCAGGAACGCGTTACCGGCCTTCTCCACACCCACCGCGCAGACGTCATGCAACATTCTGAGAGCGCCCAATGCGATGGCTCTATTGTCAGACGTTTCTTCGACTCCCACTTGCCGAGCCATCTTTTTGCGCATGCCCTCCTCAATAATTTCGGCCAATAAATTGGACAATTCCGATTTGCTCATGCGTTTAAGCTTCGTATTTGAATGGGTTAGCGGTATCCCTTCACGAGAGGTCACTTCCAGAATTTTGTCTATAAGTGCTTGTTTCGTGTTCCTCTTCGGAGGATCAGCGGTTTTGGGCGGAGCAGAAGCTTCGAGTAACTCATCCTTCAGATCTTCAACGTTGGGCTCGGTATCCGACATGTTTTTTGTTATTAGTTATTTAATAATTGCGCTATAACCTCATAGTCCATCGATAGTGGATGAAATGAGCCCGTCTCCGCCTATACGGCAGCTAGCGTACACAACGGCAACCAAGCGGTAATCACATTCTTGGTCAAACTTAAATCTGAATTGCAGCGTTGTGGCTGAACTCATGTCATAGCCTCCGGTGTACAATGCTGTGCTATCACTGGAACAGTGGCTTGCAAAACACAGACGAGCTGGGCTAGCGAAATCGTCGGGCGGCGCAAACCCATTTGTATACAGTTCGCTTTCGATCTTTCTGGGCGTATCCAGTGATTTCTGCACAATCATGTCATGCACAACTTCGAAATGTGTGGCTTTTATGTAATCGTGCGCCCGCCTATCAGAAGCGCTGGCGACATGGGGAACGGCCAGCAGCATGACTTCGGTACAAGTGCCGGATGGTTGGCTTAGCGAATCAACCACGAGGGTGCCGGCATTCGCATAGTGTTTCCAGTCACTCGTGAGCTGAATGAATCGCCTTGTTACCACGTTAAAGAATCCACGCAAATCTTCGTACTTTTTGCGGAGGGGGTTTGGCACCTGTACACAGTGGTACATAACTCGGCACGCGCCAGCTATGCTCGTTGGGTCGTCGGTTCCAGCAGTTTTTCCCGGCGTAAGTTTGTCGTTTAGGGTGATTTCGAGTTCAATTTTTTGGCCTCCTGTATAAGCCCCAAACACACCATGACCCGCCGTGGACTGGCCGCTGCGGCGCATAGCGGTCGAATTTGGTAACAGGAGGGGCAATTTGACTGTTCTCGTTTCGGCGTTGCCGCTCGCTAGGGCTCCGCCAAGATATATCCGGGCAAAAGCGTCCAACTTCTGCTGCGCCATGCTTTCGCAGTGGTCTGCCAGGTACTGTGCGTAATCACATTCGTACACGATATCGCCCCCGGAGCGTATTCGGAACGTCTTAATAATGTATAATCCTGGGTATGCACGGTACTGCGCACTAGGCAAATCGACTTCAAGGTAGGCCGCAGAGAAGCACCGAATGCCTTCCGGAATTACTATGCTGAAATCTTTTGCTTCCCAGTCCAGTGTCGGGAGTGATTGTTCTCTCCACGTCTGGACGAACGGAACTGCAATTCTCCCGAAGGCGGCCGGCACCAGCTTGTTAATCCGTTTGGGACCGGTCTGCCAGTTCGTCTGCAAGTTCCAGGAGCGTCTAATTTCAACTGGATTTTCCATGGAACGTTTTTTATCTCATGCAAAGAATGTTTTGGGATACTAACACGAACTTTTACACAGTAAGATCGTCCAACTGATCTCTCATGCCCTGCATCGTCTTCATAAATTTCGTAAAGTACGGATCATTCAGCGCTTCCGTGTATGTGAAGACTTCGCCTGATTCTGACACAATTGGTTCATGGGTATCCATTAGCTTCTTCCAAGATCCCGGTTTGTAGCCCCGAGGAGCAGAAGCCCCGAGTTCCGCAATAAGGCGGCGAATCAGATCTGGATTTTTCTGTTGCGTAGCATGATACGTTTGACGACCCTTCTTCTTGACAGTTTCTCGGAAAGCGTTTAACCAGGTGAGTGGCATACCTGATTTTTTGGATGGGGTCTGTGCTGTTAGCTTCGGGCGTGGTTGCTTTCTGTTGTCAGGCGGAGCGCTGGCTGGAACGGTTGGCACATTTCTGCCTGAGAGTTCCTGCATTGCGATGTTCAGGTTTGCCATGTCGATGCCCATCTGCCTGGCGTCTGGTTTATCAGTTTGTCGCGGTGGCGTTTCCAGTATTGTAGTCAATGACGCTTGTGATTCTGCTCGGGTTCTGCCCTTCCGTGGTGGGCGTACATTGAAATTTAGTGCCCGTGCAATCGTAGCACCTTGATTCTGCATGATGTCACGTGTTAACGCGCCTATATCATCGGGGCTTAAAGTTTGTTGTAACTGATTAATGGCGTCTTGTAAAGGCTTTGGGTCGGCACCATTATTGTCCGCCATTTTCAGGTACGCTTGCAGGCGCTTAAAGGCCTGATCTCCAACATCTAGGTCGTATGCGTGCACCTCAATGTCGTCCTGCAAAGAGTTTTGAGAATAGTTTTCCCATCGAGCCATTTCTTCAGAGAGTGTAACGGAAGCCTGCGATACAGAGTCGTCGAATTCATCTTTGGGGGCTTCCATGGATTGGTTAAACTTATTCATCTCGTCGCCCAATTCTTCCAATCTCTCATGGATTTTCAGATTTTCGCCTGGTGAAGCTGACAATGTTTTATATATCTTCAGAAGGTGGGGCGAAGATTCGACGTGTTTTTTAACGGGCGTAGCGGGTGGGTTCGTGTCGGGTGGCATCCTTGGTTGGATATTGAAGCTTGTGTGGTCTTCTTCCATAGGCGATTCTTCAAGTTCTACGTCGCCGAACGCGCCTTTGACTATTTGATTCTCGGCCTTGTTCGTTGCCGGTTTGAAATCGTTCGTGTCATCGTATATTGGCACGTCGCTGACGGGCTCGTGATACGGTTCTGCCGGCGCATATCCGTCTTCCGTTTCATTTCCAAGAATTGAAAGGTTTTCAAAACTACGCTCAACATTTAGTTGAACGCGTTTCAACACTGCTTGTGATTCGCGTGTCGTTCTTTCTAGTTCTTCAGCAAATGCGCCGTAGCGGTCTTCCATGTCGGCGACTTGCGAGAGAAGGTTTTTGCGCTCCCAAGGTGTCATGGACTCTCCTTCAGGGGAATAGCTCCATCGCTCGCTAGGGTTTTCAAACGAGTCAGTAATTTTTTTTGATATCTCATCGATAAGTTTCTGGTACATATGCACGAGATTCCCGCCTGCCAAGTACTCATCAGCGAAATTAATCATCTCCTTTTCCAGATCCTCAGCTGTCTCCCGGTTGGGTTCATGGTCGGCTCTATACATTGTGTCATCGACTCGTTTTTTGTTTGCTATCATCTCTTCGAGTGCAGACTGGGCAAGCTGAAGGAACTTTTGGCCATTTTGAGGAGCTTGTGACATCATCTGTAGATCGTCGGTGAAACGTTGAATAGTTCTGCTTCCAGAGGCTAATTCTTGAATAGTTTCGTCATGCAGCCCTTCGTGAGCCGGACGCGGAATTCCATAGTCATCGATAAAATGCGGCTCCCATTCTTCTTCTTCGGGAGCGGAACTACCTGAGCCTGATCCCATAGCGAGTGCGACGAGGACAACAAGGGCTATTGGAATTATAAGTTCGAGGTCTGACATTCTTTCTTTGATGACAGGTTTTTTAATTACAATGCAAACTTTAATCTTTTCAATTTGTCGCTGGGAGTCTGTACGAGCGCAAGTGCTGAGTGCTGACTCTCATCCGGGAGCAGCTGAAAAATTTCGGAAATTAGTTGTAAAGCCTCTTCGACGATCAGGATGCTCTTGTCCACAAATTCCTTCACGCGGGGAACCATTCGGGGTTGAATTTCTAACGGACCGTCATAAAAAGGTTCCTTGTGATCGTCAAAGCGTTTTGCCCAATTTCTGAGTTTTCGGACGAAATACAATGCTCCGTTATCATCATCTCCAATGTCTATACGAACTAGGTCCATCAAGTTCCGTTTTGTCATTTCGCGAAACGCTCCTTGTTTTTGTTGAATTTCCTGTGCGAGCTTGAGCATCCCGTGCATGCAGAAGCTCACCTGTGCATTTTTCTCGGGTTTCCAAGCCTCGTTGAATCCCGCTTTAAAGTCCTGGTCATATATCGCGGCGAGTGAGTTCAGCTTATTATTCACGCGAGCTACAGTCGCAGATCCCTTCGAAAGAAAAAACAAGGCCAGTCCGGCCCCGGCGAGTGCCAAAAGTGTAGAGTCGGCCATTTGATATAAGAATCGATATTAATTCAAAACCCATAAATGTTGCGTTTGCACAGATTTTAATTAACTTAAAGAAAAAACTGGAATTCACTACTTTGAATTAATGTATAAACTGGATTCTACTACATCGCAACTGGATTCTGCTACATCGCAACTGGATTTTGCTACATCGGAAATGTCGAAATTAACGCTGGAGTCACGTGCGGCGCGGTACAAAAAGACCAAGGTGCCTTGCAAATTGTGCGGAGCTATGGTCAGGCGAGATGGCATGAGTGCACACCGCGACAACACGAAATGTAAGCGACGTGCGAGTGGCAACACGTATAATCACAAGAAGCATCAAGCAACCAAAGTGCGGTGTACTTTCTGTCAGAAAATGGTCACTCGGTCATCGCTACGCGGTCACCAGCGTCGGAAGATTTGCCAGAAAGCCAGGAAGTCTCGAGCTTCAAAATAGCGGGTTGCATGTAGCGGAAGTGGTAGAGAACGAAGCCGCTGGTGGCAACGAAACCTAGTCCAGGATGAATTGCTGTTACCATCCATGGAACATAGAACAAGCATAGTGAGAGGATCATTTATAGTTGTTTCGATTTTTTATCGCCGAATTCGTGGAGCTTTTTTACCATATTTTAAACGGACCAATCCTGACTTGGTTCTGTAATACCGCTTCCCGTCCTTGTGAATGACTTTTTTACGGCGTG
>MDTE01044585.1_pt1 | contig 14727 bp, 19 predicted proteins | sample 811231 | NCBI WGS metagenome assembly MDTE01 (sample SAMN05326651, study PRJNA326480) | marine metagenome | isolation source: seawater | place: Indian Ocean: Red Sea | collected 2010 | reverse complement strand
ATTTTTAACGTTTACACAACATAGAGGAGATAATTATGCAAACATTTGCAAATATGATCGCTTTAATCATGGCCATTATTAGTGGAGCAAGTATTATTGCTGCTGTGACTAAAACGCCTAAAGACGATGTTTGGATCGGTAAGCTGTATAAGCTGGTCGATCTATGTGCATTGAATGTAGGTCGTGCCAAAATGAAACCAGGGGATAAATAGGGGACTGAGGCATGAGTGAAAGAGCTATATAACTTAGAAAAAATATCCAAACCTTTGTATGAGAACTATGTCTTTTATCGTAAAGGGTTCTGGATTTGCTTTGCCTATGTACTATGGGATCTCTTTCGTTCTTTCGGGTGGCTATAATGTATGAATATAACTGTAACGTAAAAAGAGTTGTTGACGGCGATACGGTCGATGTCATTATTGATCTCGGTTTTGATATTAGTTATTCAAGTCGTGTTCGTTTATTTGGTATCGATACCCCGGAATCTCGCACCAGGGATAAAGATGAAAAGGCCAGAGGGCTTATAAGCAAAGACTTTCTAAAATCTTATTTAGATAAGGGTGGTGTAGTTATAAGGACAAGAAAGGACAAGAAAGGTAAGTTTGGTCGCATTCTTGGGGAAATGATTGTTGAGGACACTAATATTAATGAGTTGATGATACAAGAGCATCATGCCGTAAAATACCACGGTCAAAGCAAAGACGACATTGAGGCAGAGCATCTTGTTAATCGACAAAAACTAATTGATAAAGGGTTGTTTGATCCCTCTCCCTATGAATGATGTATTTGTTCTAATTGCAGAAGTTGGAGCTCCCATTGCAGGAGCTTTGGTGGCGGGTGCATTTATTTTTATTATTATGAAGCAAATTATGGGTGGCGTGGTAAATCAAATCAACACCCTCAAAGGCTTTACTGAGAGCCTAATCACCAGAGTTAAAACCATAAACAACGACATGATTAGACTGGATACTAGCGTTAGTTCTGCTTTGGAATTGACACCAGACCTTGACAGAATCGCTAGAACTGAAAACTTTGTAGAAGATGGAACCATAGATGCCAGACGAGACTAATGAATATAGCACAGTTAATCGCAGACTTTGGGTTCCCGATTGTGGCGATGGTTGGTCTTGGTTACTTTGTTTACTTTGTCTGGGTTATGATTACAAGGGTTATAAACCCAACCATTAAAGATATGCACATTACGCTTATTAAACTTATTGACCAAATAAGAATGCTGGATAACGATATGATTCGACTCCAGGAAAAAGTCAATACGGTATTACAAATGAAAGAAAACGAAAAGAAAAAGAAATGAAGTGGCTAACCTATTATTTGATAGTTATTCTTCTAGGGGCTACAGCAACAGTCTCTGGAGATGAGATAGTTCAAGAGTTTAAAAGCCCCAGCTTTAGCGGTATTGGCACATCTTCGCACTATTTAACCATTGATGAACAGGAAAAGTCCCGGCGAGATGAAATCGCTGAAGATATAGAGAACGCTTTAAAGGAAGCGGAGAGAGAAGCGGATAACACCACGTTGGCTAAGTTTTTAAGAAACCTTGAAAGCAGAGTATATAGCCAACTCTCAAGAGACATAGCAGAGTCTTTGTTTGATTCTGAGAAAGGCGGAACTGGTGGTGAAATAGAACTGGAAGGCAGCACTATAAAGTTTGCTAATGATGGAATTAATATAACGCTTACTGTTATTGATGAAAACGGGACAATAACTGAGATTATTATTCCCGTAGGGATATTTGGGATATGTTCGGACGAGTGTGGTATTTAGTTTTATTATTGCCGTTGCTTTCTAGCTGCGCCAATTTTGCTCCTGTGGGCCATACAGGTTGTGCTAATTTTCTTGAGTGCGTTGAAGAAGCAAAGATTATACGTCCAACGCATGAAAAACTGGTCAATCTTCCTCCACCGCAAAGACAAGCAGTGGTAGCTGTTTATAAGTTTCAGGACTTAACAGGACAGCGTAAAAGCTCACAGAAAATGGCATTGTTTAGCACCGCAGTTACCCAGGGAGCAGATCATTATCTGATTGATTCTTTAAGAAACGCAGGTAAGGGGTCTTGGTTCGTGGTCGTAGAGCGGAATAATTTAGACGCTTTGACCAGGGAGCGACAGCTCATAAAAAGCACCCGACAAACCTATGATGGTGAGAACGGAAATACGCTTAAACCATTGTTATTTGCTGGAATTATTATTGAAGGTGCAATTATTGAATACGACACAAACATTGGAACTGGCGGTAATGGCGCACGGTACTTGGGCATTGGCTCAAAAAACCAGTGGCGAAAAGACGAGATTACGGTGTCTTTAAGGGCTGTTCTTGTTCAGACGGGTGAAGTTATGCTAAATTGTATGATAAGTAAAACTGTGTTAAGCGCAGGCGTAAGCCGAGATATATTTCGTTTTATTGAAATGGGAACTGAGTTGGTTGAGGTAGAAACCGGGTACAGTGAAAATGAAGCAATGGGCTATGCAACCAGAGTAGCGATTGAAGAAGCTGTTTATACGCTAATACAAAAGGGTTTAGAAAAAGAGTTGTGGGATTTTAATTATGAAGAAATTAGTTAGTTTTATTCTGTTATTTACAGTATCTGTTTCTTATGCAGGCAATAACGATATATACATTACGCAAAGCGGTACGGGGCTAACTATGAATATCGACCAAATTGGGGATACCAATAAGGTTGGTACATCACAAGCTAGAGCTACTTTTACGGGTACATCAATGACGGTGGATATAGACCAGGTTGGAGATTCAAACACAATGGCTGCTTCTGTGGCTCAAGGTAACAGCACTTCGTTTACAGCGACAACAACAGGGGATAGTAATACAACTACTCTAGCTTTAGGTGCTACAGGGGATGTTGCCAACACTGATTTTGATTATGCTGCAACAGGGGATTCCAATGTTTTAACAATGACCCAAGGTGCAGCAGCGACAGCAACTGCGGGTAATCAAGATATAGTGGTGGCCGGTACTTCAAACAATATTAATGCAACTTGTGAAGTTGTGGGGTGTGTCAACAACTGGAACGTGGACGGTGATTCTAACGATATCGATACTACACAAACAGGTAATTCAGACCATTCCATTACTGCCGTTATAACGGGGAGCACTAATAACATAGACATAGATCAAACCAATAGCACTGGCAGTGTATCAGATGTTGTTGTGATAACAGCGACCACAAGCAATGGGACTATAGATGTAGACCAATGCACAAGTGGCTGTTAATATTACTTCTTTTTATACCCAACGCTTATTCTGAGATAGGAGAAATATCGGAACTTAGAGGAAATGGAGAAGTTTTACGAGCAGATCAAACAGATCGATTATTGGCACGAGCTTCTCTGGATATTCTTAGTTACGATGATGTGCGCACTGGTAACGGTAGGCTTGGCATTACGTTTCTCGATTCTTCTGTTATTCGTCTTACTGAACATTCTAAAATTATTATTGATGAATACATATTTGACCCTGATCCATCTAAGAGCAAAATGGCGCTCAAAATGGCGAGCGGAACCGCCCGTTTTATTACTGGCGCGTTGGGAAAAATAGATAAAGAGAATATTTCTATTGAAACGCCTTCAGCTTCGATCTTTATTCGAGGAACTGACTTCACTACAACAGTTGATGAGTTAGGCAGATCATTAGTTATTTTATTGCCTAACCCAGACGGGACCACTTCTGGAGCTATTACCGTTGAAACCATAGCTGGCACCGAAATTTTAAATCAACCTTTCCAGGCAACGATGGTGAGTGTTGCTGAAAGACCGCCAACACAGCCTGTCACTTTAGCTAACTTGTCTTTGAATTTTATAGATAACTTATTGATTGTAAATCCACCTGAAGAGGTACAAGAGGCGGTTGATGAACAAAGCGGCACATCAAGTAATGTATTAGACGCTGACTTTTTAGAAGAAAACGACTTAGATGATGACAGCGATTTATCAAAAGATGAGTTGGAAGAGGAGATAACAAGGCTTGATATTGACTTATTAGCTGTTGACTTCCTACAAGACTTATTAGAAATGATCGAAACAGTAGCTGCAGGGGGCAAGGATGAAGGCGATGAGGGAGAATTAGATGGAGTAAAAATAGAAGGCATTATCCCCGGCTTTGACCCAAACGCTCAAGTGTATACTTTTGTAGAGGGCGAAATACTTACTTTGTTTAGGCAGGTGGAAAACACAATTGATTTGGAACTAGATAAGTCAGGAGGATACAATATTCAAATTCTTTCTGCCGGGAAACAAATTAACGTTACAACCAACGGAGGTGGTGAAAATGAGATTATTATTAATCAGTCTGATTAGTTTGAACCTATACGCTGGCGACAACAATGTTGAGATCAGAACCAAAGGGAGCTCCTCGCTAATACATATTGACCAAATTGGTTCAAGTAACACAGCTAGAGTCTGGTGCGGCTTATCGCAAGGCACATATACAACTCATAATTGCAGCAATGCGACGATTGATATTGACCAGGAAGGCACTAGCAATACAGCCAGAGCCTATAGTCAAGTTGCCAATCACACAGGTAACGAGTACAAAATAGATCAAGACGGTAACGATAACTTTGGCTATATCGACGCTGACGATGATTCAAACGACATGGATGTAATACAAAACGGCAATAATAATGACGCAGAAATCTATATGCAGGGCGATGATAACGTGTATAAGATCACGCAAACAGGCGATGATAAAGAAGGCGAGATAAGAGCTTTTGGCGATGATTCAAACTTTTCGATCACTCAATCAGGAACAGGTGAGCACTACGCCAAGATTTATGCCAGTGGTTCTGCTGACAATAACGATGCGACCATAACGCAAACGGGCAGTGGCGATCATTATATGAAGCTAAATTTTTACACCGATGATTATAATGTGACTGCCAGCCAGTCTGGAACAACCAATAAAAGTATTACGGTTAATTATAATTGTTCTACAAACTGTAATAAAACCGTAACCATCAATCAAGGTGACTAGATTTTTTCAATTATTGGCTATTGTTGTCTTATTGGGCATACCTTTGGTCCAACAATGGACACCGCTTCAGATACTAAAGCTAAAGACCTTTGATACATTTGTAAAAGAACAGGAGCCTTCTGGGTATTTTTCTATATTAAATATTACTGAAGAAGATGTTGAAGCAGAAGGCGGCTACCCCTTTCCTAGAAAACGATTAGCCGAGATACAAAAGGATCTTATATCAAAAGGCGCGTTAGGTGTTGGTTGGGTCATTAGCTTTCCGCAGAACGATCGATTTGGCGGTGATTTAGACTTTGCCAAAAGTCTTGCGTCTGCCCCAAGTGTGTTAGCAACGTTTGAAAACGACAACGGCACTTACCCCATGACCACAGGCACAGTTATTCTAGGCCAGGATCACGGTGGGTTTAAAGCTAAAGGCGTAGTACAAAACATCCCCTTACTTCGTGAAGCGGCTTACCAGGGGATAGCTGTTGCTCCAACAGAAGTTGACCAATTGGTAAGGCGTATGCCATTATTACTAAGAACCCCTGACGGTTGGGTTTCTGCCTACGGCACAGAGGTTCTAAAAGTTTTAGCTGGTGCAGACACCTACCTAATAAAAACTTCAGAAGCAGGTATACAAGAGATTAGAGTTAAGGGCCTGCCGCCAGTTAAGACTGATACCCTAGGCAGAAAATGGATCAGTTGGGTCGATACACCGCAATTTTCTTTAACCGATATTAAAAACACAGAACTGATTAAGAATCGCTTCATCTTTGTTGGTGTAACGGCCAAAGGGGTGATGCCTCAAATCGCCACACCTTTCGGGCTTTTAGAGCCTCATAAAATACAAACGGCTTTGTCTGAAAGCATTTTAATAGAAGATAGTCCTTTTATTCCTGACTACGCTTTACTGGCAGAGATAGGCATATACCTAGCCACAACGGTTCTGGTTTGGGTTTTCTTAAACTTCTTTGGTGTGACATGGGGTTTGGTATTCTTTTTGCTTACAAACGCTCTAATCGCATATTTGGGCGTTTATTTTATCCAGTCCAATTTATTAATTGACGTTACCTGGTCGTTAATCTCTGGGTTTATTACCGGTTCCATTGCGTTTTATCTAAATTTTAGAGAGCAATACAAACTTAGACAGCAGATTAAAAAGCAATTTGAGCATTATTTAGACCCTAGACAGGTTAAAAAATTACAAGACAACCCGGAACTGCTTAAATTGGGTGGGGAAAAAAGGTATGCAACTTACTTGTTCACCGATGTTAGAGGTTTTACCTCCATGTCTGAATCACTACCACCAGAAGATGTGACCTACATTATGAATCGGGCGTTGACCGCACAGCAAAAATCAGTGCAAAAATACGAAGGCATGGTCGATAAATACATAGGCGATGCGATGATGGCGATATTTAACGCGCCTTTGGATCAACCCGCCCATGAGAATTTAGCAATTAATTGTGCTTTGGATATTATGAAAAACATGGAAGAGCTAAACAAAGAGCTAAAAGAGAAGGGCTTGCCCCCGGTAGCTATTGGTATTGGTATTAATTCAGGTGAGGCAGTGATTGGCAATATGGGCAGTGACAGTCGCTTTGACTATACGGCAATTGGTGATGCGGTTAACACGGCAGCACGGCTTGAATCGGCTACTAAAGAAGTAGGGGTTGATTTGTTGATCGGCAAAAATACTGCTCAATTTACAAAATTTAAGTTAGAATTAATAACAACCATTAACGTTAAGGGCAAAGCAGATGCCTTAGATGTTTATACAGTATAGGTGAATTATGAATGATAATTATCCAAGTGGTCGGTTCGGAGGCGATATGGATCGCAATGAGGTTGAGATGGACCTCAACAAGTTCATGGCCATGATACAAGAGATTGGTGAGCTTAAAGATAAAATCAGAGAATTAGAAGATGTTAAGAACAACAACCCGTATCAAAAAGTTATTTTTATAGCACAAGCGGTGGATTCCTGGAGGATATTTCCAAGAGCATTTTTAACTGTTTATATTATTTTGCTTTATTATACGGTTATGTGGTTTATGGATTTACCCAATCCCACGTTTGAACAATCAGGGTTAATCTCTGTAATTGTGGGCGCAGGTGCAGCTTGGTTCGGCCTATACGCAGGAACTTCTGGTTCTTCTAAAAGCTTTAAGGGTGATAAAGATTAATGCCTAAAAAGAAAAAAAGAGATTATGCCAGCGAATATAAAAATTATCACTCAAGACCAGAACAAAAACTAAATAGAGCAGCAAGAAACAAAAGCAGAAATGAATTAAAAAAACAAGGAAGAGTTAGAACGGGCGATGGAATGGATGTCCACCATGTTGATGGAAACCCTCGCAACAGTAAAAAAAGTAATTTAAGGATTGTTCCGAAAAGGAAAAATAGATCATTTAGCAGAAAAAAAGGAGGTTAATATGGCTATTGGATTAAGCACTTGGTTTAAAACCACGTTTCTTGGATACGAAGAGAAAAAAATTCGCACCAGAGATGAAGATGGCAAATATGTCGGTGATGATAAATCAACCCCTGACATCAACGAAGCTTATACTACAGTTGCAATAAAGCCCAAAAAAGATAAGTGAAAGCTTTAGCAGCAGTTGGCGGTCTTTTGCTTGTGTCTATTTGTGTCAACATTGTGTTGATGACAAAACTGGACAAGGCAAAAGTAGAATTACAAACAGCTATTAACAATCAAGCTGTTTTGGAACGAACCATTCAGGAACAAAACGAACAGATCAAAAAAGCCCTGGAACAAGCCAAAAAAACTGCACAACAGATACAAAGTCTCAATACTCAGTACACTCAAAGCCAAGCCCAGGTGACCAAGCTTAGAAATAAGTTTGCTAACTTCAATTTGGAAGGCATGGCAATGACTGAACCAGAGGTGCTAGAAGGTAAAGTAAACCGTGCTTCAGCTAGAGTGGTAGAAAACCTAACGACAATAACCAACCCAGACCAATTCGATGAAAAAATTACTGATAATACCGCTACTACTAATTAATGGTTGCTCTTCGTTCTCTTTATTTGGAGACAGGCAAGCTGGTCAACCACAGGTTAAGCCTGTAGAAGTAGTTACGGTGGCTGAACGCCCACCGATATATCACCCGCCTTTACCTGAAGAAATTAATTCCGCTCCGATTGAATGGCGAATACTGTCTCCCGATGTTATGCAAGAATATTTAGACGCAGTGGAAGCTGGAGAAGAACCAAGAGTCGCGTATTATGGGCTAACGAGCCAAGGATATGAGAATTTATCAATGACAATGGGCGAAATTACCCGATATTTAGAGCAAATTCTTCATATAGTGGGATACTACAAGGAACTAGACGAGGAAGAAGAGGAATAATGCCGTTATCCAAATACATATTAAGGCCAGGTATTAACCGAGAGGGAACCGATTACAGTAATGAAGGCGGTTGGTACGACGCGAACTTGGTTCGTTTTCGTAAAGGTCTGCCTGAGAAAATAGGCGGTTGGACCAAAGATATTTCTAGTTCTTTCTTAGGCCTGTGTCGAGCATTGCATGCTTGGGTTGACCTGGAAACCACCAAATTTTTAGGTTTGGGAACCACTTTTAAATATTACATTTTATCAGGAGACACTTATAACGACATAACTCCAATACGAGCAACAACTTCTGCTGGAGATGTGACTTTTTCAGCGACAAATGGCGATGCCACCATTACCGTTACTGATTCTAGTCACGGCGCAGTTCAAAATGATTTTGTTACTTTTAGTGGTGCCGCTACTTTAGGGGGGCTTATCACTGCTAATGTTTTAAACCAAGAGTATCAAATTGCGACCATTGTTAACACAAACAGTTACACCATTGAAGCCAAAGACACCGACGGGGACACCGTAACAGCTAACAGCAGTGACAGCGGTAATGGTGGATCAAGTGTGGTTGGAGCATATCAGATTAATGTTGGTATTGACGATTATGTCCCAGGCTCTGGTTGGGGCGCAGGTACTTGGGGTGGTGGAACTTTTGGATCGGTTAGTGCATTGTCTGCTGTAAATCAATTAAGATTGTGGACGCACGATAATTTCGGCGAGGACCTCATTATGAATGTGCGTGCAGGAGGTATTTATTATTGGGACACCAGTGCCAAAACATTGGGAACAGACAGAGCTGTGGCTTTGAGTGATTTATCAGGCGCTAACCTACCCCCAACACTGGCACTGCAAACCTTGGTAAGTGATATTGACCGACACGTTATTTGTTTGGGGGCTGATCCCTTAAACGATGGAGGTACGGCTCGAACGGGAGCCATTGATCCGATGTTTATTTGTTGGTCGGATCAGGAAAACGCAGCCGAATGGGAGCCGAAACTAACCAACACGTCCGGCTCTTTTAGGTTATCGTCCGGGTCTTCGATTGTCGGCGGGTTAAGAGCTAGACAAGAAACACTGATCTGGACGGACAATTCACTGTATTCAATGACGTTTGTTGGTTCACCGTATACTTTCAGCACCAATCTAGTTAATGAGGGCGTTGGCTTAATTGGACCCAAAGCATCAGTTAATGCACCCGATGGCGTGTTTTGGATGGATATGAAGGGGTTTTATTTCTATAACGGTGCGGTAGCAGCGTTGCCGTCTTCAGTCCACGATTATGTGTTTAGCGATTTAAACATTACCCAAGCCTATAAGGTGTTCGGCTTTTTGAACAAGGCGTTTAACGAGGTGGGTTGGTATTATTGCTCAATCGGCAGTACCGAAATCGATCGCTATGTGGTCTACAATTACATTGAAAAGACCTGGTCTATTGGACAACTGGCTCGACACGCTTGGTTAGACGAAGGTGTTGAGGATTATCCAAGAGCGACTGGAACCGATACCAATAACTATTTATATAAGCATGAAACCGGCAACGATGCCGATGGATCGCCAATGGATAATGTCTACATCGAATCGAGCACAATGGATATTGAAGAAGGCGATTATTACAGCTTTGTCAATCGAATTATCCCAGACATTAAATTTACTGGATCCAATAGCGACGCCGCTATGAATGTTATTTTGAAGAAACGCAACTGGCCGGCAGAGAGTTTGAGCACTGCATCGACTACCGCAGTCACGTCGTCAACCACAAAAATCAACACTCGCACCAGAGCCAGAGAGATTGTGTTGCGTTTTGAGTCAGACGATGACAATTCTACTGGATTAAGAGAAGGGTTAGGATTTCGTGTAGGAGCCACTCGTATGGAAATTAGGCCTAACGGTAGGCGTTAATGGCAAAACTGCTGGAAACGAGGCTTCCTAACGCCCAAGGAGAGGTTTCAGCAGATATTTACAACCGTTTGGTTCGTGTGCTGGAATTAAACCTTGGCTCGTTTGATCCGACAGCTACACCTCAATACACGCTAACCACGCTGTCTCAACATAAATTCAATCCTGGCGATGTGATCTGGAACCTTAATGCCAAGAGCTTACAGGTCTACGATGGTTCCAAATGGTACGATGTTTATTCAGGAACAACTCGTGGCGTGAGTGCGACGGGAGCAGTTGGTTCGTTATCGGTGATCACCAATGGAGCAATATCCATTGATTTATAAACTAATTCATAGCTATAATGTAGAGATTCTCGGTTCGTGGGATCTTCGCAAACTTATGTGATGCGAAAATGAGAGAAGAGATTGCAGAACAATTAGGCGTAACTCCGACTCCAGGTGGGTTGGAAGTTCTTTTGCGTCAATCCGAAAACAATAGAATGGCTCATGGCGGCATTGTGAATATGAATAAGGGTGGTCTTGCGTTTAGTGTTTTATCTGGAATGTTAAATCCTTTTGGCTCTTCTTCAGGCTCTCGATTTAATCCAGTGCCAATGTTAACAGCTGGCGCAAATACGTTGAGTGGAGGCTTGTTTCCTTTTATTAAATGGGGCGCTGGCCAAATGGCAAACAAATTTGGAGGACAAGGAACTAGGAGCAGACTTTTACAAAAAATGGAAGAGGCTGGTGCCTCACCAGATCAATTAAATGAAGTAGAGGGTATGTCAACCCATGAGTTTCAAAAAATGATGGGTTTGGATATGGGTGCTGGCATGTCTACTGGTCAAGCATTAATGGCAATGCCAACTTATTCAGCGATGTATAATGTAGGTGGTTCTGGCGGTTTTGGTAAAGGCGCTGGCGGTAACTTTGGGCAAGGTCAACGCATGATCCAAAAAGAACAACGAAAAATTAAACAAAGAGCCAAGCAATACGACCAGTTTGGTGATGAGAATTGGTATTTAAGTGAAGGTTATCCGCCTGAACAGGCAAATTATTACGCGAATACATTTAAAAACATGTACGGCAGCGGGCAAGATTTAATCGACCAAATGCACTCTCGTGGGTTTGGACGAGGCGCCTACGATGCTTTTGAGCGAGTCGCTGAAAGCCCACCCGAAAGCGCGGCTGACAGTCGTGGCAGGCCACAAAACTGGAGCGAAATATTTGCTCATTATCAAGAAACGGGTTCTTTTGAGGGTTCCCCCGAAGCTCAATGGGGAGGTGGCTAATGTCTGAGAATATATACGGCGGTCCTTTTCCTTGGGCAAACTTATTTGGCGTAAGCGGTCTAGGCGGGGGCATGTCCGATGAAGATTTGGCATGGCAAGCGTATTTGGAGTATAGCGGGCTTCCACAAGCAGGTGTATCGGGCGCTGATTATTTGGGCAGCTTTCTTCCAGAGATAGACACAAGCGTTTTACCTCCCGAAGTGGCTGAAACAATTTCTGGTGACGCTGTTTTCGCAGATGAAACCATTGCAGACAGTGATATTGATTTAAGTGGATTGCCTAGCTTGGCTGAACAAATTGCTGGTGGAACTCTAACCGCAAGCGCTTCTGGTGAGCCAGGACCTGTGTCTATATATGATACAATAACCGATGGTACAACTACTGTTTCTACCTTTAGTGGGCCGAATGCTGGAAAAGAATTATTAGAAAATTCTGGAATTGATACAACAGGGATGACGCCTCAAGAAATTGCGCAGGCGGTGTCAATCTTGTTGAATCAAACCGAAGATATTTATGATGTTCCAGGATCTCAGACTATAGATGATTCGCCTGAAGATGATCTTCCAGAGGGAGGTTCTGATGATGATGAGCAGCCATCAATATTGGACTTATTAGGATGGCCATATGGCGATGTTAGTGTGCCTTCTGATGAAGATGTTGTTAATGAAACAATTAATGATCTTCTAGTTGGCAATGATCTTCCAGAGGGAGATCCAGTTGATGATGAAGAAGAAGACTATTTTATACTTCCTGGCGATCAACCGAGTGGAGTAAGCCCAGGAGAAGGAGTAATTGATGACACTCCGTACGATGAAGACGACCTTATTGATACTGAAGTCGATACTGAGGCCGATGCTGAAGTCGACACTGAAGCAGATGCCGATGTAGGTGAAGGCGGCGGAATCAAAGATTGGCTATCCAAAGCTTACGACAAGCTCGGCATACAAGGAATACTCGGAATACTTTCACTCCTCGGTCTTGGAAAAGCAGCGGGCGCTTCAGGAAGAGATGACCAGCTTAGTGGCGGTGGCATTGGATCATTTGCATCTAGTCAATTTGACCCGTCTGGATTTGGAGCTACAGCTGATTACGCCAACATGCCTGGTGGTGGCGTAGGTCAACCAACATGGCTACCAAACACAAACGCCCCTATTTATTACCCGTTTGCCTCAGAAGTTACCAAACAATATAACGCTCAACAAGGTGGACCCTTCTCATTCACAGCAGGACCACCGCCAGAGGCAATGATTCAAAACCTAACCCCACAGAGAATCCCCGGTGTAACCTATGTCGCTGACGGTGCTTTTGTGAGACGCAACGGATTAACCGAAGGTCCAGGCACTGAAACCAGTGATGATATACCGGCTATGTTATCCGATGGTGAGTTTGTGACCAATGCTGAAGCGAACCGAGGTATTGGCGCGATGGCATTATTGAACCAAGGCATGCCACAAGAGGTCGCAATGGATCCGGAACAACAACGTTTAGCAGGGGCTAGACAAATGTATTTACAGCAAGCCATGGGTCAACAGTTGGCTAAACAAATGAGGAACAGGTAATGACTGATTTATCAACAACACAATCAATGGATGCTAGGGGCATAACCGCACCACAAGCGGGTTATAAGTTTTATCAACCTTGGTATGAAGACTACACAAGACGACTAGGCTCTAGTGTCTTTGGTACCCCAGGGGGTGTGGGCGGTTTGATTAATATGCCTCAAGATATTCCACTACAACAAACGGCAGGGCTTACGCCATTAATGATGCAGGCAAGATACGGTTTATCTGGAGCCAGCCCTTATACGCCCGCTTATCAAACAGCGTCTCAATTGATGGGCGAAGCAGCCGGAGGCTATCGTGGTTCAACAGCTGGGTTTGATCCGTACACTATGATTTCACCCTACTACGATCCGTTTGAAGACCAAGTGGTTGAAGACACGCTTCGCAGAATGCGTAAGCAATCTCGCCAAGAAGACATTGCAGGTCGTGCTCAAGATGTGAGTAGCGGTGCTTTTGGGGGTGCCAGAGGTCGATTATTAGCCAAGGAAAGACAACGATCTGCCAACCGAGGCATTATGCAGGCGCTTTCCGGGATTAGAAGTGAAGGATTCAGAGGCGCTAGAGACGCTGCAATGGCTGAAAACGCCAGACGATTGGCTGCCATGAGTGGTGCTGCCGGAGGTTTGGGAGGTATCGCAGGACAAGTTCTAGGACTCGGAGGTCAACGACAACAAGAAATGATGAATTATCTGAACATGATGAATCAGTACGGAGGACAGGGACGAGACATTTACGAAACAGGTCTAGGTCGAATGTACGACGCAGCCATGAGAAAATCACAAGAGCCTTGGGACAGAGTTATGAGAGGCATGGGTGTTTTGGGTGGCATGAGGCCGGGTGAGTTGATTGGCGGTTATGAAACCAAAATATACCAACCTCAAATGTATCAACAACCGACCAGTGCCGGTAGTACCATAGCTGGTATAGGCGGTCTTTTAGGGCTTGGTAGCACCATAGCCGATATTGGTAAAACATTTGGCTGGTGGGGGCAAGAGCCAGGTGGTAATGCCCAAGGTGGCTTTATAGAAAAGCCTAAAGACTACAATGCTGGTGGTATTGTTAGTGGTATTGTTCCGGTCAATATGGCTACAGGTGGCGATGCTGGTTTATATGAAGATATTCCAGAGTGGGTTACTGAAGCAATGGAGTCTGGCGATGTTTGGGAAAGAAAAGCAGCCACTGATTGGCTTAGTACATACGTCGCAGCTAATGAAGACGAAATACTAGAACAGGTTGCTGACGAAAAAATAAAAGAAGCAGGCATGTCAGGCACAGGATTAGAGGCGTTGCTTTTATCAGCAATGGCTGCTGGGAAGGTGAAGAAAGGAAAGTTAGTAAAAGCCGGTAAACAAGGTAAAACAGCAGTGCAATCATGGCAATCATTGTTAAACAAAAAACTTAGAGAAAGAGCTGCTGCATCCAACGCAAGAAAAGCAGCAGAAAGAGAAGCAAGAAGAAAAGCTGCTGGTTCAGGGGGCGCTGGAACAACGCCTTTATTAACTGGTCCAGGAACTGGTGCGGGTGGTGCTGGTGCTCCAAGTATTGGGAGTAGAGCTTGGGATGTTATGAAGAACATTGGTAAATACGGCACTATAGGAGCTGTTGGACTTGGTGCTGGAAGTGTATTTCTTAATAGTTTAGGATCT
>MDTE01065885.1_pt1 | contig 14728 bp, 25 predicted proteins | sample 811231 | NCBI WGS metagenome assembly MDTE01 (sample SAMN05326651, study PRJNA326480) | marine metagenome | isolation source: seawater | place: Indian Ocean: Red Sea | collected 2010 | reverse complement strand
AAGTTACGAGAACCTAGCATTAAATATGGCAGACATAAAGAGATATATAGAACAACAAAGCGAGATTATAGTATATTATGAGGAAGCTGTTACTGAAGACATATCTGATAATATATCACAAGGAAGTATTCAATAGGAGAAAGAATCTAATGACAAAGAAATTTTTTGATAAATGCGAAAAATTAAATTGGCAAAATTTAGATTGGAAGAATTACTTCTTTGCTGAAGTAAGTGCACTAGCTTATCATGATGGTACAAGAGCTATGAGAGAACTTAATAAGATTGGATTTAAAAATTATAAGTTCTTGGAAAATGATGGTGCACAATGTCATATATTCTCTGATGAAGAAAATATTATAGTAGCTTTTAGAGGTACTGAACCTAGCGAAATGTCAGATGTAAAAGCAGATCTTCTAGCTTTTAAAAGAAAATCTAAAACTGAAGGTAAAGTTCATTTAGGATTTAAACTTGAGTTAAGAAAATTATGGAATGACATAGATGCTTTACTACAAAGAAATAAACAAAAACAATTATGGATTACTGGTCATTCATTAGGTGGAGCTATGGCAACGCTATGTGCATCAAGACTAGAAGAAAAGAATCCAAAACTATATACATATGGATCTCCGAGAGTTGGAGGTAGAGAATTCTGTGAAGGAATGGACGTACCTCATTGGAGATTCGTAAATAATAATGACATCGTCACAAAGGTACCTTTCTGGTTCATGGGATATCGACACCACGGAACAGAATGGTATATCAATCATTACGGAAACTTTAGAACAAAAACATTTTGGCAAAGATTTAAAGATGGCTGGAGAGGTCGATGGAAAGCTTTGACAAAAAGAAAATTGTTTGATGGAATGTATGATCATAGCATAGTTGAATATGCAGAAAAATTAAAAAAATTAGTGTAATAAGTCCTTTACATTGATTCAATTATAATATATAATAACTATACCAGCTTAAACATCCACATAAGAAAGAGAGAAGATATGCAGACAAAAGGGTTTGTTGACACAAGAACATTTTTATCTGAAACTAAATTCTATGATGGCTACTCTAGATTTAAAGAAGAAGATGAAAGATATGAAACATGGGAAGAAGCTGTTGATAGAGTTATCAATATGCATAGAGACCATTATAAAAAGAACGGTGAATTGGAAAAATATTTAGATGAAGCTCAAGAAGCTTATAATGAACAAAGAGTGTTAGCAGCTCAAAGATCATTGCAATTCGGTGGTGAACAATTATTAAAACATCAGATGAGAATGTATAATTGTACATCTTCATATGCTGATAGGCCATCTTTCTTTGGAGAATTCTTTTATATTTTATTGTGTGGAGCTGGAGCAGGTTTCTCTGTACAGAAACATCATGTCGACAAATTACCAAAAATTAAATTAAGAAATAAGCAAGCAAAAGGTTATGTAGTAGAAGATTCTATTGAAGGTTGGGCATCAGCTCTTGATGTACTTTTGTCTTCTTACTTCGAAGGCGGCGGTAAATATCCAGAGTTTGAAGGACGAAGAATATTTTTTGATTTAAGTCAGATACGTCCTGCAGGTTCTATGATATCTGGTGGATTCAAAGCGCCAGGGCCAGATGGATTAAGAAGATGTTTAGACAGAGTAGAATATTTAATACAAGGATTAGTACTAGCTAATAAAGAAACACGGTTAAGCCCAATACATGTCTATGATATTTGTATGCATGCATCTGATGCTGTGTTATCAGGTGGAGTAAGACGTTCAGCAACTATTTGTTTGTTTTCTCCTGATGATGAAGAAATGATGAATGCAAAAACTGGTAATTGGTTCATAGATAATCCACAAAGAGGAAGATCTAACAACTCTGCGGTAATTGTTAGAGATGAAGTAACTAAAGAACAGTTTAGTAAAATCATGGAATCAGTAAAGCAGTTCGGTGAACCCGGCTTTTATTTTGTAGATTCAAAAGAGCATACAACAAATCCTTGTGTTGAGATTGGTATGTTTCCTCAGAAAGATGGTAAATCCGGTTGGCAAGGTTGTAACCTAACAGAGATTAATGGTGGCTTATGTACATCAGAAGAAAATTTTTATAAAGCATGTAGAGCAGCATCTATACTTGGTACACTACAAGCAGGGTACACTGATTTTAAATTTATAGAACCAATATCAAAAGAAATATTTGATAGAGAAGCATTATTAGGAGTATCAATAACTGGATGGATGAATAACCCTGATATTCTTTTTAATGATAAGATTCTTCAAAAGGGAGCTAAGATTGTTAAAGAAGTTAATAAGGAAGTTGCGTCTATCATTGGTATTAATCCAGCAGCCAGAACTACTTGTGTCAAACCTTCGGGTAACGCATCGGTTCTATTGCAGACAGCTTCTGGTATCCACGCTGAACATAGTAAGATGTATATTAGAAACGTTCAGATGACAAAAGATTCTGAAATATCACAGGCAATACTTAAAAGTAATCCCTACATGATAGAAGATTCAGTTTGGTCAGCAGGTGGTACTGATTATGTTATTAGTTTCCCAATATTACCAAAGAAAGGTTCTATTTACAAAGATGACTTATTAGGTGTTAAACATTTAGAATTAGTTAAGAAAGCTCAACAAAATTGGGTGGTAGCAGGAACTAATGAAGATCTTTGCGCTGATAAAGGTTTAAGACATAATGTTTCAAATACAATTATAGTTGATGATTGGTCAGAGGTAGAAAACTATGTATTTAAAAACAGAAATTATTTTGCAGGTATTTCTTTCTTACCAATGACTGGTGATAAAGATTACAATCAAGCACCTAACACAGCAGTGATTGATGCAAAACAGATGGTTAAAGAATATGGTACCGGTGCAATATTTGCAAGTGGAATGGTTGTAGATTCTTTAAAAGCTTTCGATAACCTTTGGACTGCTTGTTCTACAGCTCAAGGAATGGGAGAAGATATTAGTATAGAAAATTCAACTAATGTGTTGAAAAAAGATTGGGTTAGAAGGTTTAAAGCATTCTCTGACAATTATATGGACGGTGATGTTAAAAAGACAGAATATTGTTTAAAAGATGCATATCTCCTACATAAATGGGAAAAAATTCAATCTAATTTAAAAAAGATAGAATGGTTAGATGATATCACTCGAAAAAAATATACTGATATAGATACAACAGGTGCTGCTGCGTGCGCAAGCGGCGAATGTGAAATCGACTTTTAATATGAATGAATATCTCATTGAATGTCAAAGCTGTGAACAAGAATCACATATAGTGTCAGACATAGAACCAAACTTCTGTCCTATGTGTGGTCAACCAGCTGCAGCTATCATCATAAATGAAGAGGAAGAAGAAGATGATATATAATATATGTGGTATTACAAAGGTGAAAAATTTCAATTAGAAAATTATCCTAATGATAGCTTAGTCGGATTTGTGTATCAAATAACTGAAAAAGATACTGATAAAAAATACATTGGTAAAAAATTATTTTGGTCTAGCCGTAAAAAGAAAGTCAAAGGGAAAAATAGAAGAATTGTAGTAGAATCTAATTGGAAAGACTACTATGGATCTAATAGAAAAATACAAGAACTAGTTGAAGAAAAAGGGTTTAAGAATTATCATAGAGAGATTCTTAAACTGTGCAAATCCAAAGGAGAGTGTTCCTATTGGGAAAGTAAATTACAATTTGATAATCATGTATTGTTAAGAGATGATTATTATAATGAAATAATACATTGTAGAATAAACTCAAAACATTTGAGCAAGGAGAGCATATTATGGCAGTTACAGAAGACGAAGCACCCAGAAAATTAGATATATATGAAATCTTAGAATTATCTGGTAAAAAAAGAAACAGAGCAGACAAAGTTAAAGTTCTTAAAGACAATTCATGTGGAGCTTTAAAGGATATATTGAGAGGAATATTTGATAGTACAATAAAGTGGAATCTTCCTACAGGTTCTGCTCCACCACATACACCATGCCAAGAGCATAATCACCCAGGTTCTTTAAGAAGAGAAAATATTCAATTTCAATACTTGATTAAAGGAGGTAAGGGTGATAAATTACCAGCATATAAAAGAGAAAACATATTTATAGGTATGTTAGAATCAATCCATCCAGTAGATGCTGAATTACTTATAAAAGTAATAAACAAAGAAAAGCCTGAAGGAATATCAAGAGTCGTTGTTGAAGAAGCTTTCCCAGGATTATTGAAAGACAGTGAAGAAAAACCTTTAGTTCATTATTAAAAAACTATTTACATTGCTTTTAAAATATGGTAGAATAAACTATGGCTATATACAAAGATTCTAAAGAATTAAAAGCAGCAACTGGCGCAGATCTCATGTTAAGATCAGCATTTAAGTTAGAATTAGAAAATATTGAAGCAAGAATAAAAAATGGTACATTTTACCATCCTACCCCAGAAACCATTATAGATTATTTAAAACTTAGAATTAAAGAGATAAGTGAAATGAAAAATGCCAATTTATAGTCTTATAGAAAAATCTACACAAAAAGAAATAGAAATAACATGCTCTTTCAATGAACTAGAAGCGATGATTGCTACTGGTGAATGGGAAAGAAAATTAGTACCTCCAAAGATAGTATCTGGAGTTGGAGATGTAAGATCTAAAGTGCCTTCTGGGTTTCGTGATAGATTAAATCAAATTAAAAAGAATGCTGGACCGAATACTACAATTAAAACTTAAGGAAAATAAATGGAATTTATACATGAAAAAATTGATATTGGATATGATACGTTGGATAGAGCTGAACATTCAGATGGTAGGCGCTATCTTACTCTTGACGGTGTTGCTTATCCTAGCGTTACAACCGTACTTAGTATTTTAGGAGAAGAAAAAATTGCAGCTTGGAAAGCTAAAGTTGGCGAAGCTAAAGCAGAACAAATTGGTAAAGTTGCTAGAGAACGTGGCACTGCAGTACATTCTATTGTAGAAAAATATTTAAAAAATGAAGATACTTCTGATTTCTTACCTCATATTAAACAATCATTAGAAAATTTAAAACCCTTGTTCCATAGAGGATTTGGTAAAATATATGGTAACGAAGTACCATTGTATAGTGACCATTTAAAACTTGCGGGTACTTGTGATTGTATCGCAGAATGGCATGGAGTTCCATCAGTTATAGATTTTAAAACTTCCAGGAGACCAAAGAAAAAGGCTGATATTCCTGCTTATTTTTGTCAGTTAGCTGCATATGCAGTTATGTGGGAAGAGCGTAGTGGAATGCCAGTAACAAATTTAATTGTTATTATGGATGTAGATGATTTTCACCCAGTTACTTATAAAGAACATAGAGATAATTGGATTCCTATGTTAAAAGATACTATAAAAGAATACGACCATAGAAAAATGTATAGACCGTAAACTGTAACAAATTTGTTACAGTATTAAACTTTTTTCACTTTTTTTCTTTTAAAATGAAATTAACTATATACATTGTCAAAATAATTTGGTATAATGATTATATAAGGTAATTAATTTTAAGGAGTAGAAAAAATGACAAATCAAATTAGATTCTTCGAAGCAAACAATGGTGGAATTGAATTATTCTCAGCACCAGGAGTTAAAATCGGTTTTGCTAAAGATGCTAAAGAAGTTACAAAGCTATTAGCTAAATTTAACTACGTAGACGGTACAGCAAATTTCGGTTCTTCAATGGATTTTGCTGACGAATATGGATTCGCAAAGAGAGAAGGAGCTTTCGATATGTTAGTAGAAGGTTTCTTAAACTGGAGATAATATGATGGATCCTAAAGTAATTCTTATTGATACAGACGGTGTTCTTCTTAATTGGAGAGATACCTTTGATGCTTGGATGATGAGACAAGGTATATATGCCAAAGGCGATGTTAGACAATATGATCAAACTGTAAGATATGGCATAGATCAGGAAAAAATAACTCATCTTATTTTAATGTTTAACCAATCAGCAAACATTGGTTATCTTCCTCCACTTTATGATTCTTATAAATATGTTCGTAAGCTATATGAAGAACACGGTTATAAATTCTTAGTAGTTTCATCTTTATCAAAAGATCCTTATGCTCAAAAGCTAAGAACTAAAAACCTTAAAATGATTTTTGGTAAAGAAGTGTTCGAAGACTTTATCTATTTAGACACTGGTGCTGATAAAACTGAAGTTTTAGCAGAACTATCTAAAATATATCCAGGAGCTTTTTGGATTGAAGATAAAGTTGGAAACGCAAAAATTGGTAGTGAATTAGGATTTGATTCAATACTAATAGCGCATCCTCATATTAAGACTGAGGATACAGGTTCAACTCCAATTATGAAAAATTGGAAAGAAGTTTACGAATATGTAATAGGGGAAACATGGATATGAAATTTATAAATTTTTTTAAAACTCATCAAACTATCTCTGCAATTATTTTAGCCACTATAATGTTCTTCGGAACATTTTTGATTTTTAATGCTACAGCTTCCGCCCAAAATGTAATAATTACCGGTGATGTACAACATCATTATAAAATTGTAATAGATAGACAGCCATATAATGTAGAGATTTGTCAAAAGGGAAATCAGTCTGGAGCTTCAGCTGGAGATTTATTGTCAGGTGCTATTATAGGTGGAGCTATCGGCAACAATATTAAAGGTGAAGAAAATGGTGGAGCTATAGGAGCTTTATTAGGAACTATATTTGCTAATGAAAAAGCAAAACAAAATAAGTGTTTTGTTGAAACACGCTATGATGAAACTCGAAGAGAAGTATATGATTATAGTACATTTACTTTTCAGTTTGAGGGAAAAACTTATACTACTAAATTTATAAAATAATGTTCACGATATATACAAAAAATAACTGTAGTTGGTGCGTCAAAGCAAAAGAGATGCTAAAAGAAAATAATATCATGTACAAAGAATATAACATTGATGAAGATCATACTAGTAAAATGGTATTGAAATCTTTAAGACTCAAAACAGTTCCTCAAATATGGGATGAAATAGATAGTCACCTTGGTGGATATCAAAACTTAGTGAAATGGTTAGGAGAACATAATGACAAAAATTGATTATTTAACTTTCTTACAGAGTGAAATAACAGAATTAAAATCTCGATTTAGACCAGAAGATACTGGTCATATTAGAACAGCAGTTAGTGTTTTAGAAGACAGAGCTGAAGAAGTAAAAGAAGAGCTTAGAGATTTAGAAGATATGTTAGGTAAAGGAGATATGGCATGATGACAGTTGCAACTTACTTAAATTTAAGATCTGAATATGAAGAAATAGTAAGAGATTTTAATGTACCTGATGAAATTAAGAATGGTTTAGAAGAAAGCTTTATATGGTTTTATAAATATGGCTATAGATCAAATTCATTACGTAATAACTTTAGTAGAGCTAAAGATATTTGTAAAATACTCTTAGGAGAACTTAATGGCAAAGAAACTACAAAAAGGAAGTCTGTGGGAACAAGCTGATGCTGATGGAGATGGTGTAGTTACCGACGAAGAAATTGCTATGACAGAGAGAATGATAAGACTTGAAAATAATGATAAAATGCAAGACCAACAAAGATTAATATGTTGGGTTTCTTCAGTATCTTCAATAGCATTAATACTTGTTGCTATGTCACCTATAATACCAGATACAAGAATAGAAATGGTCACAGCATTACTATCAACATATGTTGTAGCTAATTTAGGTATTGTTGCAACATTCATGGCTACTTCAGCATTTGCAAGGAATAGTGATAATAAAAAATAATTAATTTATAATATAAGTAAGGTGAAATGAAAAGATTAATATACCAAGTTTGTCTTGGAAAAAAATCTAGGTTATATGAACATTGTATTAATTCAGTAAAAGAATATTGCAAACTATATAATATAGACCACTTTGTACAAACAATACCAAAACTAAGAATAAAGCCTGACATTTTCTCAACCAACAGAAGTGTTGAATCATATGAGAAACATGGAGGCTTTTTACCTATCTATGAAAAAGAAAATGCGTTTTCTTATTTCCCAGCTTACGATCAAATTGCTATAATAGATGCAGATGTTTGGATAAGACCAAAGAGTCCAAATGTCTTTGAGTCTCTATCTTCAGCCTTTAATGCAGGATTCGTTTGTGAAAGAGAAATGCCTATTACAGAAACTTATCGAAGAAAGATTATAAATTATTCGCAGATGCAGTATTCAACTCTTAAGAGTGTAGATTGGAAATGGGATAAGTATAATTGTGGTGAGTTTTTTAACATGGGAATTATGATTTTAAACAAAAGCATTCACAAATATCTAAAAGGTCAAACTCCTCATCAATTTTTAATGAGAAATGAATTTAAAAGATTCGTTGATGGACTAGGAGCATGGAAATGGTCAACTGACCAAACATTATTAAATTGGTGGATTAAAAAAGAAAAGATGAGTATCAAACATATGGACTGGAAATGGAATGGTCTCTTTCATGGAATACATGATGACAAAGTAAAGCAAGCTCATTTTGTTCATTTCTTTTTAAAAGATAAATTGCCTAATCGTGGAGAAAATGTAGAGGAGCTAATGAAACATGTTAACAACTAGATTATTGATATTAGATGTTGATGGTATCCTAACTGATGGAACCAAAGTATATGATAAAGATCATAATGTATTGTCTAAAAGATTTATGTGCAAAGACTTTTCGGCTATCAAAAGATTTATGGCTGCAGGAATAAAAGTTATAATGATATCTGGAGATTCATGGAATCGTGATATGGCTAAAAAAAGAAATATAGATTTCTATTGTACAAGAGATGTTGGTACTCTTAACTTAGATAAATCAATATTGTTAGATGAATTTTCAAAAAAATATAATGTGTATCATCATCATATGGCTTTTGTTGGAGATGATTATTTTGATTTAAGTATGTTTCAAGCTTTAGAAAATACTTTTTGCACTGCCGACTCTCCTGACATAATCAAACAACATGCAGCAGTTGTGTTAAAATCAAAAGGCGGTGAAGGAGTAATCAGAGAGTTATATGATTTATTCATTATGAAAAAATGGATAAGAGAAGATCCGGATATGGAAAAAGTATTAGAATTAGATAGATTGGAACAAACTAGCCAGGAGATGAAATAGTGCAAAAGTATGACATATCATTATATGGTCATATGACTATTGATAGGATCTTCAATGAGTTTGATGAATCCATATCTTTAGGTGCTATGGCAAATGTATGGAGTGCTATTAGTAAATTAGGAACTGGATTTAGTGTAAAATTAAATCCTACAGCTTTGGGAGAAGCAATTGTTTTAATTAATAAAAAGAATGCACAAAGAGTTGGCAGAGGAAACTTAAATCTATCTACAACAACACCAACGATTTACAATTCTATGTGGCATCACATAATGTATCTTAACAGATTAAATACTGATTTTATTGATGATATTAAAACAGGAATCATATCAGCTGATTTAACAGACGGTGAAATAAATGTTGAAGATCATTTAAATAAAATAGATTATTTATTTTTGTCAGATGAAAATTTATTTATGGACATAGATGAGTTAGGCAAATTAGTAAAAGGGTGGGTCATATTACATTATCCTTCTGGTAGTTATACCACTAATGGAAAGCAATCTTATACTCATGAAAATAAAGTAGTAAAAAATATAAATGTGTTAGGAGCTGGAGATACTTTTGCAGCAGTGTTTATTACTTCAATGTTAAACGCTTCGCCAAATAATATAGATAAAATTTTAGAAAACACTCACAAGAAAACATCAGAACTTTTAATTGAAGGAAATAAAACATATGGCAAATAATATATTATTACCAATAGCGGGCAGAGGACAAAGATTTGTTGAAGATGGTTATGAAACGCCAAAGCCTTTAATTAAGACCAATGGAAAATATTTAATTGAAAGATCTTTAGAATCTTTAGATCTAACTCAGTCAAATTTAATTTTTGTAGTTAGAAAAGAGCATATTGATAGCCATGGTATAGATGAAATATTAAATCTAAAATATGGAAATGATATTAAAATAATTCCAATTGATTATGTAACTGAAGGTACACTGTGTACATGTTTATTAGCAGAAGAGTTTATTAATAATAAAGATTCTTTAACTATATTTACTCCAGATTGTTACTTTGAACCAAAATTCTACTATCCTAAAGAAACTACTTCTTCTGGTAGATTTTTATGGAATAGAGATAAACAAGCATTTGATGCTTTAGTTGCAACCTTTTATTCTGAAGCTCCAGCTCATAGTTATGTTAGATTAAATACGAATAATGTAGTGCAAGAAGCCAGAGAAAAAGAAGTTATAGGCAATCATGCTATAGGAGGATTGTATTATTTTAAAAGTGGATTTGATTTTGTATCATATGCAAAAGTAATGATTGAAAAAAATATTAGAGTTAACAATGAATTCTACATAGCTCCAATATTTAATTTGATGATATCTGAGCAATTTAAAGTTACAATTGATAAAAATACTAGACATGATATTCTAGGAACTCCAGAGGATATAGAAAAACATGAGTTATAATATTGATATAAATCTTCATAGAAGGTTACTAACATTACTATATAAAAATGAAGAAGAGCATGTTGGAAGCTGCTTTTCTTGTATAGATTACTTAGATGAGATTTGGAAAAATAAAAATAAAGATGATATTTTCATATTATCAAATGGACACGCTGCATATGCACTGTATGTATTATTAGAAAAATATGAAGGAGTTGATGCTCAAAAGTTAGTTGATAAACATCTTGGCCACCCTAATTTAGATTATGAAAATAAAATTTATTGCACTACTGGTAGTTTAGGTCAAGGTATTACAGTAGGAGTTGGAGCCGCCATAGCTAGTCCACATAAAAATGTATATGTATCAATAAGTGATGGTGAATGTGCTGAAGGTTCAGTATGGGAATCGTTAAGATATATTCAAGAGTATCATTTAAATAATATACATGTACATGTTAATTTAAATGGATATGCATGCTATGATCCAATAGATACCGATTATTTAGAAAGAAGATTAAAAGCTTTTTTGCCTAGAATAAATATTCATAGAACAACATCTTCTAGATTCAGTTTCTTAAGAGGTATCGAAGCTCATTACATTAAAATGGATAAACAGATGTATGATAAAGGTTGTGAGGAGTTGATTACATATGAGCGTTAGAAAAAAATTTACAGAGCTTTTATATGATGAAATGGCTCAATGTGATAGAATCAATCTTATAGTGGGAGATCTTGGTTGGAAACACTTTGATCAATTAAGATTAACTTATCCCGATAGATTTATAAACGTAGGAGCAGCAGAACAGCTTTTAATTGGAGTTGGTGTAGGTATGGCTTTAGAAGGAAAAATACCAGTTGTTTATTCTATGACTCCTTTTCTATTATACAGGCCATTTGAGTTTGTGAGAGTTCATATAGACAATGATAAAGTTCCAGTTAAATTATTCGGAGCTGGTCGTGATAAAGATTATGATTGGTTAGGATTCACTCATTGGGCTCATGATGATAGAGAACACACCAAAGGATTTAAGAACATAGACAAGTATTGGCCAGAAGAAGATGAAATAGAAGATGTCTTTTATGACACAATATATTCAGAAAAACCGTGTTATGTAAACTTAAAGAGATAATATGAAAAAGATAGCTATATCATTTACAGGATTATACAGACCTAACATTCAAATACCTCCGATGCAATCTATTGAATCGATGAAGAAAAAGTTCGGAGCTGATTTATATTTTCATACGTGGTATGGTAGAGAACATGAAGTTCCAGAAGTTTATAGAACTCAGATAGGTAAGTTTTTTCCGTCTAAAGAACCTAAGATGGACTACCATCCAGTGTTTGATCCTGAACCAACTACTAATCCTAAACATCATTGGTATAGAAGAACACGTTTTGACGGACGTAAAACTATTAATGCCAATAAGCAAATTATATCTTATGCTCAATTATTTGAAATGATTCCTAAAAAATATGATATTTATATAAAAACTAGATGGGACACTAGTATCAATCCAAAATTTAATTTTGAACAATTTTATCCATTATTAGAAGAAGGGCCTGTAGGATTTATGACACGAGCTGAAGGTCCGAATGCTCATGACTATACATTAACTAAACATAGAGTTGTACCTAAAACTAAAAGTGAAACTGAGAACAATGATTGGCATGACATGTTATCAGATACTATTGTTATGCATAAAGAAGAACATTTCGACCCTAAACTTGTTATGAAATTGCATAGAGAAAAACAGCTCTTAGGTTCAGAGTGGGGTTGGTGGCAAGTTATGAGTAAACCTTTCGGAGGAGATGGTCATACTTGTATATACGGAGGATGTCATATAATAAGATGAAAAAGATTTTTATTCATATTCCAAAAAATGGTGGAATGTCTTTACGCCATGACACTACATTGAAAAAGCATATCCTGTTAGCAGAACCAAGAAATCACAAATCTCCAGAATATACAAAAGCAGTTTTAGAAACTATGTATAAAAATGGTGATCACCATGGATGGCAGCATGCAAGATGGCGAGATTTAAATCCAGATTTAATTACCACCACAGAAGCTTTTGCCATAGTTAGAAATCCATGGGCTAGAGTAGTTTCGAGATTTATGTTTGCTAAAAAGGTAATTGAAGGAGAGAAAAAAATTAATAGATTTCAGTGGGATGGAAAAACTTATGTCATACACACTGGTAAATCAGATTATGCAGACATTAGTTCATTTGAAGCTTTTCTTGAAGAAAGACATAAATGGGGAAATAAAAAATACATGTGGCATAGAGCAGTAAGAGGATGGTATCCCGCATATGATTATGTATCTGATAGTAAAGATAATGTTAGGTGTGACATATTAAGATTAGAGCATATTGATGAAGAGCTTCCTAAATACTTCGGATTTGAAAAAATGCATTTAAGACCTAGAAATGTAACTGGATATAAAAAAGATTATAAAGATTTTTATACTAAAGAAACTATACAAATTGTTGCTGATTGGTATAAAAAAGATATTGATTTCTGGGGTTTTGATTTTGATACTAGTGCTACAAAAAATACTTACAATACATGGAAAGTGAGAGCCAAATGAGTTTAAGAAAATGTTTTGATGATCATAATTGTGATAAAGGTTTCAAACATAAGTATGAAAAGGTTTATGAACCTGATTTTGTAAAATTAAAAAATAAAGAAATAAATATTTTAGAAATAGGAGTAGATACTGGTGCGAGTTTAGGAGCTTGGTATGATTACTTTCCAAAAGCAAATATATACGGATTAGATTTATTTGTTAGAAATAAATTAGAAGATCTTGAATATTTTAAAAAAGATAGAATATATGGACTGAAATCTGATAGCACTAAACCATCTTCAAAATTTGATGTGGCAAAAGCTTGGAAAGATATTAAGTTTGATATTATCATCGATGATGGTATGCATACTCCAGAAGCAAATATGAAAACTTTTCAAAACTTTTTTCCTTTATTAAAAAAGGGAGGTAACTACTATATTGAAGATGTATTTCCAATGGACATTATGACTTTAAAAGAACTAAATTATCACTGGATTGTTAGACATCCAGAGAGGTATAGTTTTCCAATATATGATGCTTTTTTAAAAGAAATAGAAAAGTATTGGATTACTAGGTATGATTTGAGAAAAGATAGTGAACCAGATTCTTATATAATAAAGGTAATGGGATGATAGCTAATGTCATAACATTAATGGAAGATAATAAATCTTTTTTAGGTGCTACTAATCTAATCGCATCATCAAAGAAAGTAAAAAATAATTTTGACATAACTCACTTTAATGCTGTAACACCAGACATTGTTAAAAGAGTAATGGAAGAATATCATGTCATATGGAATTATCCATGGAAAGGCGGAATTATTGACATACACAGTGGATTAACTAAACACGCGTATCAAACAAAAGATCCTAATAAAAGGATGGCTTGTGCTATGAGTCATTATATTTTATGGAAACAGTGTTTAGATTCAAATGAAGCTATGTTAATATTTGAGCATGATTCGATTTTTATTAAACAACTTGACACTTCTCTTTTGGAAAGATCTACTTTTGATATCGTAGGTTTAAACGATCCACGCGGAGCTACAAGAAAATCAAATATATATTACAATTCAATACAACAGAACGAAAGGACGATACAACCTGTACCTAGTATAGATACTTTTAACATTCCTCAAGGTTTAGCCGGAAACTCAGCATATTACATAACTCCTAATGGAGCTAAGAGTATGATTGATGCTGTTAAAGAATATGGCATGTGGCCTAATGATGCTTTAATGTGTAAGCAACTTATAAAGAATATGGGAGTGACTAAAACTTTTTATACAAGAGTTCAAGGATTGGGATCTACAACAACGCTATGATAAATGCTTATGTAATTTCAATATTTTCAATTAAAGAATCAATGCAAGCAGCTAACAGATGTATTAAATCGGCTAAAGAATTTGGTATAGATGTTAAAAAATTTAAAGCTTTTACTCCAGATGATAACCCTATCACAAAGCTAAGAGAAAAGGGTATTGATGCAAGTGGTATGAAAGAAGTTTACTCACGAATGGAGAGAGCTGCAGCAGGATTCTTATCGCATTTAACTCTATGGGAAAAGTGTGCAAATGATTGTGTTAAGTATTTAATATTCGAACATGATGCAGTGGTCGTGGATAAAATCCCGGTAACAGCTCCATTTGAAAAAGTT
>MDTE01061907.1_pt1 | contig 14730 bp, 15 predicted proteins | sample 811231 | NCBI WGS metagenome assembly MDTE01 (sample SAMN05326651, study PRJNA326480) | marine metagenome | isolation source: seawater | place: Indian Ocean: Red Sea | collected 2010 | reverse complement strand
TTAAATCAATTTTATTGATAATTTCTTTATTCTTAATTACAAACTGTTCAAATAATAGTGCTATGAAACCAGAAGATTTTAAGGGTAAAGAACCTAAATTAATTATTGAAGAGTATCTGTCAGGCAATGTTAAAGCTTGGGGAGTTCTTCAAAACAGATCTGGTAAAGTGACAAGACAATTTTCAGCAGATTTAAACGGTAAGTGGGATGGAAAAAAGTTGATACTTGATGAAAAATTTAATTGGGATGATGGTGAAATTCAAAATAGACAATGGCAAATCACTAAAATTGATGAAAATAATTATGAGGGCACTGCTGGAGATGTCGTTGGAAAAGCGAAAGGTTATTCTTACGGTTCAGCATTTAAATTTGAATATGTTCTTTTAGTACCTGTCAAAGGAAAAGAAATTAAAATAACTTTTGATGACTGGATATTTAAACAAGACGAACGTGTAGCAATAAACAGGGCAACTATGACAAAATTTGGTATTAAAGTCGCTGAGCTAACAGTTGTCTTTGTAAAAGATTAATTTTTTTTTTGATATTTTGTCATCTTTCCAATTAAACCAAAATATATTTTACTTGGTAAGAAGCTTAAAATTTTGAGTATAAGAGTTAATGATTTTGGAAAATGGATTTCAAACGCACTCTTATTTATCAATCCATCATAAATTTTTTCTGCTGCATACTCTGTAGTTTTTAAAAATGGCATTTTAAAATCATTTTTATCTGTCATTGGAGTTTTTATAAATCCTGGTGATACTAGACATACCCGCACATTTGATCTTTTAAAATCAAAATATAAACTTTCTGCTAAATTATTTAGAGCTGACTTAGAGGGCCCGTACCCAGTAGAATTAGGTAAACCTCTGTATCCTGCTATAGATGAAACAATGGTGATAATACCGTCTTTTTTATCTTTAAAGTATTTTTCTACAGCCTTGATAGTATTTAATGTACCAAAAAAATTTATTTTAAATACATCTTCTATTTGTTCAACATCAATATCTTTTTCTTTTTTTGGATTCCAGGTCCCAGTTGAAAAAAAACAAACATCAACATTTTGAAATTTATTTCTAATTTGTTCAAAAATTTCCTTACACTTTGATTTATCTGTCACATCTAAAGGAAATCCATGAATATTTTCATTATTATCAGAAATTTCTTTAAGAAGATTTTCACGTCTTGCTGAAATAGCTACATTCCAACCCTCATTAGCAAATTTTATAGCTAAAGCCTTACCAATACCTGTGCTTCCACCAGTTATCCAAATTGTTTTTTTATTCATTATATAAAGATGTATAATATTATTATGTTAAAAAATAAATTTTTATCATTAATTTTATTTTTTGTAATCACTTTTTCAGCATCATTTATTGGTGCTTTCGTATCAATTAGCTTTAAAGAACCATGGTATTCGCAACTCATAAAATCAAATTACAATCCTCCAGATTGGATATTTGCTCCTGTTTGGACAACATTATATTTAATGATGACATTAGCTATTTGGTTTTTTTGGCACACAAAGAATCGGGACATGAGTACAGTTTACGTTTATTTCATTCACATAGTTTTTAATACAACTTGGAGTATTGTCTTCTTTGGATTACATCAGATATTTTTAGCAATGGTTGTACTCATAATTCTAATAATTTTTATAATTATTCTTATTATAAGGTTTAAACGTGTCAATTTTGTAAGCTATTATCTAATGATTCCCTATTTACTTTGGTGTTGCTATGCACTATTTCTGAACTTTAACTTATTAATGTTAAATTAAATGGATGATGTAGTAATAGTTGGTGGTGGAATTATTGGAGCTGCAACAGCTTATTTTTTGTCTAAAGAAGGTAGAAAAGTAAAAGTAATTGAGAGAGATCCTACCTATAAATCTGCATCTTTCCCACTTTCACTTGGGGGTTTTAGAAGACAATTTTTTCAAAAGGAAAATATTTTACTTGGAAAATTTGCAAGAGAATTTATTTTTCAAATTCCTGAATTACTTAAAACTGAAAAAAATCCAAAACCAACAGCAAGCATGGTTGCAAATGGATATTTATTAATGTTTGGTCCAGAGCACGCAGAGGAACAATATAGAGCTCTAGAAAATCATAAAGCATGTGAAGCAGGAACAAAAAATATAAAAGGATCTGAGTTGGCAAAATTTTTTCCTTACATAAATAGCGAGGGGATTGAAACAGCAACTTTTACAGATAACAAAAGTGAAGGCTGGATTGACCCTTTTATGTTCCACAGCGCATTAAAAAGTAAAGCAACAGAACTCGGTGCAGAGTTTACAAAAGGAGAAGTTAAATCTCTTTCAGAAATAAAAGCAAAAACAATTGTTTCTGCTGCAGGGTGTTGGACAAAAGAATTATTAGAAGATATTCCAGTTGAGCCTCAAAAACACACAGTATTTAGAGTAAAATGCCCAAAACATATTCCAGAGATGCCTTTAACTGGAGATTTGACAACAGGAGTATATTGGCGGCCGGAAGGAAAAGAATATTTGGCAGGATCCCCTAAATCAATTTTTGATGCAAAAGATCTTGAGCCTGCATGGGATGATTTTGAAGAATTTGTTTGGCCAGCATTAGCTAATAGAATACCAGCGATGGAAAAACTTAAATTGACTGGAGGATGGGCAGGGTATTACGACTGTAATAGATTAGATAATAATGCTGTAGTAGGGAAACATCCTAAATTTGATAATGTTTATTTAGCAACAGGCTTCACAGGGAGAGGTTTAATGCAAGCACCTGGAATAGGTAGGGCACTAACAGAATTAATCATGACTGGAGCTTATCAATCAATCGATATATCAAATATGGCAGTTGAAAGAGTTTTAGGAAAAAAAGCAAGACCAGAACCTTATGTCCTTTAAATTAAAAAAAAATTTTTACTACTTCCGTCCTTCATTTTATCAATTATGGTAAATATATCTCTAATTTTTTTTAAATTATCATCATAAAAATTATAATTAAGTTTTTGAATAAAATTTATCAATTCGTTACATTTATACCCAAATTCAGGATATAAATACGGTGCTATTTCAATGAAAATTACTGGCTTGTTTTTTTTTAAAAAGTCTTCTCCACTTTTTAGAACATCGAGTTCATAACCATCCACGTCTAATTTTATAAAATCTATATGTTTTATATTTTCTATATTTACAAATTCATTTAGTTTAAGATATGAATCTTCTTTAATTTCTTTTAGCGTTCCAAGGTGCTTATGGTGTTTATTGTTTTTTTGTTGAAGATTCCAGCTTGACCAGACCATATTTGGTTTTTTTTCATTTGTTATGAATTTTTGCCTTAAATTAACTCTGTTTTGAAGATCTTTATTCAATTTTAAGTTATTTGAGAGTTTATTAAAAGCGTAATCTGTAGGTTCTATTGCAAAGATTTTTGAATTTTCAAACATTCTAGCTATTACTAAACTCACAGAACCAATATTTGCTCCAATATCAATAATAGTTAATTCAGTTTTTTTATTTGATAATAATTTTTTCAAATTTGAAATTTTTTTTTCAGAAGTACCAAATAAATATATTGATAAATCAATTCCTTCTTCCAAATTTAAGCTCCATTTTATTTTATCTCTAAAGACAATCTGATCTTTAGAAATAAAAAAAGTAATAAATTTTGATATATATTTTGCTATTAAAATTTTATTTTTTGTTTTCATATTTTATTATGTTCCACAAAAAGTTTGATATTTTTTATTAGAGGTAGAGGGAATTCTATACTCTAATATGTCTGGTTGTTCAAAATAAGGATTCTCTAAGATCTTTAAAAATTTTTTAAATGGATTAAAATTGTTTTGTTCAGCTTCTCTTAAAACTTCTTCAATTTTATGATTTCTTGGAATGACTAAAGGATTGTTATTTCTCATAATTTTCATACTTTTGTCACTTGAGATATCATTCTTTTTTAATCTTTCTTTCCATCTATTTTTCCAAATTATAAAATCTTTATCTTCAAAGAATTGTTCTTTCTTTGGCTCAAGGTTCATTAAATGACAAAATGTATTTGAATAATCAGCCTTATTTTTATGCATTATTGTTAATAAATCTATAATTAATGACTTATCTTCATTGAACGAGTTTGATAATCCTATTTTATTACTCATCATTTTAATCCATTTAGTCTCATATTTTTTGTCAAAAGAGTTAATAATCTCTGAAGCAATTTTTATTGCTTCTTTTTTATCTTTATGAACAAATGGTAATAAACATTCTGCAAATCTTGCTAAATTCCATTTAGTGATTGCAGGTTGATTGCAGTATGCATATCTTCCCATTTTATCAATTGAACTAAACACTGTTTTTGGGTCATAAGTATCCATAAATGCGCATGGTCCATAATCAATAGTTTCACCAGAAATTGTCATGTTATCAGTATTCATAACACCGTGAATAAAACCAACTCTCATCCAGTTAATTACCAAGTCACATTGTTTATCTATTAAAGCATTTACAAGATCTTTAACTTTATCTTCAGAATTTTTTAATTCTGGATAATGTCTATCAATAGTATAATCAATAAAAATTTTTAACTCCTTTTGATTCTCAATCATAGAAATATACTGAAAAGTTCCTACTCGAATATGGCTTGATGCAACTCTTGTAAGTATCGCGCCTTTTAAAATTTTTTCTCGAACTACATCCTCGCCCGTTTTAACAACTGCTAAACTACGAGTTGATGGAATATTCAAATAGTGCATAGCTTCACTTATTATATACTCTCTTAACATTGGCCCTAGGGCCGCTCGCCCATCTCCATTACGAGAAAATGAAGTTTTACCAGATCCTTTAAATTGTATATCATATTTTTTATTTGATTTAGATGTGTGCTCACCAATCAATACGGCTCTACCATCTCCAAGCATGGTAAAGTGTCCGAATTGATGTCCAGCATAAGCTTGAGCTATAGAATTGCTTCCTTCTGGTAACTTATTTCCTGAAAAAATTTTAGATAATTCATTATCATCTAATTTTGAAAAATCTAAATTTAATTCAGATGCTAGATTATGATTTAATATCACTAAATCAGGATTTTTCACCGGAACAGGATTTATGACTTCTTTAAAGGTATTTGATAACTTAAAATATGTATTATTAAAATTCCAATTTATTTTATTCATAAAAAAAGCGGTTTATAGCAATATAAACCGCTTTAGTTTTAATTAAATTTTATTTTTTCTTATATTTAGCTGCTTCTTCAGAACCCCCAGTAGCTGAGCCTTTACTATAAGAATGGGCACCCATTCCTGCTAGTTGACCATCCTTAACAATTAAATACTGATTTCTGATTTCTTTACCATCAAAAAAGCATTCTAATATTTCTCTAACTCCGTCAGCATACCTTGCTTGAGCAGACAGAGATGTGCCTGAAGTATGTGGCGTCATTCCATGGTTTGGCATACTTCTCCAAACATGATCATTTGGTGCAGGTTGTGGAAACCATACATCACCCGCGTAACCACTGAGTTGACCACTCTTGAGAGCTTTGGCGATGGCTTCACGATTACAAATTTTTCCTCTCGCAGTATTGACAATGTATGCACCTTTTTTCATTTTATTAATCATTGCTTCATCGAATAGATTTTCGGTCTCTGGATGAAGAGGGCAGTTTATTGTGACTACATCACAAACTTTTACCATAGACTCAACTGATTCATGAAAAGTTAAGTTTAATTCTTTTTCAACACTATCTGGTAATTTGTGTCTATCAAAATAATGCAAATGAACGTCAAATGGTTTCATCTTTCTTAATGCATCAAGTCCAATACGTCCAGCTGCAACAGTTCCTATATGCATTCCTTCAACGTCGTATGATCTTTGAACAGCATCAGCAATATTCCAACCTCCTTCATTAACTATTCTATGTTGGTTGTGGTAATCTCTTACCATTGATACAATCATCATAACAATATGTTCAGCCACTGATCTAGAGTTACAAAATGTTACTTCAACTACATCTATTTTATTATCCATCGCTGCCTGTAAATCTACATGATCAGATCCAATACCTGCAGTAATAGCCATTTTTAAATTTTTTGCTTTTGCAATTCTTTCTTTTGTCAAATAATAAGGAAAAAACGGCTGTGATATAACTATATCAGCATCCACAATGTGTTTATCAGCTTCACATCCATCTCCATCTTTACTATTTGTTACCACAAATTCATGTCCATTACTTTCCAAGAATTTCCTTAAACCTAAACCCCCTGAGACACATCCTAAAAGCTCACCTGGTGTAAAGTCTCTTCCTTTTGGTGAAGGTAAGGTCATACCATCAGGATATTTTTCTAATTTTGGTAGATCTCCTAAAGGATATGATTTTGGCATCCCCCCTTTTGGATCATCGTACAACACACACAATATTTTCATTTATTCTCCTGTATTAATTAATTTTTTATTTTTAAGCATCTAACATTATTTTTTACTAGCTAGCAAATAAATTATTTTTGATTAGGATATGGTTTCTTTAGAATAAAACGATTAATTATTAATGCTGAGACGATAATTATTATTGAACCAGTCATAACAGGACTCAATAAATAATCATAAGAGACGCTTCCTATAATTACAATTATAGGATTTCCACCAGCAGGCGGGTGAGTAACATTGAATAAAATCATCAAACCTACACCTAAACCAACAGCTATTGGAATTATTAAGTATAGTGGTAACGGAATAAAATATAAGATTAAAATACCAACCATTGCAGTTATTAAGTGTCCAAAAAAGACATTTTTAGGTTGTGCAAAAGGGCTTTCGGGGTAGCCATAAAGCAAAACCATGGATGATCCAAATGAAGCCAATAAAAAAATTCCTAATTCAGTTTTGTAAGTTAAAAAAGTTAAAATACCAATTGTAATTATTGAAAAAATACCTGCTATAATTGATTGTTTCAAGTTGCCCATAATTTATTTAGATACTATTTTATTCAGAGTTTTAAAAGGTAATAATATACATTCTTTTCTAGCCATATTTTTCTTTTTAAATAATTTTTTCAATAATAGCCAGTCTTTATCTATACACCCTGGGTTGTCTTCAAACATAAATTTAGATTTATTACATAATTCCTTTATCTTATCTATTTTGTTATTGATACAAACTTTTGAAAGTAAACTTAAAGAAGCTTGACAGTATATACACGACTCACCCTGATGTCCAAAATCAATTATTCTATTATTTTTAATGATTAATTTTATTTTAACCTCATCTCCACATATGGAATTTTTTAATTTTGAATTATGAGTGTGATTCTTTAAATTTTTATTATTATTTGTATCAGAAGCTATATTTAAAATTTCTAAATCCATTATTTATTAGAATTTATATTTAATGTTACAATACAATCAATCAAAGTTTAAAAAAGCCAGTATTTTTTATTGTTTTTAAGTAATTCTAGTGACAAGAATCTTGAGTGAGTTGAATCTAATTTTGTTGTAGTTCCAAATATTTAGATTTAATCTCATGCAATGCTCGAATTAAAAAATCCTAGAGTAGCTGTACCAGTAGTATTATTTGCAGGTCTTCTTTGGTCCTTTGGTCCTTTAGTAGTTCGTTATATGGATAATCCAGAACAAATACCTTGGCAGTATATTTTTGGAAGAGGACTTACAATTTTTATTCTTCTCAATCTTTACTTATTTTTTGAAGAGGGGACAAAGTTTTGGAAAAATTACTTAAGAATTGGAAAATCAGGAATAATTGGTGGAACTGGATTAGGAATAGCAATGATTTCTTTTATTTATTCTATAACTAATACTTCAGCAGCAATTACGTTACTTTGTTTAGCCGCAATGCCATTTTTTACAGCATTGTTGGCATTTATATTCTTAAAAGAACAAATTTCTTTAAATGTGTGGATAGCAATAATTATTGCTACAATAGGTATTATCATAATGGCTTTTGGTAATTCTGGTGAGAATTCTGTAGTTGGTTTTATATTTGGAATAGCATCATCTGTAGGTTTCTCAATTTTTTCAGTTACTTTAAGATGGCGAAAAGAAACTCCTAAGTTTACAACAGTAGCTTTCGCAGGCTTATTTTGTTTTGTTTTTGCAACAATTATGATTATTTTAAAAAATCAAGCTTTTACTTCGTCAAGTTATAATAGTACACTATTTTCATTGCACGGAACTCTTGTTTGTTTTGGATTAATACTTTACTCAATAGGGTCAAAAGCTATTCCTGCTGCAGAATTAACTTTATTATCATTAACAGAAGTAATAGGTGGAATATTTTGGGTTTGGTTACCTCTATTTGGAATTAATGAAGTGCCAGATACTAATACTATTATTGGTGGCTTTTTTTTATTTATTTCATTATTTTACTATAGTTTAATTATGAGATGGAATAAGAGATTCATTGGTCTAAATTAGTTAATAAGGAGACAAAATGCAAAGACCAGATTTCTTTCATCTTAAAAACGGAAAAAAAGTAAAACTTCCTTTTTCTGAGGATGAATACAATAATAGATTAATTAAACTAAGGTCTGTAATGGTTAAAAAAAAATTGGATATGATTATTCTAACCTCTATGCATAATATTGCGTATTATACAGGCTTTATTTATTGCTCTTTTGGGAGACCTTATGGATGTGTAATTACTGAGGATAAAATCACTACTATTTCAGCTAATATTGATGCCAGTCAACCTTGGCGCAGGTCACATTGTGATAACATAATTTATACAGATTGGAAAAGAGATAACTTTTTTAAAGCTATAAACTTTATAGCATCTGATAAACAAAAACTAAACAATATCGGTCTTGAATATGATCATGTTTCTATAGATATAAAAGATAAAATAAATTCTTTATTCACTTTTTCAGTTTTTAATGATGTTTCAAAAGATTTGATGTTTTTAAGAATGATTAAATCAGATGAGGAAATCAAAATTATTAAACATGGTGCAAGAATTGCAGATTTAGGTGGAGAGGAGATTTTAAAAAATATTAAAGAGGGAAATACAGAACTAGAAATTGCAAGTACGGGAAGAGATATTATGGAAAAAGAAATTGCAAAATCTTTTCCAAATGCCGAATATATGGATACTTGGGTTTGGTTTCAATCTGGGATCAACACAGATGGTGCACATAATCCTAAAACAAATAGAAAACTTCAAAGAGGTGATATTTTATCTTTAAACACTTTTCCTATGATCTCTGGCTACTATACAGCTCTTGAGAGGACTCTCTTTTTAGAATGTGCAGATGATGCCTCTCTAAAAGCTTGGGAAACAAATATCAAAGTACATAAACGTGGCTTAGAGTTGATTAAACCAGGAGCTAAGTGTTCAGATATTTGTAATGAGTTAAATGAATTATTTAAAGAGCTTGGTTATCTCCAATATCGAACTTTTGGTTATGGCCATTCTTTTGGAATGTTATCACATTTTTATGGTAGAGAGTCTGGATTAGAGCTTAGAGAAGATATCGATACAGTATTAAAGGAAAATATGGTTATCTCAATGGAACCAATGATTATGATACCAGAGGGAAATCCAGGTGCAGGAGGTTATAGAGAACATGATATTTTAATAATTGGTAAAGATAATGCAGAAAATATCACAAAGTTTCCTTTCGGTCCTGAGCACAATATAATTAAAACTTAATTAAATGACTAAAACAAAAAAAATTGTTAACAGTTGGAATGAATGGGATCCACTTAAACATGTGATAGTTGGCCGTGCAGATGGGACTTGTATTCCAGCACCTGAGCCCGCACTTGATGCAAAAGTTCCTGAAGATAGTGATATGAGAGGAAAATTTGGGCCAAGAACGAAGGATACTATAGATAAAGCTAATCAACTTTTGGATAATTTCTCAAATATGTTAGAAAAAAGAGGTATTAAAGTAGATCGACCAACTCCATTGAATTTTAATCAAAAAACCTCAACCCCAGATTGGGTGGCTGAAACAATGTTTGGATGTATGCCACCAAGAGATGTTTTATTAACAGTTGGAAATGAAATTTTGGAGGCTACTATGAGTTATCGATGTAGATGGTTTGAATATTTATGTTATAGACCCTTGTTGCAAGAATATTATAATTTAGACCCAAATATGAGACATGAGTCAGCTCCAAAACCAAGACTGACTGACTTAGATTATAGAAAAGATTACTTATCTGACAAAATTGGAGTTGAAAAAAGATTAGAATGGACTGAAAAAAAATATTTTGTAACCACTGAAGAGGAACCATTGTTTGATGCTGCAGATGTATTAAGATTTGGAAAAGACCTTGTTGTTCAACACGGATTCACTACAAATTTAAAAGGAATTGATTGGTTAAAAAGACATTATAAGGATCATAGGGTTCATACTGTAAATTTTCCTGGAGATCCATATCCAATACATATTGACGCAACTTTTACTCCAATTAAAGAAGGTATAATTATAAATAATCCCCAAAGAAGATTACCAAAAGAGCAAAGAAAATTGTTTGAAAAAAATGGATGGAAAATTATTGATAGTGCACAACCTGCTCACAACACACCACCTGCTTTATGTTATTCTTCAGTATGGTTATCAATGAATGTTTTAGTTATTGATCCCAAAACTGTTTGTGTGGAAAAAAGTGAAGTTTACCAAGCTGAACAATTAGATAAATTAGGAATGGAAGTGATACCAGTAGATTTAAGAGATGCATACGCTTTCGGAGGCGGGCTACATTGTTGTACTGCAGATGTTTATAGAGAAGGTGTTTTAAAAGATTACTTTCCAAATCAATAGAAATGAGAATTTTTTAATTAATTTAAACGTCCTAAATAATTTACCATAATAACACCAATAATAATTAATATTATTCCTACAACTCCAAAAATATTTGGTATTTGATTATATTTAATTAAAGCAAACAAAACCACACCTGTTACTGTTAATCCACTGTAAGTTGAGTAAGCAAATCCAACAGGGAGAGAGTGCATAGCTTTGGCAATACAAACCATAGTTGCACACATTAACAATATGCATAAAGCAGATGGAGTAAATTTTGAGAAACCTTCTGATACTTTAGCTAAGCTATTTGACGCTATACCAAAAGATATAGCAAGTAATAAAAATATATATCCTAACAATGGTTTCATATCATTTATAAAGATAAATATGGATTTTTCATTTAATCAGATTATCAAATTTCTAAATTTTTACTATTTTTATTTAATCTTTATAAAAATAGTCTATTAAATCTTATGGCTAGATTAAAAAAATTAATTGTAGCTTGTGATGGGGAGGCAGCAAGTGGCAAAAGTACTGGAGCTAAACTAATTTCAAAAAAATATAAACTCCTACTAATAAATTCTGGTCTATTTTACAGATACTCAAGCAAATTGATAATTAAACATAAGCCAAAGAGTATTATTCCGTTTTTAAAAAAAAAACTTAGATCAATTACTTATAAAAAAATATATAAACAAAAACTTCACTCAGAAGAGATTTCAAATCACGTAGCAGTCTTGGCTAAAAACAAAAAAGTAAGAGAAATAATAAACAAAATTCAAATGAAAATAATAAGAGAAAATAATAAAATTTGTGTAGAGGGAAGAGATATTGCTAGTAAAGTTTTAGCGAAAAAACCTAAATACGATATAGCTTTTTATTTTAAATGTAATCTAAAAGTTGCAGCTAAAAGAAGGTGGCAGGACCTTAAAAAAAAAATTAAGATAAAAGAAGTTCAAAAATCACTTAAAATGAGAACTTATCTTGATAAAAATAGAAAAAGCAGTCCTTTAATTAAAGTAAAAGATGCAATTTTAATAAGAACAGATAGAATGACAAAAAAGCAAGTTTTACTGAAAATGTCGAAACATATAGATAATCTAAAGAAAAATTAAAATTCTATTTAATTTTTAGTATTTTTTTCAATATTAAAATTTTCTAAACCTAAACTAAGATTTGAGTTATCTTCTCCAAGGTTTTCAATTTGTTTATTTTTTTCTAATTCTTTTTGCCTTAATCTTAATTCTCTTCGATTTTCTGCCATTTCTTTTTCTTTTTGTTCTCTATCAAATTTTTCTTCCCACTCTTTTATTTTAATATATTCAAGTTGTTTTTTTCTCTCCTCATCTTCTTTAATTGCTTTTAATTCTTTATTTTTTCTTCTTTGTTCTTTTAATTCCTTATGTTTTTGTTCTTCTTCCCTTATCTTTAGATCAATATCTTTTCTATTTTGAATCTCTTCAAAATCTTTTAAATCTTTTTCCTTTACTCTCAATTCTTTTGCAACAAGAATTAAATGTTCGTCCTTTTTAATAAGTCTTTCAGACTCGATTTTTTGTTTTTCCTCTTTAGATTTTATTTCTTTTTCTTTTAATTTTAATTCTTCTTCTCTAAATTTAATCTTGTTACTTTCTTTATTTAATCTTTCTTCCCAATTTTTTAATTCTTTTCTCTCTTTTAGAATTTGATTTTTATCTTCTAATTTTTTCAATTTTATTGAACGAATTTTCTTTAATTCTTTATTCTTTTTATAATTTGAAAAAGCGCTACTTATTGACTTAGTTGTTAGACTTGCAATTTTTGCAAACCTATTTTTATCTTTACGATTCTTTTTTTTTATTTTTTTTTTATTTGGCATTTTTATAAAGAGGTATTTGAATTTAGAAACAAAAATTTTTCAACAAAAAACTTTAAAACATCAATTTATTTTTATACAACCTGAAAGTGTTTCTAATTAATCATTCTTAATTTTAATTCTTTTCAGGTTCTTCAATCGGCTCAGTTGTTGGATTTAGTTCTATTCCTGCAGGCGTTATAGTCTGTGGCATAGCAACGAATTGAGAGTCTGGATTGTCAATTGTTTTTCTTACTTTCATTCTATGGATACCAAAAGCACCAATAATAGTATGAAAAAAGAATAAAAAAATGAAGAAGCCGTTTGGGCCAACTAAATCCATAAAAATAGCACAAAGAAATGGCCCACTTATTGCACCTAATCCAAAAACGAATTGCAATCCCGCTCCTGCAGCAACAAATTTTTCTTTGGAAATATAATCGTTAGTATGTGCTAATATTAAAGAAAACATTGGTAAACTGCAAAATGAGAACAAAATAAAGAAAATATAAAACCAAGTTTTACTTGTTGCGAGACCTTCAGGCAAATACATTTGTTTAGAAACTAATATAGAAATAATTGAAAATACAGCTGCACCAAAAGAACTTATAACAATTACTTTCCTGCGATCATATATGTCAGATATTTTTCCTATAGGAAATTGAGCTATTGCTCCAGAGATTGCTAAAAGAAACGTTACAATTGATATTTCTAAAATAGTAAAATTCATTGATGTTGCATAAACTGCTAACAATGTGAATAAAGCAGATTGTATAGTTCCATAAAAAAAAGAACTCACCATTCCAAAAGGTGATGCATCATAAAGTTGCTTTATACTCATTGCTTTTATAGTTTTAAATGTTGGTGGTTTTTTTTTAGTCAATAAAATTGGAATAAGAGCAGCTGATGTAATTACAGAAATTAATATAAAAGGTTGAAAATTTGTAGGACTACTGAAATTAAGTAGAAACATGCCTATTCCTAAAGATCCATAAAGTATGACCATATAAACTGAAAGAACACTTCCTCTATTTTTATTACTAGATCTATCGTTCAACCAACTCTCAGCTACGGTATATATACAAACCATACTAATACCTGTCAAAATTCTTAATATAAACCATATGAAAGGATTTATTAAAATTGAATGTATTAAAATTACCAAGGATGCTAAAGAAGCAAAAGCTGCAAAAACTCTTATATGACCCACTCTTGAAATAATATTAGGGATTGTTGCTGCACCAATAAAATAACCAACAAAATATCCTGACATCATGAATCCAGTAGAAGTTAAACTGAATTCTTCTTGCACAGCCCTAACACCTAGCAGAGATCCCTGAAAACCATAAGCCATCATTATGAAACCCATTCCTAAAAATAATGCCCATGAATTCTTTAAAACTTTATTCATAAAAATCGTGCTAATTATCTGCCATCTAATATTAAATCAAGACTTAATTGTGACGGTGATTAAGATTTCTTTAATTTCAAAAAAGAGTGGATAGCGATTGTTGAAATTATAATAGCACCACCTTGAAGTGTTTCAATACTAGGCTGTTCTTTAATTACCAACCAAACCCATATTGGGCCAATTATTGTTTCTAATAGGAAGAATAGATTTACCTCAGCAGCTGGAATAAATCTTGGAGCAATGGTTACTAAAACAAACGGTATTGCTACACAAAGAATACACATTAAAGGTACTATAATTAAGTCTTTTTCTATTAAAGCAAAGCTTTCAATGAAAAAGAGGGCAAAAGTAGCAACAAATAATTTACCTACAACTGCAGCTGGAACTAAATTTTTGGATTTTGCAGATCTGATTGTGACAGCACCTACAGCAAGACCAATAGCAGTGACAAACCCTAGTATATCACCATAAAAATTACCAAGCTTAAGGGAGTCAAAGAAAATATAGACAATTGCAGCAAAAGTAACAATTATCGAAATCCACGTCTTTCTATCAGGAGGTTCTTTTAAAAATACTGCACCCAATATAGCTGATAACATAGGTGCAGTTGCAATCATTACCAGTGTGTTTGCTACATTAGTATTTTGAATGGAAACCACGAAAGTAATATTAGTAACACTGAAAGTAGCTATATATATAATACCGTGATAACCACTAGTAAAAAGTATTTTAAAAAAGTTAAGTTT
>MDTE01002370.1_pt1 | contig 14730 bp, 13 predicted proteins | sample 811231 | NCBI WGS metagenome assembly MDTE01 (sample SAMN05326651, study PRJNA326480) | marine metagenome | isolation source: seawater | place: Indian Ocean: Red Sea | collected 2010 | reverse complement strand
CCCGACAACCCCAAGAGCACGTTATCCGATCCCACTTTCTGGCGGATATCTTGAATGGCCGCATCGATAATCTGATCCGGGGTCCATTCCCGCCCGCAACCACAGATCTCATGCACAAAGCGCTTGATAATCTGATGACCCTGAGCGGTATGCGTCACTTCAGGGTGGAACTGCAATCCGTAGAAGCGACGATCCTCGTCTGCCATACCTGCAAGAGGCGCACTGGGCGTTTCGGCAATGACACGGAAGCCTGACGGCAGAGAATTAACCCGATCGCCGTGACTCATCCAGACATCCAAGAGCCCGTATCCCTCGGCCGTCCGATGATCTTCGATGTCTCGTAATAGACTCGAATGGCCACGTGCCCGAACCTGCGCGTAGCCGTATTCTCGATGGCTGGCAGGTACAACCACGCCGCCGAGCTGGCCCGCCATCGTCTCATTCCATAACAGATGCCCAGCACCGGCACCCCTAACGAAAACACCTCTCCGGGCGCTTTTGGGGCATCCGCGCCATGGACGCTCTCCGGCCCGCCGGAAAGAATGATCCCGCTCGCCCGAAAATCTACAACCTTTTTCGGGGAGACATCCCAGGGAAACAGTTCCGAATATACGCCTGCTTCTCGGACTCGCCGGGCAATCAGTTGACTATACTGGGATCCGAAATCAAGAATCAGGATGCGATCCTGATCCGAACCTGCCGCTACCCCAGGCGGTGACAAGCTCAACTGCCCCGTTGATAATTTGGCGCTTCTTTCACAACAGTCACGTCGTGAACATGACTTTCTGTGTACCCGGAATGTGTGATCTGGACAAACCGGCAGTGTGATCTCATTTCAGCAATCGTGGCGCACCCCGTATACCCCATACTGGCCCTGAGCCCGCCGGTCAGTTGATGAATAATCTGCGACATCGGTCCCTTAAACGGAACCCGTCCCTCAATACCCTCTGGGACCAGTTTTCCAGGATCACTCTGCCCTTCTTGAAAGTACCGATCCTTCGAACCTTCCTGCATTGCACCAAGCGATCCCATGCCTCGATAGCTCTTGTAGGATCTGCCCTGAAAGAGCTCGATCTCGCCCGGCGCCTCCTCGGTTCCCGCGAGCAGGCCCCCAACCATTACCGCGTTGGCTCCTGCCGCAATGGCCTTGGCGATGTCCCCGGAAAAACGAATTCCTCCATCGGCTATCACAGGAATAGCAGACCCTCTAAGTGCCGCGGCGGTATCTGAGATTGCTGTGATTTGAGGCACACCCACTCCTGCGACCACCCGCGTAGTGCAAATAGAGCCTGGTCCAATGCCGACTTTCACGCCATCGGCACCCGCATCGGCCAAAGCCCGGGCCGCATCGGCGGTAGCGATATTTCCCGCAACGACTTCGACGTTGACAAATGACTTTTTGATTTCACGAACGCGCTCAAGCACACCTCGCGAATGTCCATGCGCAGTGTCGACCACGATGGCATCAACTCCGACCTCTACCAGACGCTCACAACGCTCTGCCGAATCTCCCCCGGTACCAATCGCGGCCGCAACACGGAGCCGTCCCTCGCCATCCTTGCACGCATAAGGAAACTCGGTCTGCTTCTGTATATCCTTGACAGTGACAAGCCCTTTCAGATTAAAGGCCTCGTCTACCAGCAGCACCTTCTCTATCCGGTGCTCATGGAGCAAACCGCGGATATCCTCCCGCGTGGCTTTCTCCGGCGCAGTCACCAAGCGTTCGCGGGGGGTCATCACTGCAGTCACCACCTGGTCAGAACGATCTTCGAAGCGGATATCCCGACTCGTGACGATTCCGGTAAGCCGACCGTTTTCATCCAGCACCGGTACCCCCGAAAAGTTTTTCTCCCGTATCAGGGCTACCACTTCGCCGACCGTTGCGGAATTGGGAACACAGATCGGATCTTTAATGATACCGCTCTCATACTTTTTGACCGCACTCACCTGGTCCGCCTGCTCGGTCGGCGTCATATTGCGATGTATTACCCCCAAACCGCCAGACTGGGCCAAACAAATGGCCGCTCGCGCCTCAGTCACAGTATCCATTGCCGCAGAAATGAGCGGAATATTGAGAGTAATGTTGCGCGAAAATGCGCTAGCCAGATCGACTTCGTGAGGGAGAACATCCGACCGGTCAGGGACCAAGAGCACGTCGTCGAAGGTGAGTGCAAGATCTGGATGTTCCATCGATCGATTATACGGTTTGACTTGGACGCGGTAAACTTGTAGGGTGTTCCGAGGTGGTAAGTGACTGTTATTTTTAAATAAATCACACGAATGTAATTCGGAGGAAACCTGATGAAAAGAATGTCTACCTGGGTCTCGATGCTTGCGGGAGTGGGCATGGTGCTATCAATTTCAGCCTCTTACGCCGGAACCGCCTCCGAGGCGATCGCGCAGGCTGAAGCGGACCTCGCCGCAGCTCAACAGGCCAGTGCGGTCTGGCGCCTGCTTGATCCGGCAACGGGCGGAGGTGCTGTCCCGCTGGGCAAACTTCTGAAGACGGCGAAGGCCAAACTCGAAGCAAACGAGGAATCTGAAGCCATTCGAATCGCTGAAAAGATTTCTTGGGCCGCTCATGCAGGTATCGCGCAGTCCGAAGCGCAAAAAAGCGCAGCACCCTTCTACTTTTAAACTGTCTCATCGCCAAAAAAGCCGGACTTTGTCCGGCTTTTTTTACGCCCCGTCTCAGCCCCCTGACTTAATCCGCGCTTTGTGCTTATCGGGGGATCTCCCTATAGGCATAATATCTGGATGAGCCGAACGATCCTCCAGGTCAGTGAGTTCACCCGGGAAGCGCGCAATCTTCTTGAGGAGCATTTCGGGACAGTCTGGCTCACCGGTGAGATCTCAAATCTCGCGGCACCGGCCTCCGGGCATATATATTTTTCATTGAAGGACGAGCACGCGCAGATCCGTTGCGCGATGTTTCGAAATCGCCGCTCACCCTATCGAGGTACCCTTGAGAACGGTACCGAGGTCTTATTAAGCGGAAATGTGTCAATCTACGAAGCCCGCGGCGATTTTCAACTTATCGTTGAATACATCGAACCCGCAGGTGAAGGCGAACTGCGGCAGCGTTTTGAGGAGTTAAAACGCAGGCTGGCTGCTGAAGGGCTGTTCGATCCCGGAGAGCGACGCCCGATTCCTGAGCGTCCCGGCCGAATCGGGATCATCACCTCGAAACACGGCGCGGCGCTTCAGGATATGTTAGCGACTCTGACCCGGCGCTTTCCCCTGACCGAAGCGCTGGTGTCGCCTGTCATCGTCCAGGGAGAGCACGCAGCTCCCCAAATTGCTCACGCGCTGAACATGCTGAGCCCTCGCCAATGCGACGTCGTTCTGCTTGCTCGAGGTGGGGGCTCGCTCGAGGACTTGTGGGCGTTCAACGAAGAAGTCGTAGTCCGCGCAATCCGAAAATGCAAACTGCCCGTTGTCTCAGGCGTAGGTCACGAAACCGACACGACTCTGGCGGACTTCGCCGCAGATTTGCGTTGCGCCACACCTACCGCCGCCGCAGAGGCCGTCACTCCGGACATCGAGAGCCTGACCGGCTTGATTGACGGGCAGATTTTTAGGCTTGGCTCAGCGCTTGATCGCCAACGGCAAACGTCAGCCCAGCGGCTCGATAACGCGATGGCACGGCTCCGACACCCCAGCGATCGTCTCACCTATCAGGCGGAGACACTCTTGTCTCTAGGTGAACGACTGAAAACCGGATGGCGCCTTGAACATCAAAACCAGCACGCGTGCCTGACTCGATGCGCCCAGAAGCTTCAGATGCACTCCCCTCAAACTCAGGTAGCCGAAATATCTTCAAGGATCAAGACGGCGCGCACACGTCTTTTAAACCGGCTACACCAGGATCTAACGCAGCAACATCACCGTCTGACACAAGCTGCAGCGCAACTTAAGGCGCTGAGCCCAACTGCCACTTTGGACCGCGGCTTCGCAATCGTACAAGTTGCGGGAAAAGAAACTGTCGTACGCTCCGCGGCGACTCTGAAACCTGGTGACGCTATCGTCACCCGTTTCGCAAACGGAACCGCGAACGCAGAAGTCACGTCGACCCAACCAGGGGACAGGTAACGTCGCGATCAGCGCCCGGCGCACGCAGGCCGCCTTTGTCACCCTCTCCCCTTGCGAGACGTTTTCTTTTTGTCGTACGGATTTTCTGCATTGCGCAGTTCAAATCGAATCCGTGTTCCCGTCAACTTGAAAGTCCCGGCGAGCGTTTTCCCGAGATACCGGAGGTAACTTGCGGGCAGTTTGTGCAGAGTGTTGCCGTGAAGCACTACGGTGGGAGGGTTTTTCCCTCCCTGGTGCGCATATTTCGGCTTGATCGTACGATTGTTGACCATAGGCGCACGGTGATGCTCCACCGCCTGGGCCAGAGCCCGATTGAGGCGGCTGGTACCCATCTCTGCCATCGCGCTGGCTCGAGCTCGCCGAATCGCTTTGGTCAGTTCCGCAATCCCAGAACCATGCATCGCCGAGATAAAGACGGTGTCATGCTCAGGCAAGAAATCCAGTTTTCGGGAAAGTTCACGGCGTATCGCATTTTTGTCCCTTCTTTCGAGGCCATCCCATTTATTTACAGCAATCACAATCGAACGGCCTGTCTCAACAATCAAGCCAGCTATCGTCGCATCCTGGTCACTCACACCTTCTCTTGCATCGAGGACCAGCACCGCTCCCTCGGCAGATGCCAAGGCTTGCAAGGTCTTGACTACGGAGAACTTCTCAAGGGTCTCGCGCACGCGAGATTTTCTGCGCACCCCCGCAGTATCCAGCAGCAGCAAAGCTTCCCCATCGCGTTCGACGGGCACCGCAACACTATCCCGCGTTGTGCCCGGAAGATCTGCGACGATCATCCTGGGTTCACCGGCCAGGCAGTTGACCAGAGTGGATTTTCCGACGTTGGGTCTGCCGACTATCGCGATCCGATTGGCCTCTGCGCTGATCTCTTCAGATTCCGAGTCAGACACGATGCTGGAAATTGCGTCCAACAAGGTCCCAACGCCTTGTCCCGTTTTGGCCGAAACGATCTGAGGCGCTCCCAGGGACAGTTCAAAGAATTCACTGGCGGTGATGTCGCGATCCAGGCCCTCCGCCTTATTGGCTGCCACCAAGACTGGGGTTTCGTCCCTGCGTAAATCTGAGGCGATATCTCGATCTGAAGCCGACAGGCCATCACGCGCATCAAGCAGAAACACGACCGCGTCGGCCTCTGACAGCGCCTGGAACACCTGTTCCCGGACCGCGGTACTCAGAACATCTCCGTCATCCGAGAGTCCCCCAGTATCAATCAGGAGGAAACGTCGATCCTGATGTGAGACCTCGCCATAAAGTCGATCACGGGTAACGCCCGGTTGGTCATCGACAAGCGCCTGGCGCGAGCGGGTCAGTCGGTTAAATAATGTCGATTTGCCAACGTTGGGCCTGCCGACAAGAGCGACAACGGGAATCATGGTGCGAGCAAACGCCCTTAAGGCCTAGAAGTACAGGATCACTCACCAACCGCCCAAGCGGTCAGCGATCCATTCTCCGACAGAGTGACGAAGCGGTCGTCGTCGCCGGCTCCGTAAATCCCCAGGACCGCGCCGCCGCCTCCCTTCTTGCGCCCCACGAACTTCCCGGAGGCTGCATCAAGCAAGTAGAGCAGTCCTTTGTAGTCCCCAACGACCGCCAAGCCACGCGGCTCCAGACCAAAGGGTCCGCTGACACCTCTACCCTGAAGCGCGTCTACCTTCCAGATCTGCGTGCCGCTTTGGATATCCAGACCGGAAACTGATCCATCGTCCGTTGTCACCAGCAGTATGTCTCCTACTGCACCCAACGGACGCAGGGTAGAGTAATCTGCATCCCACTCGATGCGTCTTGTCTTCAAAGAAACCGCGCTGATTTGAGCCTGGAAACCGGCAATAATCAGGCGTTCGCCCATCTGGTATGGGTCCGAGTCAATGTCCACCAGGCGATTGACTTCATTGCTGCCGCGAGCTCGAAAAATACGCGCACTCCAGAGCTCCGCCCCCGATTCAACATCGATGCCTGACAGTCTCCCGCTGGCAAAACCGATTAACGCCACGTTATTGATAACCAGCGGGGCAGAGAGCCCTCGCACGGTGAGCGCTGGCACCGAGCGCCGGACGCGCCAGAGAATCCCGCCGGACTCAAGGTCTGCGCCAATGACCTGGCCATCGCCCGATCGAAGCAGCACCTGCTTTTCCGTGAGCACCGGACGCGCAAGAACTTCCGTACCCATTTTCTGCCGCCAACGCAGGCTGCCATTCTCGGCATCGAGGGACACTACCTCTCCCTCGCGGGTCACGACAATTACATGCCTGGTATCTGCCCCGACCCCGGCGGCCAACGACTCTTCCAGGTTCTGCTTCCAGATGATCTGGCCCGATTCAGCATCAAGGGAATAAATTCGCCCTCCCGGTTCTGCGGCATACAGCCGGCCCGTCTGCAAAGAGGGTACCAGAAGAAAGTTACCATTCTGGTATCCTGCTCCCAGATCACGACGCCAGAGTTTTCGTAAGGTAGCCGTCTGCTCTACCGTTGGGGCCTGCGTGACGGGCCCTCCCTCCCGCATAAAGTGGATGGCGCTCTTTCCGCATCCCAACAAGGGCAGCGTCATCGCCGCCAGCAGTACAAGACGCACTTTCATCGGGTATCACCCATCATCACCCTTGCGGGTCATGTTCATTTTTGCCGTAATCAATCGCCCCGCTTGAGAATCCGCCGTAACCCCCTTCAGCGCCTCTTGATACGCCTGTCGTGCACCCTCCAGGTCGCCGCTCGTCACTAGCGCATCGCCGAGCAATTCCTGAAAATGAGAGCTAAAACCATCGTCGCCTTCGGCGCGGGCCAGATTGCGGATCTCCTCGGGATCTCCCTCCTTCAGCGCGATCACCGCAAGTCGGACACGCGCTACCTGGCGCATCACCGGATCGGAGGTTGACGCAATCAGTTCATTCAACGCGGTCTTGGCATTCGCCGTATCTCCCTCCTCGAGTGCCAGTCGTGCGAGCATCAACTGCGCTAGATCCGCATAGCCACTTCCAGAATGCTTTGAAACCAGAGCCTCAGCCGCGGCACTCGCCACCTGAGACCGTTCTGCGGCCGCTGCACCCAGCATTTCCTCGTACAGGACTGAGGCTTTGCCCGCCTGAGTGTCCTCGTACATCCGCCATCCTTGAATACCTCCTACACCACCAATGCCAATCACCACGCCGGCAACAATTCCAGTACCGTTGCGCTTCCACCACTCCCGCAGTTTCTCAGTTTCATCGTCCTGGGCTACGTGGAGTTGGGTCTCAGGTCGTTCTCGCTTCATGCGTTGTTCCGTTTAATCTGATAAGTCTGTAATCGAACGAACAGCCGCCAGTAGTTCAGTTGCCGGCACTGTACTTTGTTGCCCTTGTCCACGCAGTGGTTTCATTTTCACCGTTGAGGTATCGACCGACTCGTCGTCGATAATCACAGCCACTTGCGCACCGCTATTGTCCGCCCGCCGCAATTGCTTCTTAAGATTGCCCTGGCCGCAATTTACCTGCGCATCGACCCCGACATCCCTAAGACTCTCCGCATGCCGAATCGCCTCAAGTTCCGCGAGATCCCCTAGTGCAGCGACGAATACGCGGGGGGATTGTATCGGAGTCTCTTCTCCTTGCAGCGTAACCAGTTCGATCAATCTCTCAAGCCCGCAGGCAAAACCTGCCGCCGGCACGGGTCGTCCCCCCAACTGCTCGACGAGCCCGTCATACCGGCCTCCGGCACAGATCGCGCTTTGCGTCCCCAGTTGATCAGTAGTCCATTCAAACACCAGGCCCGTGTAGTAATCGAGTCCGCGAACCAGGCGGGTGTTCACCGAGAAGGCGATGTTCACAGTCGTCAACAAGCGCTGCAACCGCTCGAAATTATCCTGTTCAGCCTTTTCGAGAAAATCGGAAAGGCTGGGCGCGCTATTAAGCACTTCCTGTGTGCCTTGATCCTTGCTGTCCAGAATTCTTAGCGGGTTGCGTTCCAGACGCCTTTGGCTGTCGGTGTCCAGCACATCTACGTGATCCGAGAGATAAGCTTTTAGGGCATCCCGGAAATTGGCACGCGCTGCCACCGAACCGAGTGAATTAATCTCGAGAGTCAGGCCTTTGATTCCAAGACAACGCCATAGCCGCTCCCCCACCGCGATAACCTCTGCCTCGATATCCGATCCCGCCCAACCCAAGGCTTCGATTCCGAACTGATGAAACTGTCGATAACGGCCTTTTTGCGGACGTTCATGCCGAAACATTGGCCCGACATACCAAAGCCGTTGTGTCTGATTGTGAAGTAGGCCGTGCTCATTTCCCGCCCGGACGCAACTCGCGGTCGCTTCGGGCCGCAAAGTGAGGCTGTCGCCATTGTTGTCGGTAAAGGTATACATCTCTTTTTCGACAATATCGGTTTGCTCCCCGATGGATCTGCGAAAAAGCTCAGTCCGCTCAACGATGGGCGTCCGAATCTCCCTATAACCATAGCGACAGGATACTTCTCGCACGGCGGCCTCTACCCGTTGCCAGGTTTCAATCTGCCCAGGCAAAAGGTCATTCATCCCTCTGATTGACTGAACGTTATTCTCTGCCGCCATGATGTCAGCGCCCGACCCGCACCTTCGCGTTACGACCTGATTTACCAACGGGGATGCTGAACTCTCGCCCGCCATAAACCACTTTAGCGCCTTCGGGATAGCTGACCAGCAATGTGAATGGGGGCTTGCCCGCCAGGCTGACCACTTTCCCCCCTTCGATATATCGTCGGAGAAGCTCAACGTTGTCACGATCCCATACGACGACGTGCGTACTCTCTTGCACTTTTAGCGTAATACTGCGACTGCCCGCAGTCAGTGGACGGGTGGTTCCGCCGGTCTGTGACACCGAAGTCGATACCTCGGGATTCAGGGTTTGACGTTGCGACGCTGTGGCGGCCGAGGCCTGGGTTTGGGAACCCGTCTGCTGGCTTCCTTTTTTTGCAGTTTTTGTGGAAGCACTGCTTGCCGTTTTCGCGCTCCCGGATGCGGATGATTTTTTCTTGGTCGTCTTTTTCGAATCTGTATTTGCGGAGCTCGTGGCAACTTTTCCAGGATCTGATGGCTTCTTCTTGCTCTCTTGTTTCTTTGAAGATTTTTCGGAGCTTTCTTTTGCGGCGACTAATACTTTCGCCTGATCTTTTTTGGTCGACTCCGCCAACTTGGCTTCGGATTGACCCGATTGCGCTGCTTGCGCTTGCGAGGCCGGTATTGCTACCGAACTCTCAGTATCACTACCGGCGGAGGCCGTCACGCCGGCCGTTGCAGTGTTAACGGTTGGTGCTGTTTGCGACTCGGGTGACTCTGCCAGCGTGCCGGCCTTGCCTGAAGCGATTTTTCCGGATGCTGACGTCTCACCGTCATTCGTCGGAGTTAACGTCACCGCCAGTTCGGGTTTTGGTTCGTTGACAACACTTTCCTCCGTGGCCACCACAGGGTCGTCGTCCGATGCCGCTCCCGACTCCGAGCGTGTTTCTTCTGCAATATCCAAACGCAAGCGTTCAACGTCACTCGCACGGTTCAAGAACGCCGCGTAGAGCCCCCCAACCACCAGCAACAGAACGCCCGCCGTGACCACCCATCGGTATTGAATCGGGATCGGTTGCGGGCGACTGGTCGCGGACTCCGTCATGGTTCCCGGGCCGTCTTCTTTGGCAGGCAGGAGTTCTTGACGGTCGTCAATAGCCTGCTCTATCGAGACACCCGCGAGACGCGCATAGTTGCGCAAATATCCCACGGCATAGGTCCATCCCGCTATTTGACTGTAATCATCTGCCTCAAGTGCCTCTACGACCTGAGGCAGCAGATTTAACTCTGCGGCCACCTCCTCAAGGCTCCAGCCATACAACTCCCGAGCACCCCGGAGAATCTCACCAGGACTGGTATTGCTTGTCTCGGCAGACTTAGCCATTGTCACCCTTACTCATCAAGACATTCAACTGTTCGACCTGTTCGCTACCTGGATAAGCGCTTCTCAACCGAGCAGCATATTCCTTTGCAAGGTCCTCTGCGCCAAGTTTGCGCTCAGTACGAACCGCAAGCAAGAGGCTGTCCGCAGTAACGCCCCCTGCGCCGAACATACGCTCGAGGAAGGCTCGGGCACTGAAATATTCCTCCAACTTGAAACTTGCCCGTGCTGATTGGTAAAGCACCGGAGTGCTCTTGGGCTCTACGGCCAATGCCGCACGAAATTGTTCTTGGGCGGCTCTGAACTCCCCCGCCCCAATCAGGCAAACCCCGAGGCCATATTGGCTGACATAAGGCTCTGTATTGAAGGGATCATCGCGGGCTGTCTCAAACTGTTTTGCTCCCCCCTTCCATTTGCCTTGCCCACACAGATAACTCCCATAGTCATTACGGGCGCCCACATTACCCGGGTCGCTGACCAACGCCTGATCAAAATGCGTCTTGGCATCAGACGTTTCCCCAAGACGTATTTTAAGCAGAGCCATCGCATGATTTGCTGTGGAGTCATCGGGCGCGACGGCGAGAGCGTCATTCATCGCTTCAAGTGCAGAGGCCAAACGATTCTGGGCCATGTACTCCAATCCCAATCGGGTATACAACTCAACCCGCTGCTCCGAATCCCAACCGGACTCATCCTCCCACATAGGTGTACAGCCGTTGATCACTAGGATCAGCAAAAGACTGGCGAGATACTTCGCTCTCACAACACGCTCACGACACGGTCTTGGCGAGCTTCGCACTGCGATGGGTTCGGTCCTGAACCGTGCCGGCGAGCTGTCCACATGCCGCGGCGATATCCGCACCACGTGTCTTTCGGGTAATGGTGGTCAGTCCGCTGGAGATCAGGCGCTGGCGGAAACGGTCTATCGCATCTGGGTCCGAACAGAGGTACTCGACGCCCGGAACAGGATTAAACGGAATAAGATTGATCTTGGAGGGAATCCCGCTAAGCAGGGACACCAGGGTCTCAGCATCTTCCTCCGAGTCATTTACCCCTGACAGCATTACATACTCAAAGGTAATGCGCCGACGACCGTCGTTACGAAGAAATCTCCGGCAAGCGTCCAAAAGGATCTCAATGGGATATTTGCGGTTTAAGGGCACCAACTCGTCCCGCACCGCATCGCGCACGGCGTGCAAGGAGACTGCCAAACTGACGGGGCAGTCCTCAGACAGTTTATCCATGGCAGGAACAACGCCTGCCGTACTGAGTGTTACACGCCGGCGAGATAGCCCAAAAGAAAGATCATCCAGCATAAGCCGCATGGCGCTGACGACGGCATCATAGTTAAGCAGTGGCTCTCCCATACCCATCATCACCACATTGGAAATGGGCCGTTCTCCCCAACCTTCCTGCTTGAGCAATCGATCCGCAAGCAGCAGCTGACCAATAATCTCTCCAGCTGACAAATTCCGACTAAACCCCTGGCGGGCGGTCGCGCAGAAACTGCAGGTCAACATGCATCCTGCTTGCGAGGAGATACATAACGTACCCCGGTCTTCCTCGGGAATGAATACCGTCTCGATGGAGTTTCCGTCTGACAGACGGAATAACCATTTGCGTGTGCCGTCCTGTGAATGCTGAGCCCGGGCCACTTCGGGCAATGCGATCACCGCATTCTCAGACAACGTCTGCCTTAAAGACAGGCGCAAATCCGTCATTTCCGAGAAATCAGTAACTCCCCTCTGGTACACCCACTGGAGCAACTGGCGGGCATGGAATGCTTTCTCGCCCAGCGATGCAAAGTAGTCTTGCAGCGCGAACCGATCCAGTCCTACAAGGTTCTTGGGCGCTGACACAAAGATTCTGACTGCCTCAGTCAGTCCTCGGACAAAGGTCAGCGTCGTCGAAGAAGAAAGCAATCTCCTCCCGAGCAGTATCTGGCCCATCGGAACCGTGGACGGCATTGGCTTCAACGGATTCTGCAAAATCTGCACGAATCGTGCCAGGCGCCGCGTCAGCCGGGTTGGTCGCACCCATAATCTCCCGATTACGGGCAATCGCGTTCTCCCCTTCGAGTACCTGAACCATAACTGGCCCGGAGATCATGTATTCCACAAGATCATTGTAGAAAGGCCGTTCTCGGTGTACAGCGTAGAACTCCTGCGCCTGGGCGCGGGTCAAGTGAATCATGCGCGCCGCCAGAAGTTGCAGACCCCCTGACTCAAAACGTTCGTAAATTTTTCCGATGAGGTTTCTTCGGACAGCGTCGGGCTTGACGATCGAAAATGTTCTTTCGATGCTCATTCAGGTTCTCCAGGTTCAGGGATAAAGGTCTTACGGGGGATCTGCTTGCCCGCTATGCCAGCGTGCTGCTGTTTCACAAGATCCAGTCGCAGCTCAAGCTGCCAAGATCCCCGTGTGAAGGGCGATTTTATTCCGAGGGGGAGACACGGGCAACGAGAACCTCCTCGCTAACCCCCTGGATCTCCACTCCTACCTCGTTTTCAGAGGCATTTTCAGGATCCACAAGCCTTACCGGCATGTAGTTGGCCAGTCGCCCATGATAAGCGTTGCTCTTGGCAGGCACATCAACACGTTCAACAATCAGTCGTCCTGCGCTGCCAATCATTCGGCGAAGCGCCAGCCGCCGATTAGCCTCTCCGACAGCACGCAGCGCAGCGGCGCGTCTGCGCCGCTCTTCATTCGGGACCTGTCTCGGAATGCGGGCTGCGGGCGTACCTGGCCGGGCCGAAAATGAGAAGACATGCGGGTAGATTACCTGAGCGCGATCCACAACATCGAAGGTGTCGGCAAAATCCTGATCAGATTCTGTCGGAAATCCCGCCATGACATCTGCTCCAAGAACCAACCCGTTAATGTGATGTCGGGCGGACTCCAAACGGTCTATGAGGAACTCGCGGTCATAGCGGCGTTTCATGCGTTTCAGGATTAAAGTGCTTCCACTCTGGATTGATACGTGAAGGTAAGGACAAAACCGCTCCGGATCTGCGAGCACGGCCAACAGGTCATCAGTGAGGTGAACAGGATCTACAGAGCTCAGTCGAATCCGAAAGGTTCCGGGAATATCAGAGATCTTCTTGAGTAGTGACGCCAACGCCAGTCGGGACTCATCCTCGGTGTCTGGACCTTTATAGCTGCCAAGATCCACTCCGCAGATCACGACCTCAGAAAACCCGGCGCTGACAAAGTTTCTGACCTGCCGCAGGATGTGTGCCTCATCAAAAGACCAACTCTGCCCCCGTGCACGGTGAATGACGCAAAATGTGCAGGACTGATCACATCCCTGCTGCACTTGGACGAAGGCTCTTGAACGCGACTCAAAGCCGTCCAGAAGGGCTGGAGGAAGCCCCGTCAAGCGATCTATCTGAATAGCCGCCTCAGGGACTTGGACTGATTTTTTCAGGTTCCGGACAAACTTTGCCACGGCAAACTTGTGATCGTTGCCCAATACCAGGGAAACGCCCGGGATCTCCGCGCAGGCATCAGCCTGATTCTGAGCATAGCAGCCGGTCACGATGACATGGGCCTTTGGGTTCTGGCGAAGCGCGCGCCGGACGGCTTGGCGGGTCTGGCGATCCGCCTCGGCCGTGACCGTACAGGAGTTGATCACATAAACATCTGCAAATTCAGCAGGGTCAACGAGGCGCCATCGATCTCTTTCGAGATCCTGAGCCATCGCAGCAGACTCAACACTGTTTATCTTGCAGCCAAGCGTCGTTATCGCGGCAAAACCGGAAGGATCCGCCTCAGGAGGTGCCACAGGCACTGGCGAGTCGAGTGCCGGAAACGACACCTAGGAAGGATTTACGGTAAAGCTTTCGCCGCAACCGCACTCATCCGCCACGTTGGGGTTCTTGAAACGGAATGCGGTTGAAAACCCATCGGAAGCAAAGTCGATCTCCGTGCCGTCGATGTACTTAATGCTTTCTCCATCAACGATCACTTTTACCCCCCTGCTGGTGAAAACCTGATCTTCAGTACTGATCTCATCAGCGAAATCGACAACGTAAGCGAGTCCCGAGCAGCCGGTCGTCTTGACACCAAGACGCAGCCCTTCGCCGTGACCTCGCGATTCGAGATGGTCTGAGACGCGTTGTGCTGCTGCTTCTGTCAAGGTAATTGCCATATGCGATCCGTCTACGATTCAGTTGGGGGCAAGTTCAATTGAGTGCTGGTATTTTATCACGTAGGTGTATTGCTGTTGTTTTGCGCCCCTTTTTGCGGCTGCTTTTGAGAGATACCCAAAGCGTACTCCAGAGAAGTCAGCACACCTCGAAGAATATTGACTTCCTGAGTAGATTTCACCCCCTGAAGCAAGAGACGGCGAATTTTACGCAGCAATTTGGTCTTGGGACCAGAAAGGAATGCAGTGTTGCTCAGCACTCTTTCCATATGGCTCATCAACTGATCAAACTCGCCCATGGTCATTGGGGCGACCTCTTCTGTGCTTTGAACAGCAGACTCCGATGCCGCGAGGTCCGACTGCTTCCGGAATTCGTATGCCATCACTGCAACAGCGGTGGCCACATTGAGAGAGGGGAAGGCTTCGTTCACATCGATACGAAGGTGGGCATGACACAGATCCAGATGCGCGTTGGACAGACCACAAGCTTCCGGACCAAAGACCAGTGCACAGTTTATGCTTTGTTGCTCACTCACTAATCGGGCCGCCGCCTGCTCAGCGTCCAGCAGAGGCCACGCGAGTGAGCGTCTGCGCGCGGTT
>MDTE01201805.1_pt1 | contig 14732 bp, 13 predicted proteins | sample 811231 | NCBI WGS metagenome assembly MDTE01 (sample SAMN05326651, study PRJNA326480) | marine metagenome | isolation source: seawater | place: Indian Ocean: Red Sea | collected 2010 | reverse complement strand
TCCAAAATCCATTAATAGATGATAATCTTAATTCTCTATCATGGTGGATCAAAAAACATAACGGATATTCTTCTAGAGAAGCAATTGAGATATTGAATTTAAAATATAAATTTAAGAAAATCTATAAATATGAATCTCGAATAGGTAATAAAATGTCGCAAAGGACAAGATTTCTTAAAAATTTTGTTTACTATAAATTTCCATTTCAGCTAAGAAGTATTTTTTATTTTATTTATCGATATTTTATTAGACTTGGTTTTTTAGATGGAATTAGAGGGTTTACCTTTCATTTTTTACAAGCTTTTTGGTATCGTTACTTAGTTGATGCAAAGGTTTACGAATTCGAAAAATCTATTAGTAGTAAAAAATTATCTATAGACCAAGCTTTGTTAAAATTCTTCGATTATGTAGTTGATGATTAATAAAATAAAATGTAATTCTTAAATCTTTTTTATAAAAATAAATATCATGGAAAATATAAAAATCTTAATTATTGTACCTACATTAAATGCCTCTAAATATTTGGAAAAACTAACTATTGCGCTTAATAAACAAGTTTTTCAGAATTGGAGAGTGTTGTTTATTGATGGTGAATCTGAAGAAAAACATAGAAACTGGATTATTAATTTCTGTAGAAAAAATTCAAAATTTAACTGGATGCAACAAAGTAGAGAAAGTATTGGTATTTATGGAGCTATGAACAATGGTATCGTTAATGCTAACTCAAATGAATGGTTATTATTTTGGGGGGCAGATGATTATCCTGCATCAAATGAAACTCTTTTTTATTTAGTTAAAAGAATGGAAAAGTATAACTATGAATCTTTAGATTTAATTGTTGGGAATGGTAAATACGTTTCTATGAATAATGCTGTTAATAGAAATGCTAGTTTCATTGATTTTCATAAAGATTTTTTAATAGAAAATTTTAAAAAATTTTTGTTTTTAGGCCACTGCCCTCCTCATCAATGTACTCTTTTTTCTAATAAGTTATTTAACTTTAAATCTTTCTATAATACAAATTTTAAGTTAGCTGCAGATCTTGATTACTTTTTATCAATAAGAAATAAAAAGGATCTCAAAGTTCTTAATCTTAATTTGGATATTGTAAGGATGGGAGATGCTGGAATTAGCGCAAAAAACACATTACAAAGACTAAGGGAAGTTGCGAATGTTTATTGGAAGGCTTACAAATTATTCTGGATTTTTCCTTTTATTTTTAGATATTTCTTTAGGGTTATTAAATTAATTTGAAACAATGATTATTATTCATATTTTTGGCGCTTCTACATGCTCCGCACAATATCTAATTGATTTAATAAAGGAAGGAGATTTGAAGTGCAGGCTTAATCTATATTCAAGAAAAAATGTTAAATATAAATATATTGATTTTAGAGACAAAGATACTTTTCCTTCAAAGATTTTGGAAAAAAAATCTATTTTTATAAATTTTGGTCCCATTTGGGAATTTGCCTTTTTCTTGGATAAGTTAATAAATCAAGAAAGTATTGCAACTCCAAATTTAGAAGGAGTCATTTCCTGTTCATCCTCTTCAGTAATAACAAAAAGATTTGCAAATAATAAATTTGATAAAGATCTTAGTAAGTCTCTTTTAGAAGCAGAAGATTTATTAATTAAATGTTGTAAATCTATAAAAACTAATTTGATAGTGCTACAACCTACATTAATTTATGGAGGATATAAAAATTTAAAAGATAATAATGTCAGTAAAATAATATCGATTTTAAGAGTCTCTCCATTAATTCCTTTCCCCTCAGAATCTGGATTAAGGCAACCAATACATTCCTCTCAACTAGCAGATATTGTATTGTTTTATATAAGCAAATTAATTAATAATAATTATGGAGTTGTTGAAACCAAAATTGCACTAGGTGGGGAAAATACAATTTCATATTTTGAAATGCTTAAGATAATTCAAAAAAATTTACCAAAGAATGATTTAGGAAAATATTGTTTAATAGTTAAAATTCCAAATAGAATATTTAATTTTATCTGTTCTCCAATTTTATTATTTTCTCCAAAGTCATATGATTCAATTCTGCGTATAAATTGCAATCTTTCTGGATTTAAATCTTACTTAGATATAGTTGGCGAATCAAAATCTATAAAATCCTCTTTATTTGATTTATTAGCTAGAAAATAATAGGAAGATTAATAATTTTTTAAATTACCAAGCCTTTCGCCTTGATATAGGGATCTATTTTGGATTTTTTCACACCAATCAATATTTTTTAAATACCATTTTACAGTTTTAATAAGACCTTGATTAAAAGTGTAATTTGGTTCCCAATTAAGTTTTTCTCTGATTTTAGATGAATTTATTGAATATCTAAAATCATGCCCAGGGCGATCATTAACATATTCAATTAATTGTGAATGAGGTTTTTTAGGTTGATATATATCATCAAGAATTGAACAGATATTAGAAACAACATCTTTATTGGTTTTTTCATTAGAACCACCGATACAAAAGTTTTCACCAGGATTAGATTTTGTTGCAGCATGTATTATTGCGTTAATATGATCATCTATAAAAAGCCAATCTCTAATATTACTTCCATCACCATATAGAGGGATTTTCTTACCTGCAATTGCCTTAAGAATTACAAGTGGGATTAATTTCTCTGGAAACTGCCAAGGTCCATAATTATTACTGCAATTTGTAATGCTCACCGGTATTCCATAAGTATGGAACCATGCATTTACAAAATGATCACTAGAAGCTTTACTTGCAGAATATGGACTCCTTGGAGAATATGGCGTCGACTCTTGGAAATATCCAAATTCTCCTAAAGATCCATAAACTTCATCGGTACTTATGTGATGAAATCTAAAATTAATTTTTTGGTCTCTTGATAATGTATCGTAATAGCTCCTTACTGATTCCAGTAGATTAAAAGTCCCTACTACATTGCTATTTATAAATTCTCTTGGGTTATCAATAGAACGATCAACATGACTCTCAGCTGCAAAATGAAGAATCAAATTAGGTTTTATTATTTGTATATAATCTTTTAAGTCATCATAATTACAAAGATTTAATTTATTAAATTCGTATCTATCTTCTGGGTTATCAATTGTATTTAAAATATCTTTAATGCCAAATAGATCACTTGCATAACTTAGTTTGTCAAGGTTATAAACTTTTGCATGGCTTTCTTTTAATAGTTTAATTATCGCATTTATACCAATAAACCCTGCGCCACCTGTTACTAGAACTTTATTTATATATTCAGGTAAAATACTTTTCATTTTATGTAAGGATTTAATTACTAGAAAGATTTTGATTTAAGAAATCATTATTTGAAGATGATTCCTTTAATATCTGTTTGAGGTATTTGCCATATCCGCTTGTTATAAATCCCTTTGATAATTTTTTAAGTTTATTATCATCTATCCAACCCAATCTCCATGCAATTTCCTCTGGAGAACCCACTTTTAAACCCTGTCTTTTTTCAATCGTTCTTATAAAAGAGCCAGCTTCATGTAAAGATTCATGCGTACCTGTATCAAGCCATGCTGTTCCCCTTCCAAGAACTTCGACATCAAGTTCTCCTTCATTTAAATACATCTGATTAATTGAAGATATCTCTAACTCACCTCTATTCGAAATTTCAACTTTTTTAGCTTTTTCAACTATGGATGAATCATAAAAATATAACCCTGTGATTGCATATCGACTGTCTGGTTTTTTAGGCTTTTCTTCAATATTTGTCGCTCTGCCATTTGAGTCAAAGGAGACAACACCATAATTCTCTGGATCACTAACAGGGTAAGCAAAAACTGTAGCTCCTTTTTCTCTTTTTTTTGCTGCCCTTAATTGCGATATTAATTCAGTGCCGTGAAATAAATTATCACCGAGTATTAAAGTTGTAGGTTTGTTTGCTATAAATTTTTCTCCAATTATAAAAGCTTCAGCTAATCCATTAGGTTTATTTTGCACTTCATAATTTAAATTAATTCCCCATTTACTACCGTCGCCTAAAAGTCTTTCAAAATTATTTTTATCGCATAAATTAGTAATAATTAATATATCTCTTATTTCCGCAAGCATAAGAATGCTTAAAGGATAATAAATCATTGGTTTATCATATATTGGCAATAATTGCTTACTAACAGAAGTTGTCAAAGGGAAAAGACGTGAACCTGTTCCTCCAGCCAATATAATTCCGACTCTTTTTGACTTTTCCATTAATTTTAGATAAATAATTATAAATAATACAAAAACAATAATAACAGAGAAGATTTTTAACCTTTCATTTATGGAATTAATTGAAATAAGCAAATATTAAAAAACGTCTGAATTTTAATAATTATAAGTATTAAATATATTTTTTAAAAAATTGAGGTTTTGAAAATATAATATGATAATTAAATATTTTAAAAATGAGTAGGTTTATTGAAAAGTTAAGATCTCAGATTAAAAGGTTGATAACTAAAATTAAAACTAATGTAAAAATTCAATCAATTCCATTTGATACTGAATACTTAGGAAATAATCCATATGGAAGTTGGACTTATGCGGTTACACCTAATCTTGATGGGTCGACAATAATTCTTTGCGGGGCAGGAGAAGATATTTCATTTGATATCGAATTTTCTTCAAAATTTAAATCCTCTACCTTTATTGTTGATCCCACTCCGCGAGCAGTCTTACATGTTAAAGAAGCTCTAAAAAGGATTGGTAAAAATAAAGAAAAGGGATATGAACCAGGAGGTTATCAAGATATTGAATCATATGATATGCGTTTTATTAAGAAAGATCAAATAAAATTAATAGAAAATGCATTATGGAATCAAAATAAAAAACTAAAATTCTATTGTCCCAGAAATCCAAATTTTATTTCACATTCTATTCTTAATTTTCAAAATGATTATTCCGATGATTCAGTCGCGATAGAGGTAGATGCTATTAATATAAAAAATCTTTTAGAAAAAATTGGATTAGAAAATAAAAATATAGACATCCTTAAATTAGATATTGAAGGGGCTGAACATGAAGTTATTTATGATCTCATTAGTAATAAAATTTTTCCTAAACAGATTCTTGTTGAATTTGATGAACTAGCGATGAATACATCAAGAGCAATTAAAAGATTCAAAAACACACATAAGATACTTTTGGAAAATAACTATAAATTATTTGCAAGGGAAGTTTATGACTTCAGCTACTTATATTGTCCATAATTTATTAAATAATCAGAATAATAGGAATTTTAAAATATAACTCTGGTAAAATTAATTTAATAAATAATGAAAAATTTAAATAAAAAAATTTTAATTACTGGAGCTGCCGGTTTTATTGGTGCAGCACTTTCTAGAAAGTTAGTAGAAATTGGTTCTTCAGTACTTGGGGTAGATAATTTGAATAGTTATTATGATCCAAAACTGAAAATTGCAAGAATAAATAATATTAGTTTGTTTGCAAAAAATAATTCTTATAATTGGGAATTTCTGAAAATTGATATTAAAAATGAAAAAAAGATATTTGAGACATTTGAATCTTTTAAACCGCATATAGTTGTTAATCTGGCTGCTCAAGCTGGAGTAAGATACTCATTAATTAATCCCAAAGCTTATATTCAAAGTAATATAGTTGGATTTGCAAATCTATTGGAAGCAAGCAGGAAATTTAATGTAGAGAATTTTATTTATGCCTCAAGTAGTTCAGTTTATGGAGGTAATTTAACAAAGCCTTTTTCTGAATCACAAAAAGTTGATCATCCCATAAGTCTTTATGCCGCTACTAAAAAATCAAATGAAATAATTTGCCATTCATACAGTCATCTATATAATCTCCCTTGTACTGGGCTGAGATTTTTTACGGTATATGGTCCTTGGGGTAGACCAGATATGGCACCTATGATTTTTGCCAAATCGATATTAAATGATAATCCAATTCAGATATTTAATTATGGGAAAATGAAAAGAGATTTCACTTATATCGATGATATAGTTGAGGCAATTACTAAGTGCTGCTTTAAACCAGCGGTTCCAAATAAAGAGTTTGATAATTCAAACCCTTTACCAGATAGTTCATGGGCACCTTATCGGATTTTTAATATAGGTAATAGTAAACCTATAAATCTTTTAAATTTCATAGATATTCTTGAAAAAGCACTTGAAAAAAAAGCAATTAAAGAATTCAGAGAGATACAACCTGGAGATATGCCTGAAACAAGCTCTGATAACCAAAAATTATATGAATGGATATCTTACTCCCCAGTGACTCCACTTGAGGAAGGGATAAAAAAGTTTGCATCTTGGTATAAGGACTTTTATTCTTATTAAAATTTAGTTTTAATCTTCCCCCAATTCCATCCGTCTTTACACATGTCATAAAGTGTGAATTTAGGTATCCAATTTAATAAAGAAATTGCAAGAGAATTATCTGCAACCAAATATTCAGTATCACCCTCCCTACGGGCTGTAAATTCATAGGGGACTTTTATGTTATTGGCTAATTGAAAAGTTTTAACCAGTTCTAATACACTGTGTCCTTTACCGGTTCCCAAATTTAAGTTAACTATTTGAGGTTTGTTTCCTAGTAAAAATTTAAAAGCAGCAATATGTCCTTCTGCAAGATCCATAATATGTATATAGTCTCTTATGCAGGTCCCGTCTGGGGTCCCCCAATTATTTCCAAAAATTTTCAAAAACTCTAATTTTCTATTTGCTACATCAATAATTATTGGAAAAATATTATCTGCATCTCCAATGGGATCCTCCCCTATTTTGCCTGATTTATGAGCACCAATAGGGTTGAAATATCTCAAGTTTGCAATTTTCCATTTTTCAGGTGAACTATTAAAGATTCCTTGTAAGATATCTTCAATAACCAGTTTTGTTTGCCCATATATATTAATAGGACCTAGTTTATCTTTCTCATTTAACTTTCGATTTTTAACAGGCTCATATATCGTTGCACTGCTACTAAAGATTAAAGTTTTACAGTCATATTTATCCATGGTTTTTAATAAATTCATAGTCCCTATTACATTATTATCCCAGTACTTAATAGGTAAAATATTCGATTCTCTGACAGACTTTAATCCTGCAAAATGAAAAACAGCTTCAATTTTCTCATTTTTTTCTTTTGAAGTCTCAAAAACATTTTCAATAATATTTATATTTCTAATATCTCCTTTAAAAAAAACTATTTTTTTTCTAAATTCTTCTGAATCAAAATTCAAAATTTCGGATAGTTGCCCTAATACATTTTTTGAACTATTGACTTCAGAGTCAATAATATATAGCTTAAAGCCATTATTTAATAGTAAAAGACAAGTATGACTCCCAATAAAACCTGTTCCACCTGTAACAATAATACTTCTCATATATGAATGAAATTATTCCCAAAAAAAGCCTTTATAACAATAATTTATACCTAAAAGGAAACTCTTCATAATTTATTTATAAATTTTAAATAAGACTTTTTTAATAAAGTTAAAGTTTCTTGTTGAGTAAGATAATTTTTATAATGTTCATGCATTAAGATTAATAGGTTGGTTTAATTAAAATTGAAATAACTTTTCTATGAAGAAGAAAGCATTTATAACTGGTATAACTGGACAAGATGGTAGCTACCTTGCTGAATTTCTTTTAAAAAAGAACTACGAGGTGCATGGACTTAAAAGAAGGTCTAGTAATTTTAATACTCAGAGAATTGACCATTTATATCAAGATCCTCATGATATATCACAAGATTTAATGCTTCATTATGGTGACTTGACGGATAGTACTAACTTAACAAGCCTAATACAAGAAATCAGTCCTGATGAAATTTATAATTTAGGTGCCCAGAGTCATGTAGCAGTAAGTTTTGAGTCCCCAGAATATACAGCAAATAGTGATGCTATGGGAACCTTAAGAGTGCTTGAAGCAATAAGGTTACTTGGGCTAGAAAAGAAAACTAGGTTTTATCAGGCGAGCACTAGTGAGTTGTATGGTTTGGTGCAGGAAACTCCTCAAAAAGAGACGACGCCATTTTATCCAAGAAGTCCTTATGCAGTTGCAAAGCTATATGCTTATTGGATAACAATCAATTATCGGGAGGCATACGGAATTTATGGTTGCAATGGTATTTTATTTAATCATGAAAGTCCTAGAAGGGGAGAAACATTTGTTACGAGAAAAATTACAAGAGGATTGTCAAGAATAAATGCAGGATTAGATTCTTGTTTATTTATGGGTAACTTAGATTCTTTAAGAGATTGGGGTCATGCTAAAGATTATGTTGAAATGCAATGGTTAATGCTTCAGCAAGATGTCCCTGAAGATTATGTTATAGCAACAGGCATCCAAAAGAGTGTAAGAGAATTTATTGAAATTTCTGCATCAAAATTGGGGTGGGGTAATGAAACTAAAAAACCTATACTTTGGAGTGGAGAAGGTTTAAATGAGGTTGGCAGGAGGTCAGATACAGGTGCAATTGTCGTAAGAATAGATCCAAGATATTTTCGGCCTACTGAGGTTGAGACTCTCCTTGGAGATGCATCAAAAGCTAGGGATAAGCTTGGGTGGTCTCCTAAAATTAATCTAGACCAATTAGTTAGTGACATGATTGAGTGCGATGTTGAAGAAGCACGAAAAGAAAAAATACTTAAAGAAGAAGGGTTCAAAATATCAAATCCCAAATTATCTGAATAAAAATAAAGAAATGTACAATACTAAACTTATGGAAAATAATGACAAAATTTTTGTAGCTGGTCATAAAGGCATGGTTGGAAGTGCGATTTTGAGAAATTTAAGAAAAAATGGGTATAATAATTTGATGGTAGTAGATAAAAAAGATTTAGATTTATCAAATAAAAACTCTGTTTTTGAATGGTTTGAGAATTTTAAACCTGATATTGTTATTATTGCTGCTGCAAAAGTTGGAGGTATATACGCAAATAATACTTTTCCCGCAGATTTTATTTTGAATAATTTGAAAATTCAAAATAATTTAATTGAAGCATCATTGATCAATAAAGTAAAAAGGCTATTATTTCTTGGGAGTAGTTGTATTTATCCTAAGTTTTGTGATCAGCCTATAAAAGAGGAATATCTTCTGAATGGATATTTAGAAAAAACAAATGAATTTTATGCAATAGCAAAAATAAGTGGTTTGAAATTATGTGAAGCGCTTAGAAAACAATATGGGTTTGATGCATTAACTCTAATGCCAACAAATTTGTACGGACCAGGAGATAATTATAGTGAAACAAATAGCCATGTAATGCCTGCCTTAATAAGGAAATTTTCAGAAGCTGCAAATAATAATAAAAAACAGGTAATCTGCTGGGGTACTGGAAGTCCCAAAAGAGAATTTTTACATGTGGATGATTTGGCAGACGCTTGTTTATTTGCATTATTAAACTGGGATATTAATTCAAATTCTGCACCAAAAGATCCTAATAATGAACCCTTAACATTTTTAAATGTTGGAACAGGAAAAGATATATCAATAAATGAATTAGCAAATATTATCTCGGAAAAATGTGGATTTACTGGTGAAATTGTATGGGATGATTCAAAACCAGATGGGACCCCACAAAAATTATTAGATGTTTCTAAATTGAATAATCTTGGTTGGAACTATAAAATAAACCTTAAAGATGGTATTGAAGAAACTATATCAAACTTTAAAAATGAATTAAATAAAAAGAAAATAAGACTTTGATTAATTTTGTTCTCAATTAAGATAAATTGATTTGGTTTTAATTAAAGTTAAAAAAAAGTTTCATAAATCAAGACAAATTGAATTTTAAACTAATTTAATATTTTTTATTAAAGTTATTTATTAAATAATAAGTTCAAGTAAATATTAAAGAACTATGTTATTGATCCATCACCTATTCTCCAAAAGTTTAAATTTGCTTCCTTTACTTCATTAGGATTTATTATTGATCGGGCATCAAAAACCCATGCAGGTTTTCTCATCAACTTAGATACTTCGGACCAATTTATTTTCGAATATTCATACCATTCAGTTAAAACAACCACAGCATCTGATCCTGCGAATCCATTATTTATTTTATCCGAATAGCACCACTCCCCTTCTAGACTGAAATTATCATTTTCATTCATAATATGTACTTTTGGATTTTCAATTTTACCTAGATCTTTAGCTATTTGTATAGATTCAACTTTTGGGTCGTTAATAGTAAGAATTGCCCCTTCTTCCAATAAATCTTTGCATATGTTAATCGCAGAAGATTCTCTTGTGTCGTTTGTATTAGCTTTAAAAGAAAAACCTAAAATATAAATTTTCTTACCTGTTACAGTTCCAAAAAGATTTTTAACTATTAATTTAGAAATTCTATGTTGATGCCAAGTATTTAGTTTGACTACACCTTCCCAAAAAAGTGCAACATCATTTAGTCCAAAATAGTTCGATAAATAAACTAAATTTAAAATATCTTTTTTAAAACAACTTCCACCAAAACCTGGGCCTGAATCTAAAAATTTTGAACCAATTCTCTTATCGGTCCCTATAGCTCTTGCTACCTCTCTGACATCTGCACCAGTAGCTTCACATAAAGCACCTATTGAATTTATTGAGCTTATTCGTTGGGCTAAAAATGCATTTGCTGTTAACTTGGCTAATTCGCTACTCCAAATATTTGTGTGAAGTATTTTATTGTCTGGAACCCAATTTCTATAAATAGAGCTTAGAGCTAATATTGCTTCTTCATTATCACCGCCAATAAGAACTCTATCTGGATCTTCAAGGTCTTTTATTGCAGATCCTTCTGCAAGAAATTCTGGATTTGATAATACATCAAAAAAAGGATTTAATTCACCTGAAATTTCTTTTGATTGCGAAGCTTCTAGAATAGTTTTAATTACTTCTGCAGTTTTTACAGGTAATGTACTTTTTTCAACAACAATGGTACGTCCTTTCGCATATTTTGCGACTTCCCTCGCACAAGCTTCTACCCACTTTAAATCACTTGCTTGGCCAGCACCAATTCCTTTTTTCTTTGTAGGAGTATTTACAGATATGAAAATAATGTCTGCAATCTCAATATTTTTCTTGATATTAGTTGAAAAAAATAAATTTCTGCCTCGACATCTTTTTATTATCTTATCTAAACCTGGTTCATATATTGGAAGGTCTTCTAGATTCGGGCTATTCCATAAATTTATACGATCTTCATTTTTATCGACTACATTAACAGATATATCTCTACATTTATCAGCTATTACCGACATGGTTGGGCCTCCTACATATCCAGCACCAATACAACAAATATTTTTAACAGAAATGGTCATAATAAATCAGAATTTTATTAAACGAATCGAACCTTCTTGTAATTTTGCGGTATCTTTCTCATCTGTTTTTAAAAAATTAAAAAAAAATTGAAAATAATTATTTTTCATTAATTCTCCCATAGTTATCCTCAAATCTAACAATATCATCTTCTCCTACATATGAGCCACTCTGTACTTCAATCAATATTAAAGGGATCTTCCCAGGATTAGTTAATCTGTGTTTTGATCCTAATGGAATATAGGTACTTTCATTCTCTGCAAGAACACTTATCTCTTTATTGATTTCAACTTGTGCTGTACCATCAACTACTATCCAATGTTCAGATCGATGATGATGCATCTGCAATGATAGGCTTTCTCCAGGTTTTACAAAAATCAACTTAACTTGCCATCTCGATTTTTCAACTACTGATAAATAGTGACCCCATGGTCGATATATCTTTTGATGTTTGCTACCAGCTGAAATATTTTTTTCATTTAGAACATTAACCATAGCTTTAACCTCTTGGGTTTGCTTTTTATCAGAAATTAATATTGCATCATCGGTTTCTACAACAACCAGATTATTGAGGCCAATTCCTACTACTAATCGATTCTCACTTCTTATGTAAGTGTTTTGAGTATCTTTTACAAAAACATTACCTTCAATTACATTATTATCATTATCTTTCTTTGAAGTCTCCCAAACTGATTCCCAACTTCCTATGTCGCTCCAGCCAGCTTTTAAGGGTAAAACAATACCTTTACTTGTTTTTTCCATGACTGCAAAATCAAAGGATATATTAGGACAATTATAAAAGTCATCTTTTTTCAATCTTTGAAAGTCAAGATCGTATTCGCTCCCTTTAAGAGACTTTTTGCAATAATTTGTTATCTCAGGACAAAGTAAATCTATCTCGTTAATGAGGGTTTTCGCTTTAAATAAAAAAATCCCACTATTCCAAGTATATCTTTTATCCTTTATAAATTTACAAGCTTTTTCATAATTTGGTTTCTCGGTAAATTCTGAAATTTTATTTCCGATTACCTTAGAGAAATCGAATGGTTTTTCTGCTTTTATATAACCATAACCAGTTTCAGGAGAATTTGGAACCACTCCAAAAGTTACTAATTTGTTTTCTTTCGCAAAACTTATACCCTCATTAATGACCTCTATAAATTTTTCTTTATTTTTAATTTCATGATCAGAAGATAATACAAGTAAAAATGGATCTTTTTCAATTTGCAAAGCAACTAATGCAGCTAAAGTTATTGCTGGTGCAGTATTTCTTCCAAATGGCTCAAGGATTATTCTACTGGGTTTTATTCCTATTTCTCTCATTTGTTCAGCTGCCATGAATCTATGTTCTTCATTGCAAATTAAAATAGGATTTCCTATATCCTTTATTTTAGAAACTCTTTGGTAGGTATTTTGCAATAGAGAATTTTTACTTGAAGACTTAATTCTTAAATATTGCTTAGGAAAACTTTTTCTTGATAATGGCCACAATCTAGAACCAGATCCACCACATAATATTATTGGTATTATTTTATTAGGGGCCATAAATCAGATTATTTAATTTTTTCCAATTATCAAATTTTATATTATCTCAGTAAATTTATAATATACAAATTTTTTTAAAATTGTTTTCAATTCAAATCTTTCAATTTTAGTTTTTATTAAAGTCTAAAAAATAAATCAAAAGTTAATTTTTATCTTTTTGAGAAGCTGATATATGGAAAATTAAGAAAATTGAGGTTAATCATGGAGCGTCTCTTTTTCCTTCAAATGCATTTTTACTGATTTGAACATTTGTTTGTAGTTAGTAAAACTGCAAAGATAGAGAAAGTCAATAAAATAAAAAATAATTGCTTCAAATGAGTGTGCATTTATAAAATTAGGGGTAAAGACATGGATTATTTAATTATCCAAAATTTCTTATATTTTAATTGAGATCCAGATTGGTACTTATCTTGGCGATTATGATATAAAGATTTGAATAAAATAACAAACATAATCTGATAAGTATTAATACATTACTTTTTTAATTCAATATTATTTGGGTTTGTTGATAATTAAATAAACTGTACTAACTTTTTTATTTAAAATGCTCCTTTTCCAAAAGGAAATAAAATAACAATGATAGTCTTAATGAAAATTTTAATATCAAGTAGAAAGTTAATATTTTCTGAATATTTAACGTCTAACTCTATCCTTCTATCATAAGAAAGATTATTCCTTCCACTTACTTGCCATAATCCTGATATCCCTGGTTTAATAGAAAAAACTTTCTCAAAGTCTTTGCCGTATTTTTTTATTTCACTTTTAACAATGGGTCTTGGTCCAATTAAACTCATATCTCCTTTAAGTACATTAAATATTTGAGGTAATTCGTCTAAGCTTGAAAATCTTAGAAATTTACCAATTTTTGTGATTCTGGGATCATTGATTATCTTTCTTGTCTCGGAAAATTGATTTTTATAATTAGGGTTATTAATTAATAATTTTTTTAGAAGATATTCTGATTGAGGATGCATTGTACGAAATTTATAACAAGAAAAACTTTTATTATCCTTTCCAATCCTTTTTTGAATGTATATAACAGAACCTTTTGAGCTAATTTTAATTAAAATTCCAATTATTAAAAATGAAGGAATAAATAAAATTATTAGTAAAAAAGCAAATAAAAAATCTAAAAATCTCTTTAAAATTCTATAGTTCAAAATATTCAAAAAATTTTTACAATAGACTTTACATTATTTTAAAATATGAATCACATATTATGTAGTTATTAATATATATTATTCTATTTGAAATCTTCTAGAGATTTAAATATATAGTTGGCAAATTTATTTTTAAAGTTTTCAATACTAAAATTTTGAGCCCACAAATTTATATCCTCACTAGAAAATTCTAACCAAAGTTTCTTTTCTTCAAAAGAACTTATGCAATCTCTAAGTGTCTTATCATTTTGTTCATCAAATAAAATTCCTGTTGCTCTTTTAGACTCAGAATTTATACATTTAACAGTATCTAGTATTCCAGCTTTTTTAAAAGCTATTATTGGTGCTCCCGCTGCCATAGCTTCAACAGGTGCAATTCCAAAATCTTCTGTCCCACTATAAACAAAGGCTCTACAACTTTCCATTAGATTTTTAATTGAAAGATCATCTTGATAATTTAGAAAACTTATATTATTTTTTGCCAGTTTCTTAAGTTTTTTTTTCTCTGGTCCATCGCCAACAATAATTAGTGGAAAATTAAGTTGGTTAAAAGCTTTTACTAATAAATCAATTCTTTTATTAGGTACTAATCTCGATACACTTAAATAAAAATCACTTCTGGATTTTCTTGGTGAGAATTTTTTTGTGTTAACTGGAGGATGAATAACTGATGAATTTCTTCCCCAATATTTTTTTATTCTTTTAGCAGTGAAATTAGAGTTAGCTACTAATTTATCAATTCTTACACT
>MDTE01047894.1_pt1 | contig 14732 bp, 16 predicted proteins | sample 811231 | NCBI WGS metagenome assembly MDTE01 (sample SAMN05326651, study PRJNA326480) | marine metagenome | isolation source: seawater | place: Indian Ocean: Red Sea | collected 2010 | reverse complement strand
TTCCATATGGTGAAGGTATTCTTTTAAATCCATTTATTTAATTTTAATTTCTTGTTCAACCAATAGTTTTACCATTTCCTCAAAATTCACGGAGGGTTTCCAGTTGCAATTTTTTTGAATTAAGCTTGGATCCCCTAATCTAAAGACACTCGTATCCTCGTTACTTTTTGATTCTACATATTTTGTATAATCTAGATTTAAGGATGAATAAGCTATTTTAACAAATTCTCTAACAGAATGGATTTTTCCAGATGAAATCACATAATCTTTTGGATTATCTTGCTGAAGGATTTTATACATGGCTTCTACGTAATCTGGGGCATATCCCCAATCGACTTTTAAATTTAGATTCTGTAATACTAGTTTCTTTTTGCTATTATTATAATTTTCTACAGCGTGGGATACGATTTTCTTACTTAAGAAATGCTTTTGTCTTAATCGTGATTCGTGATTATAGAGAATTCCCGATGAAGCAAAAATTTTGTTTTTTTTATAATAATTACAAGCCTGCATTGAACAGACTTTTGCAAGACTATAATGACAACTAGGTCCGATTTCTGTAACTTCATTTTGTTTTATTTTACTAGGTTGAAAAATAAATGATGATGAAGCAAAAAAAAATTTTGTTTTGCTTGAGAATTTTTTGATATTTTCTAAAAATAAAAGTACAGAGTAAAAATTGACTTGATAATTTAATTTTAAATTAATATTTTTTCTATTTTCCGAAGAATGATGATAAGCTGCTAGATAGTATATTTCGTCAGGCTTAAAACTTTTTAAAATTTCTTTAATTTTATCATTAGAAGAAATATCAAAGTTTTTTTTAGAGATACCAAATATTTCATAATTATATTTTTTTAGAAGTTCGTTAATCAGATATCCATCCTGACCTAAACATCCAACAATTATTGCTCTTTTCTTCATTTTTTTTTTACAATATGAATTTTTGGTAAAGGAAATAACAGATTAAATTTTTTATATTTTTGACTATTTATAAAAAAATCTTTGAAATGCCAAGGTAATATTAATAACAAATCAGGTTTCATCTTTAAAATATCATTTTCATTTATGATTTTTATTGAACTTCCTGGTGTAAATTTATTAAATTTTTCAGGATTGACTTCTCCAATAAGAGGTAAAATATCCTCTTTAATATTACAATATTGTAAAATAACATTTCCTTTTGTTGAAGCACCAAGGCCAAAAATTTTCTGCCCATCTTTTTTCTTTTTTAAAAGAAAATTTCTTAAGTTTTTTTTAAAATTTAATACATCTTGTGAAAAATCTTTAAATATCTTTAGATTAAGAAGACCAATGTTTTTTTCATGTTGAAGAATCTTCAAAATCTTTAAAGGTGCTGGTTTTAATTTACTATTTTTATGACAAACTGTTACTGCGAAACTTCCTCCATTAACATTATTAAACTCAACGTCAATTATTCTTAACCCAGCTTTCTTCATTATCCAATCAATTTGAATAAGAGAATAATATTCGAGATGTTCATGACAAACTGTATCAAAGGAAAGTTTTTTAAGCATTTCAGGAAGGTAACTTTGCTCTAAAACCCAAATTCCAAAATTTTTATCTAAAATTTCAGCAATCTGCTTTGCAAATATTAAGGGAGAATCTAAATCATAAAACATTGCAAATGATGTTATAACTTTGGCTTGTTTTTCTTTTAAATGATTTTTAATTATTTCCGATGAAAAAAAACTATCTATTATTTTTATATCTTTGTTATAGAATTTTTTAAATTTTTTAGCTGTAGGATCAATTCCAATTTTTAAATTTTTTTTTTCATAAAACGAGAGTGTTGTTCCATCGTTTGAACCAATATCAATTACTACATCGTTAGCATCTAATTTTACAATCTTTTTTATTTTTTCAACTCTGTGACGCAAGTGCTCAACCATACTTTTATTAAGCCCAGATCTGTATCCGTAATCATTTGAATACATTAATTTTTTTTCTACAGAATGTTTGAGTTGAACTAAATTACAATACTTTGTTCCACCATGACATTTAACTAATTTAAGAGGGTATTTTTTGATAGAACTTCTTTGTTTACCTGAAGGAAAAATGCTTGTAAGATATTGATCTCCTAAATCTAATACTTCAATTAACTTTTTGTTACCACATATTCGACATTGGTTAATCTTTTTTATCACAATAAGGACTCTAGCATTAAGATTCTTTAGAGTAAAATTAATGAAATTTTTTTACTAATCAAAATTCGATTAAATTTTTAGAAAGAAAGCCAATTAGCAAATAACTAATTGGCTTATGTAACAGATATTAAATTTCTGAAAGAAACTTATCTCTTTTCTTTTTTGATTTACCAGACAATTTTGCTTTAGCGATAGCATCTTTGTTTGAAGTATCACCGCCAACAACAACCAGTCCAATCATACCCATACCTACGTGAGGTGTACATTTATATAAATATAATCCAGGTGTATCAAAAGTGATTGATACATCTTTACTTAACTTACTTTTTTTTGGAAGAGTTGCACCATCTGGACCTTTTATCATCTCTACGTTATGACCTTTATCTTTAGCAACCCAGGTAATTGTTTGGCCTTTATCAATTTTTGCGACTTCGACACTGTAAACCATTCTAGCACCGTCATCACGCTTATTTAACATATCTATACTTAAATCCGCTGCATTAAGGTTAAATGCTACAAATATAATACTAAGACTTAAAAGAATTTTTTTCATAATTTCCCTTTTATTAAATTAAAATATAAATTTAATATCTAATTCATATTTGTCAATATAAGCAAAATATGTCTTTACTGAAAGAAAAATTAGCTTTTAGCCGATTTAGCTTCTTTTCGAGCTAAATAAGCCTTAAGTTGCTCCTGATATTCTTCTTCAGTTAAGTTATGCCAGCCAATACATTTGCCATTAGGCGATCGACCACATCCACATTCATTTGATGTATTCATAATAACCTCCACAAGTTAATTACTATTACTTAATATTAATACAAACATTTACAATGTAAAACTTTTTTAATTTCAATTTAAACCCATTCTAAATTAGAATCTATTTTTTCTTTTGTTAATAATGAGTTTAAAACTTCTAGTCTGGAAAACTTAGAAAAATCTTTTTGTTGAAATTTTTTCTGATAGTCTGATAATTTTTTAAAAGTTTCTTTGATTGATTCCTCAATTTTTTCTTTTGGTTGATGATTAGGAGCTAGATTTTTAAACAATGAAAAATCCACGCAGTATGATCGAGGATCTGAAATGGCATCATTGCCAAACTTTAAAGGTATATTCCCGAGTGTTTTACTCACTAATTTTGCTAAATCTATAATTTTAAAATTCCATTTATTACACCCAACATTTAAAGCTAAAAAATTTCTACCCTGATCCTCTTTTCTTTCACAAGCCCATTCAATTGCTCTAACCATATCATTTACATGAATTAGAGGTCTAAACGACTCGCCATTGGAGTTTAAAACTATTCTTTTATTTATAATTGCTGAAGATATGAAATTGTTTAAAACGATATCTGTTCTAATTCTATTACTAAAACCACATGCAGTTGCAAATCTTAAACAAGTAATTTCATAGTTAGGCGATGATAATTCTTTAAGCTTATTTTCAGCATTAATTTTTGATTTTGCATAGTCTGTTAGAGGATTTAATTTATCTGATTCACTAATTATTTTATCACCGGACTTACCGTAAATCGAACAGCTAGAGGCAAATATGAATTTTTTTACTCCGCTTGATTTTGCTAATTTTGAGATATTCAAACAGGATTCAAAATTTACTTGATTTGTTGCTTTTGAAAATGTTGATCCAAGTGGATCATTAGATAACGCTGCTAGATAAATCACAACGTCAAAATTTGTTAAATCAAGTTTCTGGATTTTTCTAACGTCACCAAAAATTTGTTTATTTACTTTTTCTTTCTCTAAATAGCAGTGCTTAAAGTAACCAATATCAAATCCAACATAATGGGGAAATTTCTTTTTAAATATTTCGTTGAGGACTGTTCCAACGAAACCCAAATTGCCAAAACATATAACTCTCATTAGTTTATCTTAATTTAATTAAATAATTTTTAACACTTGTCGTTTTAAATTATAGTTAATTAATGGAAAAAATGCAGAATAACTTTAATATTTCTATTGTTCACCCTACTTGCAGACCTAAAATTGCTAGAGAAACAAGAGATACGTGGCTTGATTTGTCAAGCGATCCTGATTCAATAGAATATTTATTGTGTAGTGACTCAAATTGTACAAAATTTCCTGAAACCAGAATTATTAAAGAAAATTCTAAAGAATTCCTTTACCCTTTAATTGATGGAAAATCAGTTGGACCAGTTCAAAAAGCCAATTTTGCATCACAAAATTCAACATCAAATTGTATTTTATTCGTAGCGGATGATTTAAGTCCTTATAAAAACTGGGACTATGACATTAAAAATTGTACAAATTGGGATAATGATGTTGTGTTAAGAATTCCTGACAATACTGAAGAAACTCAACAAAAGTTACACCCTCATTTGATTGTTAATCCAGCTATATCAAGAAAAAGGTATGAAAAGTTTGGTTACTTATATCATCCAAAATTTTATGCAAATTTTTCAGATAACTTTTTTTCATTTCTTGCTCATAAGGATGATGTAGTAATTGATGAAACAAAGATTGTATTTTATCATGATCAAAGTAAATATATCAAACAAGAGAATGATAATCCTCTTGAGAGAAGTTTAGACAAATTTCAATGGGAAATGCATAATTCAGAAAACTATAATAAGGGTTTTAATACTTTTAATGAATTAGTGCCAGACCATATAACAAAAAATGAAATTAACAATCTTTCTGAAGAATATCTATTTGCAAACGAAAAGAGAAAAAAGAATATTCTTTTTGTTTTAAATAGTGTTAATCTAAATAAAAATTAGAACTAATTACTTTTTTTAGAATTAATCTCTGACATTAATTTAATGTTTATTGTATCAAAAAATAAACTTACAAATATAAAAAACTTTGAAGAAAAAAAAATAAACAATTTTTTTTTTTATTTTGATTTAATTGATAAACCAATTTTTTTTGACAATAAAATAATAATTGGAAATAAATATAAAGGTTTATTATCTGACGAAGACGGTTCTTTTATTGAAATAAAATTTAAAAACAATTCCTTATCAATTAAAAGAGACCTCTGGGGATCAATTCCAATTTATTATGATGAGAATCGGCAAATAATTTCTAATTCTGTAAAAAATATTCTTAATGTAATAAAAAAGTCAAAACCAAATATATCTGCACTAGCTGAATTTGTTTGCGCTGCATATAATACTGGTAATAGAACAATTTATAGTGATATCAAATTTTTATTACCTGATAAAATTTTAAATATCGATTTTCAGAAAAATCAATTCAAACTTATTGATATGACGTTAGATTTTTATATACCAAAAAATCTTGATGAAATGGTTTATTTAATTGAATCAATTCTTGATCTTTCTTTAAAAAAGTTTGTGGAAAATAATTCTCCAAGTAATCTGTATTTAAATCTTTCAGGCGGAACGGATTCAAGTTTATTGTTATCAAAAATTAGGGAACAAAATGAAGCAATAGGCATTGAGTCACTCATTTATTATCATAGTGATTGGAGAAAAGATATTATTGATCACCAATATTCTAAAATAGCATCTGAAAAGTATGATATTAAAGAAAATTTTTTAGATATAGTTAACGAAAGTTATACAGATGCTTTCCTAAAACTAATAGACCAAACAAGCAATGTTATGCATACTTATACTCCAAGCTTTTTTTTACTTAATAATACTATCAACAAATCTTACTCAAAGATTCTTGTAAATGGATCAGGACCAGATGAATCAATGATTGGAAGTGAAAAAATTGAAATAGATAAATTGATCAAATTTGATAAAGAAATAAATATTAATCGTGAGGATTTTCTCATAGATAAAGTTGACTATTTAAAGATTTCAGACAATCAAGTAAAAAAATTATTCAAAGAAGAATTTTTAGATGAAATCAAAAACTTAAATGTAAGAAACAATAGAATTCAGTTAGCAAAGTACTTAAGAAGATTTTCTGAAAAAGGAAACTTGGCCTTTACTGATCATCAGAGAATTTTTCATTACTATACAATTCTTCAAGATCATATTAAAAATATATATGAAGTGTCCCAAGTAATAGGTATAAAAATTTTTTTTCCTTTTTTAACTAATGATTTATTTAAAATAATTTTTGGTTCAAAATTTAGCTCATTGAATTACAAGTCAATTTACAAATATGCGTTAAAAAAAATTCTAGAGAATTACTTTCCTAAAGATTTTGTTCATAGAAAAAAGATTGGGTTTCAAGCACCAAGTAATCCATATTTTAAATCTAATCAAGGTTTAGGAAAAATTATTAAAAAATTAATGAACACTCAAAGTAGAATTTTCTCTGAAGAAATGAATAATCACATTAATTCTCAAATTCAAGAAAATAGCGATCTTCACAAGAGATATGATTACACAATGTGGGCGTTTGTTAATATAAGACTTCTTGAAGATAAAGGAGTATTTAAAATATGAAAAAGTTAATTATTTTAGGAGCTGCTAATCCAAACGTTATTAGAACAATCGATAGTATAAATTCAAAAAAAAACAAAGATATATTTGTAGAATGTTTTGTAGACAATGATAAAAAAAAGATAGGCAAAAAGTTTATGAAAAAAGATGTTTTAGATACGCAAACTTTTTTGAAAACATATAGCAAAAACGATTGCTACCTATTTAATTCAATCGCATCATCCACGCAGATCAGAAAAGATATAACTGAATTTTATAAAAAAAAAGGGTTTCAGTTTCAAAGTATTATCCATCCAGATATAGATACTAACTATACAAAAATTGGTTCAGGTGTTTTTCTTCAAGAGAATTCTATTGTTCAAGCGAATGTAAGGGTTTCTGACTTTGTTATAGTGTCATCAAATTCTTGTATTGCTCATGATTCATCTATTGGGAAATTTACTTTTATTGGACCAGCGGTATATATATGTGGCAGAGTAGAGGTAGGAGAAAGTTGTTATATAGGTGTTGGTGCTAAAATATTACCTGATGTAAAAATTGGAAAAAATTCAATCATTGCCGCAGGATCAATTGTCAATAAAAATATAAAAGCAAACTCAAGAGTTATAGGTATGCCAGCAAGAGTTTTTTGATGTGTGGTTTTTTTTTCTCTAGAAATGATATGAAAATAGATCTTGATGATCTATTAGAAAAAATGATCCATCGAGGACCTGACTCAACTAAAAAAATAAGTTTTAAAAATGTATTATGTGGATTTAACAGATTATCCATTATAAATCAGAATTCGGATTCGGATCAGCCAATGTGTGATAGTTCTGGGAGATACGTAATTTTATTCAATGGAGAAATCTACAATCATAAAAAGTTAAGAAAAGAACTTTTAAATAAACACAATATAATTTTCAAAACAAATTCAGATACAGAGGTAATTCTTTATCTTTTAATTTACGAGGGTATAGATTACGTTAAAAATCTAGATGGTATATTTGCTATAGTTTTTTACGATAGCAAAAAAGACTCTATTACTTTAATTAGAGACCCCGTGGGGGTGAAACCAATTTATTACTATAATAAAAATAAAAAAATTTATATTTCCAGTGAAATTAGACCAATTAATTCTATTGTTAAATCCAGGATTAGTAATAAAGGCTGCTCTGAATATCTCACTCTTGGGGTCTCCATGAAAAATAATACAGTTTTAGAAAATATTAAAAAAGTTAATCCAGGTGAAATAATTAAATTCAAAAAAGATAATTCAACTTCAAGTAGAAAATATTTTGATTTTAAGTTTAATAAAATAAAAGACTATAAAATTCATCGCATAGAAAAATTATTATCAAAATCTATTATCAGCCAAGTCCCAGAGATAAAATTTGGAGTGATGTTTAGTGGTGGAATTGATTCTTCAATGTTACTAGCCAAAACATATAAAACTAAAAATTTTAAATCTTGTTTCTCAGTTAATATTAAAGACAAAAATTTTAGTGAATTACAATATCAAAAATTAGCAATTAAAAAATTTAATCTTTTTAAGAAAAGCTTTTTTCTAGATCAAAAAAAAGAGGATTTTTCTATAAAAAATTTAAAACACGTTGCCAGTAGATATGACTTACCTGTTATTCACCCAAATTTTATTGGAGCTTTAAAACTAACAAAGGAAGCTTCAAGATCCGGTTTGAAAGTGCTTTTATCAGGTGAGGGCGCTGATGAGATTTTCATGGGTTATAAATGGATTTTACAAGAACATAAAAATGAAAACTTTTTAGAGTATATTAAATATTCTGATTTAAAAAAAATCATACCTTCTTTCTCAAACTTAACAATTAAAAACAATAAAATGTGTATTGAGAAAAAATTTCAAGAAATTTATCTTCAAAAATGGTTGACTAGGCAGGACTTATCAGGAATGGCTAATGGAATTGAGATCAGAGTACCCTTTCTCTCTTTACCTCTTATAAAATATTTAAACAAAATAGTTTTAAAAGAAAAAATTAGGAACAACACAACAAAATTTATTTTAAAAAAGATTTCAGAAAATTATTTTGATGAGGAGTTTATTTATAGAAAAAAAATGGGTTTTGATTATCCTTTAAACAAATGGATAAATATAGAACATTTAAACTTTTTAAAGAAATATAAAGATATAATTGATGTAAAAGAACTAAATAAGTTGTGGTTAAAAAAAGAATCATATTTTATTCCTAGACTTATTTTTGTTGCTGTAATGTATGTCTTGTGGATAAAAGAAAATAAGGTAACTTTATAAATATGAAAAAAACTATTCCTATAGCAGGACCATCAATAACAAAAAAAGAAATAGATTATGTTAATAAAGCAATAAAAAATGGCTGGTACGAAAATGCATTTGAATATATCCAAAAATTTGAAAAAAGATTTAAAAAATTAGTAAATAGAAAGTATGCTATTTCACTACCTTCATGTACATCAGCATTACATTTAAGTTTATCGGCATTAGATATTGGTCCTGGAGATGAGGTGATTGTTCCTGATTCTACATGGATAGCATCGGCAGCTCCAATAAGTTATTTAGGAGCCACTCCAATTTTTGCTGATATTAATCCAAAAACCTGGTGCATTTCATATAATACTGTAAAACCACTTGTTAATAAAAAAACTAAAGCAATAATTGCTGTGAATTTATACGGCAACATGCCTGAATATGATGATCTTAAAAAAATTGGTATTCCAATAATTGAAGATGGGGCAGAGTCTTTGGGATCAAAATATAAAAATATCATGTCTGGAAAGTTTGGGATTACCAGTTGCTTTAGTTTTCATGGAACAAAAACAGTAACAACTGGTGAGGGAGGAATGTTAGTAACAGACAGTACAAAAATTTATGAAAGATGTATGGCTCTTCGCGATCACGGAAGAAAACAAAATGACATATATTACAACAAATTAACTGGTGGTTTTAAATATAAGATGTCAAATATCCAGGCTGCAATTGGTCTTGCACAGGTTGAAAGGATTAAGGAGTTAATTTCAAAAAAACGTATGATTTTTAAATGGTACAGTGAAGTTTTTAAAAATAATAAAGATATTCAATTAAATCCATTCCAAAAAAATGTTTACAACTGTTATTGGTTGACAACATGTCTTATTAATAAAAAAAAAATTAATAAAATTAGTTTAATAAAGAGACTTAAGAACCTTGGTATACACACCAGACCTTTTTTTAATCCATTAAGTTCTCAACCAGCCTTTAAGAAAGCCAAAGATTCACAAAGAGCTTCCATAAACAACATTGTTTCATATAAATTGTCACAAATTGGAATTAATCTTCCATCAAGCCTCCAAATGAAAAAGGCAGATGTAAATTTCGTATATAAAGCGTTAATAAATATTTTAGAAAAAAAATAATTTTTTTTTATTGAGAATTTAAATTATTTTTTAAAGAATTCTTAAGATTTTTAACTAAATCACAAACTATGACAAAATGATCTAAATCTTTTTTTCTAGCACTCTTAATTTTGTAATTAAAGTTTTTTTCAGGCATTTTATTAATTAGCAAGATTGATGCCACAAAATTTTTAAGAATTAGAACAGATTTATATCTAAAATGTTTTTTTGAATTCTTTTAATACATCATATCTAAATTCTTTAATTGCTTTGCTAAATGCAAAATTTACTACAGAAATATTTTTTTTTATTATTTTTTTACTACTGATACCTAACTCAAAACTCTTATATAAGCAAAAGATGAGATCAATTTTTGACTCCTCTTTATATGATAGAACCAAATGTTTGTTAGAATTCCATAAGGCAATCAAAATTTTATTTTTTTTAATATTTTCTTTATCATTTAGTTTTAGCGTTGATGACCAATGACATGTGCTGTAATAAATTATTTCTTCAGCATATTTAATTAAATTTTCTTCTTCTTTAAATAATTTATTAAGTATCAAAAGCAAACTATAACCAAAGGTATTGATTTCAACCCTTTCAATTTTTTCATAATTTTTTTTGAATAACTTTTTATAAAATTGATTATGAATTATATTAATTTTTTTTCCAAAAGGTTGGTTAAACAATATTTCTGTTGCCATTACCATTAAAAAAAAGCTAAGTGAAAATAATGAGTTTTTTTTTGATTTTAGATCTTTAAAAATTTTTTTTGGTTCAAAATCAAAAGACCTATAAATCTTTTGCCATTCTCTTGTATTATTGATTTCCATACTATTTCCACTAAAAATTTTTTTATTTTTGAAGAATTTTATTAATTTAACTATATTAACTAGTATTGATATATGTATATAAAAATTTTTCTATGAAGAAATTTACAACTAGCTCATTTTTTAAAATTAAGAAAAATAAATTACCTTTCTTTATGCTAATTTTTTTCTTTTTATTGGTTTTTTCATGTCTAAGCTTATTTAGATTGTATGATAAAAAAAACTCTGAAGAATCTGAAAACTTGTCATCAGAACAGATTAATGAAAAAGGAGAACTAGATAATGATGTTGGTATTGAAAAAAATGAATTAGTTGATTTAAATCAACAATCTTTAGATTCAGACCAGTTAATAAAAAATAAATCTGAAAAAAAAGTTGTTCAGCAGAAAAATAAGGTTAAGCCAAAAACAAAACCAACTATAAAACCCAAAATAGAAGAAAAATTAAAAGATAATTTATCTAAAAAGATACCAGAAGATACAATTCTTGAACTTCACAAAGGACTAATAAAAATCACTAAAGGAAGTACCAATATCAATGAAATTATCTTATTAATTAAGAGTACATATGATACCGAAAAAATGATGAAAATGATTGTTGGGAATATTTGGAAAAAAACTTCATTAGATACTCAGAATAAACTTCTCGAAGTTTTTGAAGAGTATATTGCCAAAAATTATATTAAAAGGTTTAAAAAAATTAAAAAAGTAAATTTTGGAAATCTAGAATTTAAAAAAATTAATGATAACTTTATAATGATAAAGACCGCCTTAATTGCTTCAGACAAAAAGGTATCCTTAAATTATCTACTCAACTTAAAAGAAAGTAAATGGAAAATTTTTGATGTTCTTTTAGCTGGATCAGTTAGTGAAATAGCTACAAAAAAATCAGAATTTAGTAGTTTTATAAAAAACGGAGAAATAGAGCCTTTAATTGGTGCTCTTACCAAAAAAAATTCAGTACTATTAAAATAATATTATCAATCTGAATCAGTTAATATTTTTCAAGCTAAAGTAATATGGTACAATAAGTTATGTCACTGTCTGCAATAGTTTTATGTGGTGGTTTAAGTTCTAGAATGGGGGATCTAACTGCTGAAACACCAAAATCTTTGCTCGAAGTTAATAAGAAACCCATTATATGGTACACAATTGGTTTTCTATACAAAAATGGAGTAAAAAAATTTATTTTTCCTTTGGGTTATAAAGGTGAACAAATTAAAAAATATTTGATAAAGGAATTTCCACAAACTGATATTAATTTTATTTTTTGTAATACTGGAAAAAACACTCCTATTCATTTAAGAATAAAAAAAGTATTTCAGTATCTTGAGGATGATTCAGAATTCGTTTTGATTAATAGCGATACAATCTTTCAATTTAATCTAAAGGTTATGTATAAAACACACATGAAGAATCAAAATGAAATAACACTATCCTCTGTACCGGTAATAAGTCCTTGGGGAATAATTACAACTAAAAATAAAAATGTTGTTGGATTTGAAAGAGACTTAAAAGTAAATGATCTTGGAATAATAAGTGATAAAAAAATTAGAGGAGAAGTTTATGCAGGACTTTGTATAGCAAAAAAAAAATGTCTTGATACATTTGATTGGGACAATTGCTTCGATTTTGAAACTGATCTATTTAATAAATATATTCAAGATGGAAAAGTCGGTCAAATTCAAATAAATGGAACTTGGTATCCAATAGATACTCCAAAGCATCTTCAGGCAGTAAATAAAAATATTTCCAATATTTTAGGAATAAAAGGCCATAAATACTTTCAAATAAATTAATTTTTTCTGTATTTTGGTACCAAGGTTGCAGTCACATTATTCATGACTAGTTTGATTCAAAATTTAGAGTGGAGTGGATTTGCATTACTAGAATACCTTCTTTCTAAAAAAAGCTTTCATAAAAATTTCAAAGTACTTGATATTGGCGGAGGATGGGGTTCTCACGCAAGTATAATGAAATCATTTGGATTATCTGTAGATATGGTCGATAAATATAATGAATCAGCCAAATTTTCATGTGATTTTTTGAAGCATAAATTTAATTCAAAGTATGACATGATCCTTTGTTCTCACGTTATAGAACACCAAAGAAATCCAGGTATTTTTCTTGATAAAATATATGATCTACTGAATGACGATGGTCATTTAATAATTTCAGGACCAAGGCATCCTGCGGAGAGGTTTGTTGAAGGACATATATCAACAACAATTTTACCAGTTTTCTTGCAAATGCTTATATATGCTGGCTTTGATTGTAAAAAAGGTAAAATGATGTCATTGTGCGGAATTGAAAATTCATTTATTGTCCAGAAATGTTCTAACTTTTCACTTGATGAAAGGGATGAAAATGGATTTAGATGGACTCAAAAACACCGTGATCGATCACCAATAAAATTAGTTGCAGGTCATGAAGTTCCAGCTCTAGATCTCAATCTTTATAATTGTGAAATTTTTAAGGTTCACATCGGAGAAATAGATGAAAAATTAAATGCAAAAATAGGATTGATTTATACAATTCCAAATGGATATAGAATAAAAAATTTAAAATTTTATATTAATTTCTACAAACAATTTTGTCTTTTTGACACTCATAAAAATTTATTAGCCGATAGCACAAGTGAATGGGTACTTTTTGAAATTTAACCATTAAATGTATTATACAAGCTAAATTGAGAAAAAATGGTACCAAGATTGCATAAAAACTTTAATGCAAGAGAATTCAGAAAATCAAAGATTAGAGAAGTCTTATTCTTACTCAAATACAATTATTGATGATTTTGAAAAATTTAAAAATGATATAATTTCAAAGAGAATAGTTCCGTATCAAGTCGAATTTCAGCCTCCACCATCAAGTTTAAAAAAAATTTGCTGGTTAGAATGTTCATATTGTTATGGTGGTTCTGCTGACGATTCAAAATCTCCTAGAATGGAAAAAGATCTGGCCTTGAGAGTTCTTAGTGAAATAGCTTTTGGAGGAGTAAAAAAAGTAATCTTTGCTGGCTATGCTACTGACCCTTTAAATTCACCATATATAGAAGATCTTTTAAAAAAATCTATCGATTTGAATATGATATTTGGTTTTAATACTAAAGCTTTGAGAGTAAGCGATAAATTAATTGAACAGTTATCTAGAAAAACCATTAAAGATAGTAGCTATTTAAGTTTAAGTGTAGATGCTGGCTCTGATGAGACTTATAATTTGATGCATAGTATTAAGTCTAAAGCTAGAATCTACACTCGGGTTGTTGAGAATGCGAAAAGAATAAGACAGGCTAATGAAAATCTCGATTTAAGTGCTGCCTATTTAATAAATAAAACTAACGATGATTTAAAAAATATAAAGAAATTCATTAAAGATTTTAAAAATGCTGGCTTTAATTTTTTACGTTTTTCATTTTTACAACAACCAAAAGATATTAAGTTATGTTCAACAACTCTTCCAAATTTTAAGGAGCAGGAAAAAATTAAGGAGAAAATTTCAGATTATTTAATTTCACAAGATTCCTACGAATGTAAGGTTAAATTGATAGACGTTGACAATGAAGAGAAAATTTTTAGAAAAGAAAGAACTACTCCTTGCTTCGCAAGGTTTATTTTTCCTACAGTTGGATATGATGGATGGCTATATAATTGTTCACAATCAAGCTCTCCAAATTTTCATTCTACAGCCATGGGGAATTTAGCGGAAAGAAATTTTTGGGATATTTTCTATGAATATGATATGTCAAATCAAAAAGATTTTTTCTCTAATTGTTCAAAAAAAATAAAAGAAAGTGGATGCAGGTGTGATAGAAAGATGCATTTAGCTAACAAAGCAATAATAAATTCAAATGTTTTTGACGTTCAATAGTAATGGATAAATATAATGGCATTATTGGTTTTGGCTCTATTGCTAAAATACATTCAAGGATTATGTACGAAAATAATAATCCAATAAATTT
>MDTE01026190.1_pt1 | contig 14733 bp, 18 predicted proteins | sample 811231 | NCBI WGS metagenome assembly MDTE01 (sample SAMN05326651, study PRJNA326480) | marine metagenome | isolation source: seawater | place: Indian Ocean: Red Sea | collected 2010 | reverse complement strand
TTCTTGCTTCTTGGTCATACATTTCAACTTCGTCGTAATATGGATTGTCTTTGTCGCTCACATTCATTCTAAGGTACTTGTCAGTGGCCTTGAGAAAGTCATCTATTGGTGTTGAGCCTGTGTTTTCAAAATCTGGATCAAGTCCAATTCTTGACAGCAACATTCTTGCACTTGCGTTTGATCTGTGTGGTGTCTTGAACTCCATGTCATCTGGGTATGTCATTGTCTTGCCTTCTGGATCTTTTGGATCACGGTAGTATCCGTAGAAATCTGCGCCTTCTTCTATCTCATCATCTGTCAAATTTTTCATTGGCTTCATGATGGACAGATAGCCTTCCTGGTCACCGTACATCTTCTTGAAGGTTTCTGGATCGTGATCTGCAATGGTTTTCATCACATATTCTCTAGGAGCAGTATCCGAATCCTCAATGTGTTTTGCCAATGATTTCAGCATCTGTTTGTCTAGCAATTCTGCGGACTTTTTGAACATATCATAATCCATAGAATCCTTACCTATTTCGTCAGCATATCTGTTGATTCTTCTTACTGCTAAGGTTGATCCGTCTGCTTTGAATTCGTGAAATCTCATAGTACCCGTATTTATGCGGCGCAGGCTTCACATCTGCACTGCTTACAAACCTCTATTTCGTATTCGTTAGAACCGTCTACAGGATATCCTACCTCTTTTCTCCGGCAAGTTTTGTTGCAATGGCTATCACAACCGCAATTTTTACATTTGATAGGATCTGTTAATACTAATGGTTCCATTATCTTTTAAATGCTGGTCCTCCAAACAAACTTGCTCCGGCCAAATGGGCACCTTTTGCCGTTCCATCAGGGTTCTTTGGCTGAACAATTTTTGGTAATTTTGGCGCCTTAGTGCCAGATCTTCCAGGTGTACCAGTGAAAGATTTTTTAAATCTATCTCTGCCTATGGCAATGTGAGGACTAACCACGGTAGCAATATTGCCTGCACTTGTGGCACCCGCTGTTGCCTGTTCTCTGACAATTACTTCGTTAATACGCATGTACCTATTTATTTGTAATGTTACGTATGACCAAATGTTCGTCACCTCTAACTTCACTATTTAAAGTCCTTAAATGTGCTGGTGCAACTTCCAAGTGTCGTATGCTCTCATGGTCACGATTGTACGATGCACTGTACCGAGAAATAAATTGATCTTTGGTAAAACTTTGATACCATGCTCGGAAAAAATCATCCATCCTAAATATACCGTTGACAACGTTTAAATGTTTACTATCTTTGTGTTCGGGGTCGATAACCACATTTGACTGTTGTAGTATGTAAGACTTGTGTTTTTTAATAACATCAAAATCTAATTTGAAATTTCCTCCTTTAGTGGTATGTTCGTGATCTAGTGTACGCCAAAATATTCCATTTGAGTCCATGCACAACGGATAGGCTGTCCTGCCAGGCCAACGCCAACGATTTACTCTGTCATGACCTCTTCTTCTCATAAGTGTTGGATGCTCCTGTGCAACGACTTCGTACTGCATGATTCTCTGCATTGTGTTTTTGTCATTTAACAAATCTGTCCTAATCAAAAAAATTGGATTGAGAGACACTATACTTCTTTTACTCACAAAACCGTTATTATAATTGGAGTCGTTATTTTCTACCTCTACGGTGAGTTTTCCTAGATCTGGCCAATTGGTAGCATCTAATTCTATAATAGTAAACTTTTTTGGTGATGTATATTGTGTTTTAAAAAGTCTTAGTTGTTTAAATCCATAGCCGCACTCTCCTTTTATTTCAACAAATTTCTCTTCATATAGTGAGAGTTCGGTAGATTCCTCATTGTCGCAAGGGAACTGCTCAATAAATTTATCATTGAGGGTAACACGTATATTAGGAAAATCTCTATTTTTTTCGAATAATTGATATCCGATAATTAGTGAGTATTTCATACAGAAGTAATTATTACTTCTTTTTTCGTCCTGACTTCATGTTGGCACACCAGTGATACATTTTGCCTTTTTCGCCACCGTACTTTTTTGCTTTTGCTCTTAATGAACTTACGGATCCCTTGCAACTTGCCCCAGCTCTTTTTACCCTACCTGGTCTGCTTTTGCCTTTGCGTTTTCCGTCAGCAAAGTTTTCTTTGAATTCTTCCCATTGTTCTCTCATTGACTTGGCAGGCACACCTTTTTTTGTAAGTCCAAGTCCTAATTTATTTGCTTGTCTAGTTGTCTCACCAGGCTTGACATCTGCCGTAGTATTTTGTTTTGTGATTATGCCAACTCCTGCCGCTTCCTCTTTGACACAATTTGGAACCATTTTGTTGCCTTTTTTCTTATAACCTTTTTGTTGATAACCGTGCCAACATGTTCCTCTCGCTTCGTTGCTTTGTGTGACTGGAGGCACTTTTGAACGCTGGCTGTCCTTTGGATCTGTTTCTCTTGCACCTTTTGCCTTGGCCGCCTTTGTTAGTCTGCCCTTAACAAGATTGCCTGTCTTTGTGAAGTATGTGCCTGGAGGTGCCTCTTTAGTTTCGTTACCTCTGTTGTTTGCTTTGTTTATGAAATCAAACCTATTATTTGGACCAGTACCGGGCCTGTGTATCAAACCCATTGGTTTAATAGACTGAGGCATTATTATAAATTCTTTTATTTTCATTTTTTTTTCCTACCGGCACAATGCGCCTTCTGTGAGAATCCTTTAGGGTTGGAACAGTTAATAGATTTCTTATATTTTGCACTCCATTTTTTGCCCTCTACTCTGTAAGGATAAGACATAATACTAGGACCATACCCCATTCTTATCTTACGGTTGTGCCTTTTACTGTACTTGGCAATTTGTTTCTCAACATCAGGGTGGACGTAGTCTTTCACGTATTCCGATGCCAGCACCTCCCTGATCTTCATTTTACAAATCTTTTATTGCGGATAGTTTGTCTATTGCATTAGCCAAGTGTTCAAGTTTTTTTTCTGCCGTGTCAACATAATCTATGTGTTCAGCAACACCAATTGGCTTCTCTAAAAATGTTTTAAGATCTGCTTCAGCAAGAGCAACGTCGCCTTCTAACTTTTTTATGAGTGCTTCTTTTATCATATCAATATTTATTTTTTATTTTTTGCTTTCGTCTTTTTCTTCATCGAATTAATAAATTTACGATAAATTGCCGCTGGTCCTGTTTTGCCAGCCGCTCTTGCTCTCTGTTCCATTGCCACGGCCGCTTGTATCTTGTGTGCATGTGACCTTCCGGATTTTCTAATTTTCGATACACTAGCTCTGGCTGTGGCGTCGTCTTTAAATCCTAAGCCATGAATTGTACCCTTAGGATCTTCGTCTGTATACAAATCGCTGTGTTTTTTACTTTTTCTTTTTTGTCCTTTTTTACGAGGTATTCTTTTACCTTCATTCAAACTTTCATTTATATCAACAGAACCGTGCCTTGCATCTTTTGTAGGATTGCCTTCCTTAAGAATTTTGGCCCAAGTGACCATGTTAATTGTGCAGTTCTTTACTTGATTCAATGTGTCTTCATCTGATTTGATCTCGTCCAGACCCTGAGCCTTTGATTCAATGTTACATTGAGGCGGCACCGTAAAACCAAAATTACTTGCGGCAGAATACAGCACACCGTGAATGTGTTGGAAGCCGTCGCCTCCTCCTGAAACTAATGTACCAAACACTTTGTTGTAGAATGGTTGGTACTTGTTATCTTTCGCCCAACTGTATATGAAATCTAATCTTTCAAGCATTGCCTGTATGTGGCATGAATGAGTACCCCACCAAATAGGAGTAGCGAATAGTATACCATCCATATCAAACATCTTCATGATGTGCGGTTTTAATTCATCATTGACATCATCCGTTGATCCTTCATAATCGAGGTCACGTAGTGTCACAATGTCGCATGTGTGCCCAAGTTTTTCAAACGCCAGTTGAGCCATTTTGCAAACTGCAAAGGTATTTGACTCCCCATCAGGTTTAAGACTGCCATTGAAAATTAAGAACTTCACTTTGTACTCCTTAATGTGATTACGCCACAGGCCAATCTATCACCTGCGTTGCCTGTTTTGAGACTTTCGTCGTCGCCTCCCTTGCCTAAGTCATCTTCGTCTGCATGTATAACTAATCCTCGGCCCACTACCGATCTATCTCCAATGAGGTCAACCCTGTGTGCCTTGATCGAGAAGTCTGCTTTGCCGTCTTGGTCTGCTTCCACATTGCCAAGGTCACCTACGTGTCCATCATTTATGTCTCCGTGGTTAACATTGTCTGGGTTGTAATGGGCTCCCATAGATTTACAACCATCACTCATGTCTCCAAATTCGTGTATGTGAAATCCGTGTAATCCTGGCTTCAACCCTGTGATAGTGCCTTTTATCAAAGTCGGAGTGCCAGGAGCCTGCATTAATAAAATGCTTCCTTTAACCTCGTCCGAATGCTGTAAATCGCACTGTGCAATCACTGTAGTGTCTCCTTCGGTAATATTTTTGACCTTACTACAACTACACTCTTGTGCTTTAGTCCGTGGACATTTTGTTTCTGTGAATTCTGTGGCTCGCATATATGCGAGTATTTATTTGTTTTTAGGCATTGGGTTTTCACCAGTGAGTTTTGGCTTCGCAAACCACAATTTGAACCATTCATCTGAGCCAGGCTTAATATTATGCTTTCGTTGATATTGCGCCTTTTGGGTGCCCACATATGATAGATTTTCACCCATTGACTTATCTTCCTCAGTCTTATCTATGCCGGCTAATTTTTTCAACTCTTCAATGTTCATTAAATGACCCCTAGACTCCTCAAAACAACAATCTCTATACCTAGTAATACACATAGACTGGCCACGCAACCTATAACTGCCAAAGGCAAGAATAAGTAATCTTTCTTTTTACGTTTTCTGTTGCAACAACTATCCATTAAATTGTCCAGTCTCTCAACTGTTGTTTGGTAGGCTTGTGAGATTTGACTTTCTCTACCTTGCCACCTTTAGCAAGGAACTTCTTCATCTTCTCATCCAGTTCTCTTTGTTTTTCCTGCGGAGTTTTTTCCATCTCGCCTGCCGCGTAGGGCCTATTGATCCCGCTGTATTTTGGCATAGCCTTCTAGTCCTTTCTTCACTGTGTCCAGTGAGTTTCTGTTTGCTTGATATAGTATTCCGTATCCGCCGGCCGCCTGCCATCTCTGTATGTTTACTGGCCTGTCGTCTATAAGAATGTTTGGTGTACCCGTGCCCTTGTCAGTGGCGTATGATTCTTTTCGTCCTGTAACCACTATGTCGTCTGGTTTCTCTATATTATTTGATATCCATAATTTTTTATATTTCGCACTGTTTTCGTGATCACCACGTAACGGTGATGTGTTGATTGAAAACTTTCCACCGGTAAATTTCTTGACCATTTCTATGAGGCCATCCGCTGTTGGAAACTTAGGCAGTGTGGCGAAAAAGTCTGTGCCTGTAATCCTATCTATAACTTCTTTCTTTAAGTCTTTTGTTTTGTCATTTGTCAATTGTTTCCAATGTTCAACGCCGTACATTTTTTCAACTCCGCCAAAAAAATCTGCCAGCACTCCATCCATGTCTAGGTATACAATTGGTTTACCATCTTCCATGTCTTCATTATACAACTTTTTGTTGTTTTCGTCAATCTGCTTACCAAGCCTGTCCTGTATGATATCATACAACTTCTTACCAGAATTGCCACCCATGATTATTTTTGAAAATTCATGCTCTTGTCCTTTGTTAGCAAGTTCTCTGGCCTTGGATGCAGAAGCGCCTGTGGCACCTTCTTGATCTGGATCTCTTTGTCCAGCATTCACAACATTGATCGAGTCAAACTTATAAAGTTCATTGCCTTGTTTGTCAGGTTTGCCATTATATTGATTCAATAATTTTGAAAATTCTGCAACCCTGTCAGATCCAGCAACCATGACAAGTTTTGTTCTGCCTTCTGCTTGTATTTTTTGTAAAGCCTGTATGATAGTCTTCACTTCTGGATGACCGACATCGAGTTTTGGATAGAACAATTTTATATAATCCGCTTTCTCTTTCTGTGTCAGAGGATCCGTTTTATTGTTCTGTTTATGGGATAAAAAAAGGTATGCTTTACCGTTGGCTGTTTTTGCCGTGGCCAAAACAGTTTCTAGTAATTTTTGGTGTCCTATTGTTGGAGGATTGAATCGACCAAAGGCAAATACTGCTGTTGAACGATCGTCCTCCTTAAGAAACAGTTCCCTTAGGTGCATCGTACTCGCCTTGTTTAATATTATCTAATTCTCTTTGTGACATCACGCTGGCAAGATGTAACCTAGTTTCTTTTGGAAACATATCTTTTACATCATCTTGCGTGGAGCCGTATTCCTTGACGTATTCCTTTGCGGCATCGTCAATCAGATACATCCAAAGTTTTTGGGCTTTCTCATGGTCGTAAATGCCTTTGGCTAACTTTCTTTTGATGTTAGAAATTATAGGCATAAAACGTCTACGATACAGATCCTCGTTATTCATAATGAATGTATCCAGCTCGTTTGTTGCGTCTGAGTCTATTATTTCTGTGATAAATTGTGATGCTCTCATACAAGCATATTTATTAGTAAAGATTCTCTAAGAGCCACATGTAAAATGGTGATGAAAACTTGAATCTCCAAGCACCATTGAAGCCCATTTGCGTAACGTTTTTAAATTCTTCTTTAAGGGTTATGCCCTCATTCCTTTGTTGAGTAGCCCATGGTTCTGGATATTCTGGAGTGTAAACCCCTTCATACACCAGGGCACCTATGTCTATTTCATCAATTTCAATACGTTTTATGTTTAACAATTGATCTTTTAATATGTCACCTTTGTCATTTACAATAGTTTGTTTAGGTGTCTTCCCAGATCTTTTTAAAATTAATTCATATGACTTGCCTTCTTCAAGCTCTTTTTCAAATTCTATGACGTCAGGCTTTGCCTCTGTTCCAGTTATAGGACCATTAAAATGGCTTGAGTCACCAACGAATATTTCTACGTGTGGAGGTTTATCCCACATCTCTGAATATAATTCTAGTTTAATTTTTAACTTTTCGGTTGCCATTCAAATTCCAAACCAGCGGTTCTTCCGGTATATGGTATATTTACATCGTCTCTGAATAGCTCTATGAATAATTGAGTACCAGGCACATGGACCTTCATGTACTTGTCATTACGTTGCATAACTTCGGCTTCCTTTGTCCTACCATTGTTGTTGCATTTTATTATTATTGTTTCCATATATACCTCTTTCCATACGTCTCTCGTATTGCATCAGCATCTCCGCCTTGCTCTATGAATGATACAATAAAGTGTTCGATTAGTTTAGCGGCCAATCTTCTGTATTCGGGAAGGACCTGTTCTTGTAATTTCTTAACCGACAGTTGCGGCACGGTTTGTATTATAGTGCCTATTGGCACTTGATCTATCCAACTGCCTACTTTACACATGTCATTTTGTATTTTATAGGCTTGTACATCAGGTTTGAATGTAGGCATAATTCTTCTTGCTTCATCCACTAGTATACACATCAATGTGCCAAAATAGTCTTCTTTGAATATTTCTTTTTGCATTATTGTTCTACCTTTATAAATTTATCTGTTTTCATGTCATAAACAAGTCCATGCCTGTCAATGTTTTGTGTTGCCGTACCGTTCATCAAAGCCATTATCTCTGGTTTTAGATTGCCGTTTTTGTCATAGCATTTTGGATTTTTTTTCCATAAAAATTTACAAGCACCAAAGAACTTTTTAACATAATTCATTCCCACATGCACACCATCATTTCCAGCAACTCCTGATATGTCCTGTCGATATTCTGCACTGAAATTAAATGTGGCGTCAGTGAGGTTGTCCGGATTATGATTGTAGAAGAAACCAACGTTTTTCTCTTTGTGTTTTTGTTTTAGATTGCTCTCTAAAGTTGTATAGTTTATTGTTCCATCTAGATTGACACTTTCGGCTACTTCCATGTTCATTGTACCTGAAGTAACGTGACTAGGAAGTGAGAACGACCAGCCGAAAGTGTTATTCTCGTCTTTATGTACTTCATAAGCCAATCTCCATGACTCAGTACGTACATCTGAGAATCCTGTAATAAGACTTTGGTCCACTGTGTTGACATCTGTGGTACCACTAGAATAGTCTAGACTTAGGACATTATTACCTAACTGATAACTGGCACCAATCTGTCCATAATTTGTTATGTTATTTTCACCAACTGATAGGATACCGTCTGAACTGTTACCCAACCATGTAGTGTTTTCTTTCATTTGTCCTAAATTGCCTTTTATGGCAAACTTGTCAGATACAAATATTTTTTTACCGATGTTGTAAGAATAGTCACCATTTCCGCTTTCGCCAGTGAACAAACCAAAATTCATAAATCCAAGATCGTATTGGCCGCCTTGTGTAAAAGAACCATACATTTGATTAATGGGCAGATATTGATATCCTTTCATTAGTTGGTCAACATCAGACATTTTTCGCTTGTCCTTGACCACAAAACTTGAACCTATATTCAAATAGTAATTTCTATCATAATCATCGAGAACCATAATTTTTAAATTACTAAGGTTAGACGGAAGAGCAGTTCCTGTAGAGTAGTAGGTGTTGCTTAGGCTTACAGTTGGATGATCCACTCTACCTGAGGTTGCCAAACCAACCGCACCTTGTGGTTTAGTAGCCTCGTCTAGGTCTAATAGTCCTTGTCCGTGTATGTTCACATCATAACCAGAAAGGTTTTTGTCTGCTGTGTTCATGACAAGTTTCACAAGTTTATCACCTGCCATGTATGGCCACATTTGATTCAAAACACCAAACGCACCAGTAACGTGTGGTGCCGCATATGACGTACCACTGCCAGAGGCATATCTATCATCGCTGATGGCACTCGTGATATCTGTGCCCGGTGCAAGTATATAAAAGTCTGAAAGTCTATGTGTGTCATTACATGTGTTGTTCGCGGTGTTGATATCTAGGCAAACGTGTCCTGCCTTGTTACCAGACACATTCGAACCATCCCAATTACCCACGATGACCATCTTGCCACCAAGGATAAGGTTTCCATTGGAATCAGTTTCCACTGCCCATATACCAGGATCACCTGCATGGGCGAATCCATAGTTACCCGCAGAGTTCACAAGTATGATATCATTATCTGTTGCTATCTTCCAATACTGTGAATCACCATAACCATTTCCTTGTATCTTTGATATGATTTCTGATGCGTTGTATGTGCCGTCGTTCAGTTGTGTTACTGTTGATCCATTCGCATCGTAAAATAATTGTGGCGTATTGAAACTCATGTTGACCGCAACTATGTTCATTTCCTCACCACCGTCTGCTGTTGGTGATTTCAATTTTGCGAAATCATGTAAGGCGTTCTGAGCCTGTGACTTAGAGATACCACCGCTACTATATCTATCAACGTTTGCCCCAACCAGTTTAGAATTGAACGCAACACCGTGCATGTCGTTGTTCTTTGTAAGTGTGTATCTTGTCAGTTGGTTACCGTTTAGCCAATATTGTTCTTGATCGTAGTTACCTGTAGTAAGTCTTCCATTAGCATCTAGGCTGTCACCATCTCTTTTACCTGCTACAATTGAAGCAACGAATGTGCCATGTCCTTGGGCACCTTCGTTTACTGTATTGTTGTAAGGATCATAATCTTTGTAGTATAGATACTTGCCGTCCAGTTTCTCATGATCAGTATCTTGCCAGGTGTCTATTACACCAAGGACAGCACCTTCACCTGTCCAACCCCTTGAATAGGCGTTTGCGGCTTTTATCATACCAAGTCCGTGGTTGCTATTGTATTCTGCTGTCTGGTGATCAGATACCGTAGCACTCATGTTTGCTGTAACGGTACCCAAATTTATATCATTATCAGTGTAAGCATTTGAAACAAGTTGTGTGCTTATCTGTGTGCCGGAATCGCTTGTGGTTACAACTTGATCGGATGTTGTTTCACTCTGCAAAATCTTTTCAGATCTACTAGATTCACTCACTTGCGTTGTTGACCAATCTCCAGTAACCACTGTTGCTGACCCGTTTACTATCTCTGTAGTTCCATCTTTGTATGTGATTTGTTGTCTAGGAGTAGTTGTTGTAATAGTTCTTATGTCTTTCTTGACTGTATCGGTATAGTGTCTTGTTCTGTAAACTCTAGTCGTGATAGGAGTTGTAACTGTAGTATCAATATATCTAACAACTGTAACTGTCGCGGTATTATTACCATGATTAGTTGTTGTGGTAACATCTCTGTTTGCAGTATTTGTTGTTGCACTACCTTCATCTGTTTCTGTTGTAGTGCTATCTGCATCTGTGTAGGTTGTTTCTGTGTAGTTGGCACTAGATTCCGTGGTTGTAGTCACAGTTGGTTCGAGATCAACCGTAGCAGTCACCGGATTGTCACCTTCTCTAGTTTCAGTTTCAGTTGTCACTGTTGGATCTAAATCTATAGTTGTGGTATTCAAAACAGTACAAGTTTGTGCACCGTTTGATGTTGTATTGTTTAAAAAAGTTGTCTTTAGATAACTACACCTTGTGGTCACTGTGGTCCTAATATTTGCGGTTGATGTAGTTTTTGTTCTTGTCTCATCACCTCCACCAGCATATACTGTTGTCCAGTCACTGTAAGTTACGGTTGAATTACCCGTTGCGTCAGTGCTTTCACTGGTGTCATTTGTGATGGTTTCTACACTTTTAATTTTCTTTGTGTTTGCGTAGTCACTTGAAGTTGAATTTTTTTCTTGTTGTATAATTTCATTTGCTCTATCTGCCTTAGAAACTAAATTGTAATCCGCCAAAGTGATTGTGTTGCCATTTGCCACCTTTTGTATTATTGGTTTGACATGATTCTGTAGGTATAGCATGGCCGCGTGTGCTTCTTTGAATGAATCCGAATTGTAGATCGAATATTTGTCTGCGTCACTTTGATCATTGATTAAGTCTTCTGTCTGATCCCATAATGTTTGTGCTGTTGCCAATTGGGTCAATAGTGTGTTTGCCTGTGCTATGTCATTTTCATCTGGTCCTGTAATTACACCTTGTATTGCACTAATGTCACCACTTGATATAACACTTTGAAAATCAGAAAGGAGTGTGCTATAGGAACTTACCAAACTTGCTGATCCTGATAGGTTTGATAGATCATTCTCAACAAAATTGTTGACATCGTCAACAGCAGGACCACCTCCGCCGCCTCCCCCACAAGCGGAAAGTGATATACCTGCCAGTCCTGCTAGTATTGTGTTTTTAAGTTTGTTTTTCATAAAAGTGTCCCCATAAACGTGGCACCCAATATGAAAAATAAAATGTATCTTGTGTATAGTGAGAAAGATTTAAATATCTTGTATCCATTCTCTCTGAGGCAAATTACATGGGCATCTATCGATTCCGCAGTAATATTCACATCAACCGTGTTGATCTGTTCAAGGTCTTTGTCGTTCATGTTATTAGTATAACACACAACGACAATCAGTCAACCTAAGTTGATCTTACAAAAACCTAGTATATATGCGACTTTTTAATTGTTATATAGTATTGAGGTAATCATAGCACCGTTGCTAGTGCCATTTGTGGTCTCGATCTTTGCCCTTACCCATACGTAGTTGCCAGTGAAATTGAACGATGCTATCTTAGTGCTGAGATCAGATGTGAATGTTGTGTCAGCAATATCAAAATAATCATCTTCTGTAGGATCGGTTGCTAGAGATCCTTGCATTTTCACTGTGCCGTTAAAATCGTCTGTAGAATCTTGTCTGTTCAATACTCTGTAAACCACAGTATGTACGCCATCAGGTTGCGAGTAGTATCCATCTCCTTTGACTTTGTCTGTGACAAATCCTGTGTGATCAAGGGTTTTAGTCGAACTATCAGGATCCTCTGATGTTACAATTTCTTCCACAACGACATTGTTTGCATCAGTAACTTCTTTCACTGTAAATGTTGAATTGTTGCTTGTAGATCCTGATACTGTGATCAAATCTCTAACAGAAAAACCACTGAGATCCGTTGACGTGCTTGTGATCTTATACACTGATCCCGTGGCATTGAATCCTATGTCAGTGCCTGTGACGTCTGGTTTATGTGTTCTTTCTCCTGATAATGTTGTACTAGTCTGTGCCATCGTTGTTATTTATTCAGTATTTTTCCTTTTGAATCTTGCTGTTTTTGGCCCTAGTCCATATACAGCGGCCAATTCGTTTGGTTCTTGTCCATCTACAGTCAGTATGTTGATGTATTTGATCTTATATGCTTTTCCATCCGATTCTCCAAGTTCTTCACACATGCAATGATCTTCGTGTATTTTCTTGACTCTAAGGAGGCTTCTCTTGATGACTGGTGACCCCATCCAATTTTTTTGTATCATGCTTTCGACAATGCTTTGATCGTTGAAAATCTTTTTATCTCTTAGTTTTTTTATCGCTTCCATCTCCTACCTTTCTAAATTGGATCACTTTGTCAATTGAATTTTGAACCATCATAAAAACCGGAGTCAGATATTTTTCTTCCTTAACATAAAAATATCCTTGGAATAGATGATTATTTTTTCCGTTAAGGAAAATTTCTACTGGACCACTTGTTATTTTGAATTGATCTTTGTTACGTGTAATGAATTTCCATAAGTTTTGTTTTTCATTTTCTGACATAAAGTTATGGGTGTCTTTTTTCAATTGAACTTGGAATTCGAATTTTCCATGCGGTAATCTTTTGCAACCTACTGTGTTTTTGCCCAAATCAGTGAATTCTGGATCAACAGTCTTAGAACCTATCCAGAAATCCCAAAAGTTATCAATTAGATCTAGAGATTTTTTGTAGTCAGAATAAAATATCACTTTTCTATTTTGAAAACGGAATTTCATTGTTTTTCTATTTGCCATTATGAAATCAGCAAGTTTTATGATGTGTTTTGTGTCTTGGTATTTGCCTTTAATTTTTGTGAGATACTTGTCTGTTGTAGGGTAGAACATCAAACTACCAGGCATCTTAAATTCTGTTTTAAATCTATATTTTCCGTAATATAATTTATTATGATGTTTTCTCATCTGATACTTTAGGTTTAAACTTGTCTAAGATTTTTGGTTCTCTTTTTGCTTTGAAGTTAACTGTAAGTTTTGGAACAACATCTTTTGACAATCCAACTTCAACCATTCCTCCCTCGGTAAGTTCTCCAAACAGCATCATTTTAGACAATGGCTTCTTGATCTCATCATCAATGACACGTTGCAAAGGTCTTGCGCCTAGTTTGGAATCAAAACCTTTTGTCATTAAAAACTCAATTGCTTCATCCGTGGCGTTGACCTCAACATCTTTTTCGATAGTCATTGTGTTCAACTCTAGTAAAAACTTCTTAACAACAGACTTCATTGTCTCTTTGCCAAGTTTGTCAAACTTAATTACAGCATCAAGTCTATTTCTAAATTCTGGTGGAAAGAACTTTTTCAGTGCTTTATCGTCCTCGCCTGTCCTTTCGCTCTTGCCAAAGCCTATGTTATTCCTTTCATTCTCTTCAGCACCCAAGTTACTTGTCATGATTAGTGTTATGTTTCTACAATCTGCTTTCTTACCGTTTGAGCCTGTGACAGTTCCGTAATCCATAACCTGTAGTAGCATGTTCGATACGTCACGGTGAGCTTTTTCGACTTCATCAAAAAGCACCACAGCATGGGGGTGTTTTTCAACTTCATTTATAAACATTCCGCCGCCCATCTGTGAATCTTCGTATCCAACATAGCCAGGAGGCGATCCAATTAATTTGGCTATCGAATGTTTTTCCTGGTACTCAGACATGTCAAACCTAATCAATTCGACTCCTAAAGTTTTAGCCAGTTGCCTTGCTGTTTCTGTTTTACCACACCCTGTTGGTCCTAAAAACAAAAAAGATCCTACAGGTTTTGTAAGGCTTTTCAATCCTGCCCTTGCTACAAGTATTTTGTCGGTGATAGCATTTATTGCCTTGTCCTGGCCAAATACCTGTAATTTCATTTTCTCTTCTAAGGTCTTTAGGTTGCTGGCCTGTTTCTGGCTCAACTGCTCTATGCTGATTCCAGTCATTACTGATATCTCATGGATTATCTCATCATGATCTATTTTTCCTTCTTTGATACCATTTAATCTAAGTCTTGCACAAGCAACATCAATAACGTCGATTGCCTTGTCCGGCAATCTTTTATCCGCAATAAATTTAGTTGAATAATCCACAGCGTCTTCGCATGCCTCGTCTGTGATTGTACAATTGTGAAATTTTTCGTAATACTGTTTTACGCCTTTCAGTATTTTTATAGCAGTCTCTTTTGTTGGCTCTCCAACTTGTAATCTTTGGAAACGCCTCATCAGTGCTCTGTCTTTTTCAAAGTATTTCCTATATTCTTCCCATGTGGTTGATGCCACGACTTTGATAGTGCCTTTTAATAAAGCCGGTTTTAGCATATTAGCCATATCCATATTGTTGCCTTGTCCGGTCGCTCCTGCCCCTACAATCATGTGTGCCTCATCTATGAATAAGATACTTTTTCCTTTTTGATCCAAAGCATTTACCACAAGTTTCAATCTCTCTTCAAAGTCACCTCTAAACTTACTTCCCGCAATCAGGCTGTTTACGTCAAGGCTCCATACAATGTGATCCTTTAAATATTCTGGTACATCACCTTTATTTTTTGCTATACGTCTGGCCAGTCCTTCGACTACCGCAGTTTTTCCAACTCCGGGATCGCCTACGATCAAAACATTATTTTTATTCCTTCTTG
>MDTE01113118.1_pt1 | contig 14736 bp, 15 predicted proteins | sample 811231 | NCBI WGS metagenome assembly MDTE01 (sample SAMN05326651, study PRJNA326480) | marine metagenome | isolation source: seawater | place: Indian Ocean: Red Sea | collected 2010 | reverse complement strand
TTGAATTAATATGCCTAAAGTCATAGCACCAGTAAATAACCCTGGACCCATAATTATGTATGGAACTATTATCATTGTTTGATTGTACATGATTACCCATAAGTCAAAATAACCATAGTGTAAAAATAGACGATGATAGTTAAATTTTATACCAGCGAATAACTCAAGTATTGTTGGTGGCTTAGCATACTCAATCCTATCATCTTCGCCGTAGACTAATTCTTTTCTGAATGCAGCTTCAACAACTTGATTATTATATTCTAAACCTGGTAATTTTATTCCTACGAACCAGCTTATTAAGAGTCCTCCTAAGCTTGCTGTAAGAGAAACGTAAACTAAAGATCCAGGAATATCTTTAAGCCAAGGTATAATAACATTTGATGATAGACCCCAAAGAATTGGAATAAAAGCTATTAACAACATAATTGCTCTTACAATTTGAAGTCCAATACTTTCAACGATTTTAGCAAAATTCATACAGTCTTCTTGAATTCTTTGTGAAGCACCTTCGACTTTAGTATCAACTTTTTTCCAATAAGGCATATAAGCAAATGTCATAGCCTCTCGCCAACGGAAAGCATATAATCGTGTAAAATAATTTGTAATTGTATAAATTATTACATAAGGAATTGCTAATTTCATAAAGAGATAAATTCCATCATAAAATTCTGAAACATCTCTTTCGGTAGCTTGTTGAAGAAGATCGTAAAAACCTTTATACCATTCATTAATTTTTACATCAATCCAGGTTTGAGCAAGCAAAGATCCAATTATAAAAATGAATCCTCCCCATGCCCATAAACGCCATTTTTTACTTAGAAAAAAACTTTTTAGCATTTAATTATCTTTTAAAAAATTATCTGTATAAGATTTTTTGATAATCTTTCTTTTTTGAGGTTCAACTATATAAAAATCTATATTGTTTTTTTTTGCATAATTTATAGCTTCTTCTTTTGATTTAAATTTTAATTTTACCTCGGACATAGTATCTTTAGAAGAAATCCATCCCATCAATGGGTCAGTCCCGGTACTAAAAGTATCGAATTCAAGTATCCAATTTTTTGTATTTCTTTTTCCAGACTGCATTACAGTTTTGCTTGGCTTATATATCTTGGCTTTTTTCATACTTTTTCATGGTCGGGGCGGCAGGATTTGAACCTGCGACCCTCTGGTCCCAAACCAGATGCGCTACCAGGCTGCGCTACGCCCCGATTCAAGCTGACATTTATACATATAAACTAATTAAATGAAAATTAGTATTTTGTTTTTTTAGTCATATAATATAAGTAAAATTGATCATGATTAATTACATAACAGCACCTTTTAGATGGTTTTTTAAACTAGAAGCTGCAAGCGGTTTGATTTTATTAATAGCAGCTATAATTGCTTTATTATTAAGCAATACAAATTTAAGCGTTTTTTATTTTGAAATATTAAATAAACATATTTTAATTGGAACAGAAAACTTTGGTCTAGATTTAAGTGTTCTGCATTGGATAAATGATGCTTTAATGGCAATATTCTTTTTTATTGTAACTTTGGAAATAAAAAGAGAATTTATTCAGGGAGAACTTTCAAAACCAAAACAAGCACTACTACCAATTATAGGAGCTGTTGGAGGAATGGCTGTACCTGCTTTAATATACATTATTATTAATTATGATACAGGTTACACATTAAAAGGTTGGGCAATACCTTCAGCTACTGATATTGCTTTTTCAATAGGTGTTTTGTCTTTATTAGGTTCAAGAATACCTATCTCTTTAAAAGTATTTTTAACCGCGCTAGCAATCATTGATGATCTTGGAGCAATTATTATTATCGCTTTTTTTTATTCTTCAGAATTACAATATACATATTTAATTTTTATGCTCTTGTCTTTTGTAGTGCTAATGATTCTAAATAAAATAGGAGTTAAAAAATTTACACCTTATCTACTTGTTGGTCTTTTTCTATGGTACTTTACTCATGGTTCAGGAATTCACTCAACTATATCTGGAGTTTTGTTAGCAACAACTATACCTCATAAAAATAGTATAGAAGGTGAATCTTTGCTAATGAAATTAGAACACACTTTATCTCCCTATGTAGCTTTTGGTATTATGCCACTTTTTGCTTTAGCAAATGCCGGGGTTAGTCTTGAGGGAGTTTCAATAAATACAATGTTGGAACCAGTTCCATTAGGAATTCTATGTGGTTTATTTTTTGGAAAACAGATAGGAGTTTTTCTTTTCTCTTATTTATCTGTAAAATTAAAATTAGCAGAAATGCCTTCTAATTCTAACTGGATTAAATTTTATGGAGTTGGGATATTGACTGGCATAGGATTTACTATGAGTTTATTTGTCGGTAACTTGGCTTTCGTAGATCACTTTAATGAAATGGATGGCGTAAAAATAGGTGTTCTTGTTGGATCGTTTTTATCAGCAACGATTGGTTATTTTGCCCTATTGATTTCTACAAAAAGATAAAAATAAACTATGTTATGTTAAAAAAAATTAAAATTTTTTTTTTAATTATGATTATGTCTTTGTTAAATACAAATATTTTTGCCAATTATGATAAACTGGCATACGATTTCAATTTTAATGACATAGATGGAGAATTATTAAGTTTATCAAAATATAAAAACAAAGTAATCATAGTCATAAATGTTGCTAGCCAATGTGGTTTTACTAAGCAATATGAAGATATGCAAAAAATATGGAGCATGTACCAGGAAAAAAATGTTGTGTTAATAGGAGTGCCTTCTAATAATTTTGGGAATCAAGAACCTGGTAGTAGTAAAGAGATAAAAAATTTCTGTGAATCAAAATTTGGAATTACTTTTCCAATGACAGAAAAAGTCAATGTAAAAGGTGATGATGCTCATCCATTCTACAAATGGGCATTAAAAAATTATGGAAAAAATGCCGTTCCAAAGTGGAATTTTCATAAAATTATTATTGGAAAAGATGGAAAAATTAAGGATACATTTGCATCTATAACAAATCCTTCATCAAAAAGATTTATAAAAGCTATAGAAAGTGCTCTAAACTAAATTTAGCTTCAAACCATCGTAAGCCGGAAATACATTTTTAGGTAACTTTTCTAGTAATTTATTATAATCTAAATCATGATGCATATTGGTTAGTATAGTTTTTTTTGGTTTTAAATATCTTTGAATGAAAAGTGCCTGATCTAAATTAAAATGACTTGGATGTTTTTTAATTTTTAAACAATCTATAATAAGATATTGCAAATTCTTTAACTCCTTTATTTTAACTATTGAAAGATCATTGCAATCGCATATATATGCAGTTTTTTCAAAAATATAAATTAAACTACGAGTTGCACCATGTTTTGCATTAATGGCTGTAAAGGAAATTTTTTCATTCTTGTTGCCAAGTGAAAATTTTTTATTAATTACATGCGGTTTAACAATAGGAGGGTAAACACTAATTTTTTTAAACAGATAATCCTGCCTTTTTTTTAAATGATTAATTGTCTTAAAGTTTCCATAAACATTAATTCTTTTTTTATTTTTCCAATAAAATGGTCTTAATTCAAATAGACCATTTGTTTGATCAGCATGTTCATGTGTAAAAATTACAGAAGAAATGTTTTTTATTTTATTAGAAACCAGCTGCATTCGTAAATCAGGAGATGTGTCAATTAAAACATAATTTTTACCTTTGATTATAATAGCTGAACATCTGCTTCTTAAATTTTTTTTATTTCTTATATTGCATTTTCCCCAATACCCATCAGCTCTTGGCACTCCTAAAGAACTTCCGCATCCTAGTATAATTAATTTTGATTTCATGCAAGATTAAAAAGTTTTTTAAAATTTTTTGTAGTTGCGTTTATAGTTTTTTCCTTAGAAATTTTTTTTATTAACGATAATTTTTCTATTGTGTGAACTATATATGATGGTTCATTAGTTTTTCCTCTATAAGGGGTTGGCGCTAAGTATGGAGAATCAGTTTCTACAAGCAAGTTTTCTATAGGTATGTGTGAAACTGTTTCGACCAAACTTAGAGAATTTGAAAATGTTATAATTCCACTAATTGATATATAACAATTTAGATCTATAAGTTTTTTTGCAAAATTGGTTGAGCCAGTAAAACAATGCATTAATACTTTTAAATTGGAATTTTTTAATCCTTCTTTTAATATTTCATAGGTATCCTTTTCAGCATTACGAGAATGCACAATGAGAGGTATGTTTAATTCTACTGCTGCTTCCATATGTTCAACAAAGCTTTTTTTTTGAATATTTTTGTCACTATGGTTATAGTAAAAATCTAACCCTGTCTCCCCTATTCCTATAACTTTATTGTTTTGCTGTTTAATATTCGTGATAAAATTTATATCTATATTTTTATGTTTATTTGTCTCATGTGGATGTATACCAAAAGTTCCATAAATATTTTTATGTTTATTAATTATTAATTTAATTTTTTCAAAACTATCCAAGGTAGTACAAATTGTTAATAAGTACTTAACTTGATTCAAGCTAGCTCTTTCAAGAACTTTATCTAATTGATTATACAAATCAGAATAATCTAAATGGCAATGTGAATCTGCAATCATTGGTCAATTTTTTTAAACAATAAATCTAATTCTTTTATTTGAATTTCGTCAGGTAGTATCATTTTATTTTCTAAAAAAGATAGGTTTCTTGACGCAGTTTTTACATTTAAAGCATCTAAAACTTTTGTTGAAGTTTTAGGAATTACAGGATTTAATAGGATAGATATTTTGGCAATTTGCTGTAATGAAATATGTAGTATATTGTTCATCTTAATAGTATCTACTTTTTTAAGCTTCCAAGGTTCTTCGTCATTGATGTATTTATTTGTGATAAAACTAATCTCTATAACTAACTTTAGATAACTATTTAAATCTTGGTCTTCCATTTTACTTCTTAAATTATTTGCGATGTTATCTGTTTGCTTAATTAAGTTTTTATCAGAATTTGATAAATTGTCTGATTTTTTAACTCTATTATCACAGTTATTTCTTATAAAAGTAAAAACTCTCTGACATAAATTTCCAAAATTGTTTGCTAAATCACTATTAATGCAATTTTTTAAATTTTTTAGTGAAATACTTCCATCACTTCCATGTGAAACTTCTTTCATTAAGTAATAACGAAGTTGATCTATCCCGTAAGCATCAATTATTTCAATAGGATTTAAAATATTTCCTTTAGACTTAGACATTTTTTCATCGCCTGACAAAATCCAACCATGACTAAAAATTCTCTTAGGAGGTTCTATATTTGCTGCAAGCAAAAAAGCTGGCCAATAAATTGCATGAAATCTTAAAATATCTTTTCCTATAACATGAAGAGATGCAGGCCAAAAATTTTTGTATAACTTGTCACTAGTATTTGGAAAATTTAAAGCACTCAAATAGTTAGTCAGAGCATCTAACCATACATAAATAACATGATTATCATTTTTAGGAACTTTAATTCCCCATGTAAATGAAGTTCTGCTTACAGACAAGTCTTTAAGTCCACTTTTAACAAAAGCAACAACTTCATTTCTTCTGCTAATAGGTAGAATAAATTTCTTATTTTTATCATAAAACTCTAGCAACTTTTTTTCCCAAGCTGAGAGTTTGAAAAAGAAAGATTCTTCCTCAACCCAATTAACCTCAGATCCAGAAAAAGTAGAAAATTTCTTTCCATTTTTTTCTACAATTTCATCAGAATTGTAATAAGCTTCGTCAGAAACTGAATACCACCCTTTATATTTTGATAAATATATATCTCCAGATTCAATCAGTTTATTCCATATTTCATTAACCGCTTTATGGTGCCTTTTTTCAGTTGTTCTTATAAAATCATCATTTGATAAATTTAACTTCTTTGTAAATTCCTTAAAAACTTTAGAAATTTTATTACAATAATCTAAAGGTTCTAAGTTATTTTTTTTTGCAGCATTTTGAATCTTTAAACCGTGCTCATCAGTTCCAGTTAAAAAAAATACTTGGTAATTGTCTATTTTTTTAAATCTAGCAAAAACATCTGCAATAATACTTGAATATGCATGACCCATATGTGGTGAGCCAGAAGGATAATATATTGGTGTTGTAATATAAAAATTATCTTTTTTCATCATGTAATAATGTATCTAATGTTAAAAATAAATTTTTTTTGTCTAAATAAAACTCCTTTGTATCGTTAATAAGAGCTAGTATTTTTTCTCTATTAACAAAATGATTATTAAAATTACTATCTTTTTTTAATAATAGTTCCTTATAAAATTGTTCTATAAAGAAAGAAATCATTGATAAAAAGTCCTCATTGTAAATATTTTGGTAATTTTTTATAAGATATTTTATGCAGGATAATTTATCTCTAGAAATATCAATATTTTTATTATCAAATACATTTAAATATCGTAATAAATTTCCAGGTGTATCAAAGTAAAAATTTTCAGATATTTTATCTAAATTATAATTGAATTTATAATCCTTTATAATTTCGTGAAAAATTTTCTTTTTTGATTTAGTTGAAAAATATATATTAAATTTTAAAGATCTTGATTTAATTGTATCTAAAATTTTTTTAAAACTATTATGAATAATAAAGAAGTATGTTTTAGAATCGGGTTCTTCCAAAGATTTAAGTAAGGCATTTGAAGAATTAACGTTTAAATATTCAGAATTATCGATTAAAACTATTCTGATATTATGTGAAAAGGTAGTTTTGTTAAGAAAGGTTGAAAGTTTTCTAACATCTTCAATTTTAATATCTTCTCCGGGAGTCTGATTAGTAAGATGAAAAAAATTCGGATGTATGCCATCACATATTTGTTTATAACTTTTATTGTTAGGATCAATGGTAAAACTATCCAAGGAATATTTTTTATCTTCATTTATGGACAATAAATAGTTAATAAAATGGTAAATAAAAGTTGATTTTCCTAAACCTTTTTGTCCTGATATTAATAAAGTATGTGGTAATTTATTTAGATGAAAAAGATCAATAAATGTTTTGATGTATTCATCATATCCAAATAAACGTAACTGATTTTTGGACTCGATAATTTTAATGTTTTCTGTATCAAGTTTCATTTTTTCAATTTTTTAATTACTTTATCCATTATTACTTTTTCTATAACATTAGAGTCTGTTGAATTATTTAAAACCAAACATCTTTTTAAATCTTTTTTTGCAATTTTAATGAATGATTTTTGAACTTTGTCGTAAAAATTTCTTGAAAATTTATCATATCTATTTATTTGTTTTCTTTTTTTTAACCTTTGCATTGCTTTCGATATACTAACTTTAAGTATAAAAGTAATATCCGGTTTAATACCATTTAAAATATTTTTGTGTACAGAATCTACAAGCTTTTTACTTACACCTTTGCCATAAACTTGATATGCCAAAGTTGAATCTGTAAATCGATCACATATGACAATCTTTTTTTTCTTAATTGAAGGTTCTATAATATTTTTTACATGCTCATTTCTTGCGGCTAAGTATAATAAAGTGTCTGTATATTTACTAAACTTTTCCTTAGTATTAGCATGAAAATAATCCTCAAGTATAATTTCTCTAATTTTTTCTGCTAGTTTCGTTCCACCAGGTTCTCTAGTTAAAATAACAGATATATTTTTTTTTTTTAAATTATTAAATAATTTTCTACTTAAATAAGATTTTCCTGAACCTTCTATTCCTTCAAATGTTATAAAAAGTGGTCTTTTTTTATACATCACCCCAAACCAAATAATTCAAAGATTTAAATACTCTTGAAAAAACATTTGATTTTTTTATATCTTCCAAAGATACAAGATCAATTTGTTTTATTAATTCATCAGAAATATAAACAGATAGAATTCCAATTTTGTCTCCCTTTTTAATTGGGGTTTCCAGTGGACCATTATACTCAATAATAGCTTTAATAGTTTTCTTCTTTCTTTTGGGAATAGTTAGAAAAATATCTTCTGAGGTAGTAACCTCTACTTTATTTTTTTTTCCTAACCATACATTTAAACTGGCTAAAGCTTCATCTTTTTTTGCAACTTTAATAGTATCAAATTTTCTAAATCCCCAATTTAAAAGTTTCAAAGATTCTCTAGATCTTGAATTTTTACTTTTAAATCCACTTCCAACAGCAGTTAATCTTCTTTCACCTATCTTTGCTGATGAAGCTAAAGAATATTGCTCCAACTCTAAAAATCCTGTTTTTATTCCATCAGCACCAATATTTTTGTAAAGTAGAGGGTTTCTATTGCCTTGAGTAATTGGATCTCCGCCCGTTCTATCCCAAGTAAAAGTTGTCTCTTTAAAATATGAATAATATTCTGGATAATTAGTGATCATATATTCGCTAAGGATTAAAATGTCTTTAACAGTTGAATAATTATCAACATCGTTAATACCAGAAGAATTACTAAAATTAGTATTTTCTAAACCTATTTCCTCAGCTTTTTCATTCATTAATGTTACAAAATCTTTTTCTGTACCTGACAAACCTTCGGCTAAAGCTATACAAGCATCGTTACCGGAGACTATGATTATACCCTTCAATAAATCTTCGACTGATATTTGATCATTTAACATTATAAACATGGATGAGTATCCGCTTTGTGATAATCTCCAAGCTTTTTCAGATACAGTTATCATTTCATCTAACGAAGTTTCACCGCTCTTTAGTAAATCAAAAGCGACTACAGCCGTCATTATCTTGGTCATAGATGCTGGATATATACTTGCATCAGCATCCTTTTCATAAAGGATCTCGCCGGATAAATGATCTTGCAAAATAACATGATCAGCATCTACATCCATCTCTGAAGAATTTAAGCTCTTCAAAGGTAAGAAAATTATTAAAATTACTGAAAATATTCTTAAAAGGGTCATTTTATTCATTGTATATATTTAAATTTTCGAAGCCTAAATTATTTAAACTAATATAAGTTGTTTTTAAAGCATTAAAATTTTTAAAAGGACCAGCATAAAGTCTGTATTTATTATCAGCAATTTTTTTCACAGAAATTTTATCTTTATTTATATTTTCAATTAATGAATTTTTTAAGTTATTAGCTGAATCAAGATAATAAAAATCATTTATAACTATAATGTAATTATGTTCTTTTTGCGTATTTTTTTCATCTTTAATTTCTTCATCTGACAATACATCCATTTGGATTTCGTCAACAGGGACTTTTTCGGATACATTTCTTTCTTCATCATAAGTATTGCCCTCTTTTGCAATGAAAGTTTTATTTTTTTTAATTTCGTAAATTTCTATGAAAGGATTATTTTCATCTAATTCTAGATGCTCGGCCACTTTTTTTGTAATAACGACGCTAAATATTTTTGGATAGTTAGATTTTTTATAAATTTTAGTATCAATAAATTTTGAGTTTATTGGGTTAACAATTTTGATAGGTGTATTTGATTTTAATAAACTATGCATTACTACAATATCATCTTTGTTTTTAATTTTTTTATTAACTATTTTATCTAGAAAATATTTTTCATTGTAAATTAATGCAAAACCGCTAGATGAAAAATAAATTTTTTCTTTTTTTTCTTTTATTTTATTAACGCTATAATCAGCACAAGAAAATAAAGATGCTGTCATAAATATTATTAAAAATATATTATTTTTATTCATTTATTATTTTATTTGATAATGTACAAACACTAATACCGAATCTTAATGATCTATTCCATTTTAATATTTTTTCATAGTTCTCAAAAACTAAAAATGCTGGTGTATTTGGTTTTCCGTCTGGTTGTATTAAAGCAGCTTTTAAGTTTGAATCAAAATTGGACCCGTCTAGTTTTACTATTCCTTTTTTTTTCCAGTAAGAAGTTTTGTATCTATGAGAAATATTTCTTGCAGAAGAATTTATATACTTTTTCTTAATATTTTTTGTAATTTTTACAGAATAAAAACAAGGTTGATTTTCTTTCCAACCTATCCTTTTAATGTAGTTGGCTGCTGATGCCAAAGAATCTTGAAGTGAAGTTTTTAGCTCAATTTTATTGTTGCCATCATAATCAATAGCATAGCTTTTTATTGTCGATGGCATAAATTGAAAGTTTCCAAATGCTCCAGCCCACGATCCATAAAGTGTTTTTGGATCAATTAATTTCATATCAATCAATTCTAATAAAATTATTAATTGTGATGTAAAAAAATCTCTTCTACGTTTATCGTAACTGAGTGTTGCTAAAGATGAAATTATATCCATTTTTCCTACATGCTTTCCAAAATTTGTCTCTATTCCCCACAATGACAAAAGTATTTCTTTTTCAACATTAAATTTTTTTTCAACTTCATCAAACAAATCTTTATTTTTCTTATATAGGTTCCTTGCTGATTTGACTCTTTGATCGTTTGCTCTTTTGTCTACATATGTTTTTGTGTCTTCGTAAAATTCAGGTTGTTTTCTGTCATACTTAATAACTTTTTCTAAATAGGTAACATTTTTAAGCGCAATGTTAATAGTTTTCTGAGAAATACCTTTTTTTATTGCATGCTCCTTAAAAGAAACTAACCAGGAATTAAAATTTTCTTCTGCCTTTAAATTAATTAAAGGTGTTAGAAACAAAAATTCCAGAAATATGGATAACACAAAAATTTTAATGATAGAGATCATTTGATTTTTTATCACATAGTATGAAAATTAACTATTGATTCTTTCCTGTTGTATATGTTTTCAAAAAAATCAGTTGTAATTTTATTTACTAAAATATATTAAAGTACTCGGAGAGATGGCTGAGCGGTTTAAAGCACTGGTCTTGAAAACCAGCAATGGGGCAACTCATTCGTGGGTTCGAATCCCACTCTCTCCGCCATACTCAAAGTTTAAAACTCTTAAATATCTTTGCAATTTTTGTGTTGGGAAAGTCTTGACTTTTTTTTCCTTTAAAATACCAATCGCTAATCTTTTCATCATCTATAATTAATAAATCGTTTAAATCCTTTAAGTCTTTTTCATTAAGCTTCTCTATATTTTTTTTGACAAAAGTACCTAAAAGTAGATCCATTTCTTTAGTTCCTCTATGAATGGATCTGTAGATAATTTGTTTCTTAATAATATCTTTATTTGTCATCCTTGAACAAAATTTATTATATATTATAAACAATGAATCAATCAAAAATACACGATTATTTAATTCAAAATATATCTAGTCTTGATGGTGTGGGCTTTAAAACAAAAAAGTTACTCAAAAAAAAGAAAATCGAAAAAGTATCTGATTTATTGTGGAATCTTCCACAAGGTTTTACTGATAGAACTAATCTTCAAACTTTGGATAAACTTGAAATTGGCAAAATAACTACCATAAAAGTAAAAGTCGTGAAATATAACTTTCCACGTTTACGGAATCTGCCAAGTAAAGTATTCTGTGAAGATCAATATGGAAAAATTGATATAATTTTTTTTAATAGTAGAGAAGGATATATAAGAAAAATTCTACCATTAAACTCAAATGTAATTATAAGTGGCAAAATTAATTATTATAAAAAAAAATATCAAATCACAAATCCTTCTTACGTTGTCCCGATAGATAAGGAAAATTATGTAAATAGAGTAATTCCGAAATACTCATTGACAGAAGGAATAACAGAAAAAATATATAGGAAGCTAATAGATCAAGTTTTAAAGCACATAGCAAACTTAGATGAGTGGCATAACGATGATATATTAAGAAAAATTGGAAATGTGAGTTGGTCTAAATCCATACTTGCAATTCACGGGAATAAATCCAGTGAACTTAATTCAAAATTCTATAGACGTTTAGCTTATGATGAAATTTTAGCTAATTATTTATTTTTGTCACAAATAAGACAAAGAATAAAAAAATATAAAAAAAAAAAGAAAATTTTTAATAATTTGATATCTAAAAAAATAATTAAAGGTCTCAATTTTTCATTAACAAATGATCAAAATAAAGTCTTAAATGAAATTAATACAGATATAAAATCGAATTTTAAAATGTTCCGACTTCTTCAAGGAGATGTAGGAAGCGGAAAAACAATAGTTGCTTTCATAGCTGCTGCTAATGTAATTAGTTCTGATTGGCAGGTAGCACTAATGGCTCCTACTGAGATTCTTGCTAAACAACATTATAAACTTGCTAAGGAAATTTTTAGATCTGTCAATGTTTCTATTTCATTATTGACTGCAAAAACTGAATACTATGAAAAAAAAGAAATTAAAAAAAATTTATATAATGGAAAAGTAAATTTCTTAATTGGCACACATTCGTTATTTCAAAAAGATATCGTCTTTAAAAATTTAGGATTAATTATTATAGATGAACAACATAAATTTGGAGTACGTCAAAGAATAGAATTGTCAAATAAAGGAGGAAAAAATTGCGATATACTTTTAATGTCCGCTACTCCAATACCTAGAACTTTAATTTTAACTACATATGGTGATATGGATATATCAAAACTTACACAAAAACCCTTTAATAGGAAGAATATTATTACACTAAGTAAGCCCGAAGAAAAAATTGATGAAATAATACTCTTTATTAGAAACCAAATTAATAAAGGAAATCAAATTTTTTGGGTATGTCCATTGATAGAAGAATCAAAAAAAATGGATTATTCTGCTGCTGTTCAAAAATACAATTATTTATTAAAAAAATTTGGAAATAAAGTTGGTTTAATTCATGGTAATTTAGATAAAAATGAAAAGGATAAAGTTTTATATAATTTCCTTAAAAAAAAAATAGATATTTTGGTGTCTACTACAGTAATAGAAGTTGGTATTGATTTTCCAGATGCTAATGTAATAATTGTAGAAAATTCTAATAAGTTCGGTCTGTCACAGCTTCATCAATTAAGGGGTCGAGTTGGTAGAGGCATTTCACAAGGAACATGTATTTTACTTTATAAAAAAAATCTAAGTGAAAATGCAAAAAAAAGAATAAAAATTTTAAAATATTCAAATGACGGTTTTTTTATTGCAGATGAAGATATGAAGCTAAGAGGTTTCGGTGATGTTCTAGGTTATAAACAAAGTGGAATAAAAGATTTCAAATTAGCTGATCCTGTTCATCATTCTGATCTTTTTAAAATAGCAGAAAAAGATATTAAAAGAATTGAACTTGATACAAACAACTTTAGGAAATATGAATTTTTATTAAAACTGTTTGATAAAGTAGATATAGTAAATTTTATTAATTAATAATTATTTTTTTGGATTTGAAGTGCCTGCAGATACAATAAATTTGGAAGCTTCTTCGAAAGTTAAATCCAAATAAATCACTTCTTCTTTAGGAAACATTAGTAAAAAGCCACTTGTTGGATTAGGTGTGGTAGGAACAAAAACATTAACTAAATTTTGCTTAGTCTTACTACTTATTTCTCCAGCATTTTCTTTTGTAGCAAAACCAACTGCCCAAGATCCTTTTCGTGGATATTCAACTAAAACAACATTTTTTTTTTGTTTATCACCTTTAGTAAATGTTTCAGTCATTTGTCCAATTGCTGAATATATAGTTCGTAAAATTGGTATTCTGTTAAAAATTCTATCAAATAAATTCAATAATCTTTTTCCTATAAAGGATAATGATAACCAGCCGATCAATGTTATTAGAATAATAGCAGTTATTATTTCAACACCTGGTATGTTGTAAGGTAAATAATGATTCGGATTGATCTCTTTAGGTAGAATTTTTGATGTAATTGACGCTAAAAATATAGTTAAATAAATAGTTATACCTATTGGAATTAAAACAACTATACCAGTAATAAAATTATTACGGAATCTTGTTAAAATACTACTTTTTTTTTCCTTATTTGACATTTATTATACTCTACATAAAAATGAGTAAAATTAATAACATAAATAGAAGAGAATTTCTTGAAATTTTTGGATGTTGTAGCTGTGGCATAATGATAACGTCATGCACTTCAGCTCCTATTACAGATAGAAAACAACTAAGACTTTTACCAGAGAGTACTATTAATAAACAAGCTTCTCAAATATATGCAAATTTCAAAAGTAAAACAAAATTAAGTAGTGATAAAAAACAATTAGATGAAATTATTGAAATAGGATCAAAAATTGAAAGCTCTGTTAGTTCTTATTTTCAATCTATTAATAAACCTGACCCAACACATAATTTTAATTGGGAATATATTTTGGTAGATAATGATAAAGTAAAAAATGCCTGGTGTATGCCTGGCGGGAAAATTGCTGTTTATACTGGTATTCTTGAAGTTACAAAAAACAAGCATGGTCTTGCTGCAGTCATGGGACATGAAATAGCTCATGCTGTAGCTAAACATTCTTTAGAAAGAGCAAGTAGAGCTTTAGTATTAAATGTTGGCACGGCTGCTTTAGATATTTTTACTGGTGGAGCTGTTTCAAACGCACAAAGAACTACAGGCGTTGATGTGGCTGGTATGTTAAGAACTTTTGGCATAGACAATCCTTTTGGAAGAAAACAAGAAACTGAAGCTGATTATTTAGGTCTTATTTTTTCATCGCTTGCAGGTTATGATATTCGTGAATCTGTAAAGCTTTGGGAAAGAATGAAAGAAGCTAATAAAGGAAAAGAACCTCCAGAATGGATGAGCACTCATCCTTCTAGTGTTAGAAGAATAGAATCTCTCAAAACTTGGATTCCTGAAATTATTATGAATTATCCACCAATTAAAAAAATATCCTAGAGTGGTGAGCCGTGTTGGATTCGAACCAACGACACCTTCCTTAAAAGGGAAGTGCTCTACCAACTGAGCTAACGGCCCTAGAG
>MDTE01042306.1_pt1 | contig 14736 bp, 13 predicted proteins | sample 811231 | NCBI WGS metagenome assembly MDTE01 (sample SAMN05326651, study PRJNA326480) | marine metagenome | isolation source: seawater | place: Indian Ocean: Red Sea | collected 2010 | reverse complement strand
TTGAACATAACATGGAATTTATACTAAGGAGAGATGTTGATCGAATTATTGTCATGGATAGAGGCTCAGTTCTCTTAGAAGGTACTCCTGATGTAATCAGGAAGAGCAAGGATGTAGTGGAAGCTTATCTTGGGGATCCAGGTACGAATAAATCATGAATCATGTATTAGAAGTTATTGGCCTTGAAGGCGGATACGGTAATATTCAAATTTTGAATGGGATAGATTTGTATGTGGAGCGAGGTGAGTTCGTGACGATAATTGGGCCCAATGGTTGCGGGAAATCGACGTTCTTAAAAATCATCTTTGGATTAGCCACGTTTCAGAAAGGGCAAGTACTATACGATAGTACTAACGTAACAAGGTGGCGTACAGATAAATTAGTCGAGCGCGGGATCGGCTATGTGCCTCAAATTGATAACGTTTTCCCTTCACTTTCAGTGGGCGAGAACCTGCAAATGGGAGGAATTAAATTATCCTCCTCCAAACTTTCTGAAGGTATCAGAAAAGCCTGCATAATGTTTCCTGATTTACAGTCTCGGATGAATGATTTGGCGGCATCGTTGTCTGGTGGCGAAAGGCAAATGCTTGCTATTTCAAGGGCTCTTATTTCTGATCCCAAATTTCTTTTATTAGATGAACCGACAGCAGCGCTGTCACCTCTTTATCAGCAGGAAATTTTAGCGAACATAGATTCATTACGACAGGAAGGGATATCGATCTTATTAGTTGAACAGAACGCTAGGCTTTCATTAGCAAAATCTGATCGAGGTTATATCTTTGCAAGTGGTCGTGTGGTTCATACAGATACTGCATCGAATATTTTAAATGATAAAGATATTGGTACTTATTTTTTGGGATAACGAATGCCGCTAATTAAGGGTGAGAAATGTTTAAAAACCTTGTAAAAAAGTTACAAGACCCAACTAGGGGAAATTTATATAAGAATTTAATGAATATTGGGATTAATTGTGAACTTCTCGAACGCGGTGCCCCGGAGGAAAAACTATTTAATCCTTGGTATCGTAGAAGTCTTGGTGTCTTGCGAATAAATTCTGATTCTACTATCAAATACGTAAATATTATCAAAATGGATGGAAGCAAAAACAATCCTCCCAAGTGGTGGTTCTATTTTGCTGTTCCTGGTAAACAAATTGGATTAAGAGTTGGTAGCGTAGAAATAAAATCACGAAAACATAGAGCATTTCCTGTGTTTGGCAAGATAAAGTCGATCTCATGGGAAGCGACAGGGAATGCTACAAAATTGGCTCAAGAATTTTCTAATGACCCTGAGATACAAGCGCTTCCAGCAAAGTTAGGCAATATCAAAATCACTAGCTTAAGCGGTGATTTTTCAGGCTTCTGTATTGAAATTTACAGAGGTAGCAATCGTTGGAGAATTGCTCCAATTGATTTACACCAATGGAAGGCCCTTAATAGAATTGCTGAAGGATGCACAGGCCTTTTAGCATAAGCCACTCGAGTCTGCGTACTCTGCAGTTACTAGAAGAATCTTAGGAGTTCAGTCGCGAAATGAAATTATGCATTTTCGATTCAGTGCCGGATTTTGCCAGCGTTTCTGCAAAGGTATCATGAATCCAATGATGCTCATCTTCGTACTCAATCTGAGCACCACCTAGCTTTTCACTTAAGTCAGCTTCTCCAGGATCAAACACAAATTCATGTTTCTGGCTTCCCCAGCGAAATGCCATATATCGTGCTGGGTCGGCACCACCATTGAAATGTTGATGGAACCAATTGTTCGGAGGAACAATTAATCCTCCTCTCTTCCAGTCAACACGAATAACGTCATCAGGTACACTTCCATCAGGAGGCCAAAGTAAACTGTAACCTTCACCTGAAATAATAACAACATGAGCACCCGGTCCATGTCGATGAGCTTTTTTATACGTACCAACTGGAAATTGTGAGACATGGGCAGCTTGAGTATTTTCTGCAAGTTCAAACATTACACTTGAACCGCCAGCACCACGTTCTTTCCATGTAAATGTGGTAAAAGTGTCGATATCAGGTATGAAATTAGTTTCCCATACGTTCACTCTTCCTGATGTTCCAGTAAACATTTTACCTTCACCTTGAAATTGCCGTGTGTCTCCTTGCCGGTCAGTGAAGGCGAAGGGGTTATTGAAAATGAAGTCTTCATTATGGAAGAAATTGAGTATAAGTGGCAGTGTAGTAACTGCGAAAAACCTCGCAGGCTCCGTGCCGGAACCATTGAGATGTTGATGCCATACGTTGATAGGAATCGAAAAAACACTCCCTTCTTTCCATTCAAAAGAAGTTCGGTTTTCTGGATCATCGCCAACCAAAGTCGCTCCGCGTCCACTTAGGACATATATATTTTTTTCGTATAAGTGTTTTTCCGGAGCCATTTTGCTACCAGGTGCAATTTCTGCAATATAGCAATCATTGGTACCGGCAGTGCCATCGAGATTAATGTAAGCGCCTTTACAATCTAGCCGAGACCAAGGCTCTACTTGTATTGCTCGAAGGTCATCAATAGCGAATCCTGTAATATTCGGAATTCCTTCTTTTTCAATAAATGTTTGGTATGCGCTAATTTTTGTGATTTGCGCTTGATTTTCTTTAACTTCTGGTTTTGGGCTTAACTCGGTCATAAGTCTCCTAGGTAAGGAATATAGATCTTTTATTAGGGTTCTACTATGGTGTGAAGAGTCCGTCAATAGAGTATGCATAAAATATCATTGCTAAGTATGGCCCAATGTGGAAAACCAGAGTAATAAAAATTCTATAGCCCAAGTACTTATTCAACTGCATTTGCCAGCAATCGCAATAGGCTTAGGCTTGGGTGCTACCGTTCCTGTAGTACCGGAATTTGCAAAATCTTTTGGTGTCGGCCCCGGAGAGGCATCTCTTGTTTTTGTATCGAATATGCTAGGGGCTTTATTCGCGAGTATCCCTGTGGGATACATGCTAGATCGTATTGGACGTCGCAGGATTCTGATTATAGGACCAGCACTGACTGCGGTTTCAGCATTTTTAGTGGCGTTATCTGGATCATTTATTGAACTCCTAATCTTTCGATTCATTGGAGGATGGGGAACACAAATGTGGACCTTAAGCCGTTTGACTATGATCGCCGATACTAACTCTAACCAGTCGCGTGGAAGGATGATAACAAGTCTTTTAGGAGTTCAGCATGTAGGAACCTTAGCTGGGCCTATCGTAGGAGGTTTCTTAGCTGTTAATTATGGTTTGCAGGTTGCCTTTGTGTTTCAAGGTATTTTTGGAATTGTTGCGACTATTCCAGGGTTTTTAACAAAAGAAACAGCTCCTGGAGGCCGTCCTGCTCATACGGGGTCAAAAAGGAACATGGATTCTTTTTCATGGAAATCGCTTTTAATAAAACCAATTCCAGTGATGTTTTTGGCACAGTGGCTTGGGATGACTGCTCGAGGAGGGATTGTTGCTGGTAGCACAGTTTTTGTGTATGCGTCCTATGCTTATGATGCAACACCTGCGACGCTAGGAATTCTAAGTAGCGCGATGGCAGGTATCGGTATACCTCTTACGTTTTTGGCTGGATATTTAATGGATAAATTTGGGAGAAAAACAACTATTGTTCCCGGACTTGCTGTCCTTGGATCCGCGATGGCCTTTCTTGGTGTTACTTCGTTTGCAGATTTAGGATTTAACTATTTTGTTTTAGGCTTTGTTGTACTTCAGGTCACGAATAGTTTACTAACGGGATCCTGGCAAGTAATAGGGTCTGATCTTGCACCAGAGGGAGCCAGAGGTAGATTTTTTGCAGTTGGCAGAACTGTAACGCAGGCTGGATTCGCTACTAACCCGGCTGCTTTTGCTGTGCTGACCTCAATTTCTGGATTTACGTTAGCCCTAGGTGTTATAGGATCAGCTGGCATGATTTCAGCAGGGCTTTTAGGTCTCTTTGTTCCTGAAACGCATAAAACTAGATCACGAATCTAATGAGAATCAAATATTTCTTGGAATTTACTTAGAGCATATATAGTGGCCTCTCGTTCTTTTGTAGTTGGATTATGAGGGTCACGTGCTTTCGGCAAACGTCCTAATTTCAGCATGGAGGCCCTTAGAAGTACTCTAGCTTTTATTGCATCTAAATTACTGCCTTCAATAGTTAAGTCAGAAGGGTTTGGAGGCAATGGGCCTTCGTGATCTCCACGACCAACACGAACTACAGGGAAGCCATTGAAAGTAGCTAACGCTAAAGCTGAGATTTGACTCGGTAGAGCGGAACCTGATCCTGCTGCTGCTTCGAGTACAAATCCATGGAAAATAGGGGACTTAGGATCAGAAGAAATTTCTTGCTCAATTCCACGATTGATTCGTGCGATTATATCGACTTCTAAGTAAGGATCTGTCGAATCCTCTTCAGCCATATAGTGTCCATATTTCACGATGTGCACTGACGCTATAGTGTTTTCAAGAAGCAGTCCATTTTGATCCTTTATTTTTAAAGAAATTAGAGAGTCTGAATCCCCATATTCTTGGAATAGGATGTCTTTGCTTAATTCCGTTAATCTAAGTTCAGATGTGTCTAGGGATTTATAAACTGGCTTGTACCATATCTTCACATGCTGACTAGCACTCCCAAGAATACCTCCATGACCTCCAGTTGCCCTATATCCACCCGGCCTTGCATCACCTTTTTTGAATGATCTCGCAGCAAATATTTGCTCATCTACAATTCCAACTGCACCTAAGCCCGCAATTGGATTGGATGCAATAAACCTTGCAGCATCAACGATATTTCGATCGCCGTCATTTGAAAGTTCACCATGAGGTCGTTGTGATGAGACACCCGCGAATGGAAGTGATGTATCCAGAAGTAAACTAAACCAATACAAAGTTTCTTCAAGATGCGGGCTTCCTTCTAGCCAAATGAAACCATCATATTTATTTAAATTGATTGCACTTTGTACAATATTGGTTGCCCTTGCAAGTGCTGCGCTTGTAAGAAATTTACCAATGGGTCGAGGACTATAAGGGAAAAAATCGATACCTGGCTCCTCCCCTGATTTAGTGTAACCTGCAGGTGGTAGAACCCTGATAAATTCATAATCCGCGAGAGAGCTTAAAGAGCCTGATGTACCGAAAGAGTCTCTTCCACTGATTCCTCTATCAATGTCTTCAAAAACTCTAGAGGCGTCAGGAAAAAATGATTGTCGACCACCGTAATTAATTTCAGGGTTTCTCAAATCACTTTCCTCAAAGGGAGCACCATCCGGAGTACCATCTTCACGCCTCGCAACATAGGGTAGGAGGTATGTACCGTCCTCAGGCGTTAATTCCACTTCGAAATAATCTTTATTGTTATCGTGATAAACCTCTTTGGCATCTTCTTCAAGCGGATGCGCACTATATTTTTTAATTTTAACTTTCACTGTTTCAAATAAAGATTGAGGAACAAGATGATCGAACTTTTTATTCAAACGATTTTCAGAATCTAGGCGACCTTTGTCACTTGTGACTAAGGTGGGTGAATTAGCTATGGTCGATCGTGGACCTGAGAATACTGCAACCTTGGGTTTTTTCATTATTCCAATCCTTCTTACTGGAGTATTTTCTATATAGTATTGAATCCTTTTACGCGACATGTAAGTATTAGGTCAACCTTTAACCGTAAAGATCTTTCAACGGGGGTATGCATGCAAGTGATTATAGATTCCGACTGTCACGTTATAGAAAGCGACCAAACTTGGGAATATTTAGACCCACAGGATATAGAGTTTAAACCTAAGGCAGTAGATAACCCGGATAGGCCAGATAGGCCACTTTGGGTTATCGATGGGCATGCTAGGCAGAGACCTTTTGGAACAAATTCAACAGGTACAACCTCAGAAGAATTGTCAGGATTTTCTAAAACCACGTTTCATACAAGATCGCTAGGTGATGTGGATGCACGTTTGAATCACATGGATGAACTTGGAGTAGATATTCAGGTCTTGTATCCAACAATCTACTTAACAAGAGTTTCTGAGAAACCAGAAGTAGAGCTAGCCTTGCTAAAAAGCTATAACAGATGGCTAGCAGATATATATTGGCAGAGTAAGGGGCGATTGCGGTGGGTGGTTGTTCCACCATTGGATAGTATGGATCAGGTTGCGGAGCAATTAAGGTTTGCAAAAAATAATGGGGCTGTTGGTGTGTTTATGAGAGGTTATGAAGGAGAGCGGCGCTTAACTGATGAATACTTTGATCCTTTATATGTCGCTGCATCTGAAAATGACTTGCCTATAACTGTTCACGCCGGATGTGGGAACGCTGCATTTGCACGTTTAGCTGAAGGAGACGCCTACGCCCGAAATAAATTGCCGGTCATTAGCGCATTTCATTCTATTTTATTCAAACGCTTGCCTCAAAAATATACTGATTTGAGGTTTGGATTTGTTGAGGTTGCGGCAAATTGGCTTCCCTATATTCTTAATGATCTCGAAAGGAGAGTAGAGAGAGAGGGCTGGAGTTTCTCAGATGATGTACTTGGGGATAATAGAATGTATGTGGCATGTCAAACAAATGATGATATTCCATATATCCTGAATCATGTTTCAGAAAATAATTTGATTATCGGGTCGGATTATGGCCATTCCGATACATCGAGTGAGCTTGAGGCACTAAAGTCGTTCAAATCTGACGAGCGGATTCCAGCAGGAGTGATTGACAAAATTTTATCGGATAATCCTTCAAAGCTATATGCGATTTCGTAATTAAAGGCGCCCCGCCTCTCTTGCTAAAGGTCGTATATCATCAAATTTTGGCACAGTGACTCCAATTCTTTGTAGTAAAGTAAAATCGTCACGATCTCCCCATTGTTCGACTATTTTTCCTCGGTAAATCCGGTAAATATCTATTCGTTTCCACCATGACAAATTTTGACCAGGGGAATGGCCGCCAAAGGTTCCTTGGAATTTCCCGTTGAAAGAAATGCTTGCAACGACTTTATCGCCCGAAGCAATCAGGTCATCAATAGTAGTATGATAATTTGGGAAAGCAGTCCTCATCATTGCTATAAGTTGTTTGATAGGAAGAGGCCCAAATGGGTCTTCAGGTATTCCTGCAATATGCAATTCAACCTCAGGGGAATACAACTCATCGATGATACTCGTTATGTTTTGATTGTATGCATTCTCGTACAATTTTCGAATGATGGCTTTATTTTCTTGTGACAAATCACCCTCCTTCATCCGTAGCGTTGAATTGTAGTAAAGCACAATGGGCCACATCATGCTATAGTTTCCGAACCTTGGATGTGAGGTGCAACAATGTTAGCCATTGGTACAAATGATGGAATTGTAGCTATTGAACGCTCTGGAGAGGAATGGAGAATTGTCGCCAAAGCCTTGGAAGGTATACGTATAGACGACGTCGGCCAATTTAAGGAAAGGACAATTGTCGCAACAGAGCAAGGTGTCTTTGAGAGCGAAGATAATTGGGCTACATGGGAAAAAACATTGGATAATGTAGATGCTCGATGTATCGGTATTTCTCAAGACGGAACTGTATATATAGGTACTGACGGCGCGTTTGTATATAGGAAATTCAGTGTTGAGGAAGAATACTTAGAACTTAGCAGTTTTCGCGAACTCCCGACTTGCTGGTCATGGACATTTCCTGTATCTCCTCATATACCTAATATTCGCTCCATAGTTGTTTCACCTAGTAACCCTAAGCATGTTTATGTTGGTGTTGAAGTAGGAGGGGTGATGGCTAGCTTTGATGCAGGCGAAAGCTGGAAGGAAGCCCGGGAAAATATACACCCTGATATACACGGACTCGTTGCTGCACCTGGAGAATTAGACCAGATTTATGCAGTCACAGGCGTGGGTTTTTTCCGCTCAACTGATTCAGCTACTTCCTGGCAATCATCATCTGATGGGTTAAACGATTTATATACTATTGCAATCACTAATGACCCATCACAACCCGAATGTGTATACGCGTCAGCTACAGCAGGCCGCCCTCGTAATTGGAGGACGAGACCAGAGGGAGCAAATGCACGTGTTTACCGTAGTGTCGATGGCGAGGCTTGGCATTCAGTCATGAATGAGGGTTTAGTTGAGGCCGTGGATGCTTTAGAGGTGGATTCAGAAGGACTAGTTTTTGCCGGAACTCATGGGGGAGAAGTTTTTGCGCTTCGAGGTCATTCTGATGAGTGGATATTAGCGATAAATGGCTTGCAGTCCATTAATTCTTTGACTCATATATAGTGGTTTATGAAGGCTTCAATGGCTTTTTTGCTAGGAAAAAGAAAACTGAACTTCCACCAATCAGAATACCGATAGTGATGAATGCAAGCTGATAGTTTCCGTAATAGTCACTGATTGCCCCTGCGAACATCGGGCCAATTAAAGGACCGAACATCACCATTATGTTTGAATAGCCCGCGATTTTCCCAAAATGCTTTCTACCGTAAAAATCTGCTCTCATTGCCATCATTAAAGGCCCTCTGGTACCCCAAGATAGCCCATGCAATAATGCAGCTGCACCAATCACTAAACCGCTAGAAGCGAAAGCCAGTGTTAACATCGCGATACCGTGCCCAAGCATACATAATCCGGCTATTCGAGTTTTACTGTACTTGTCCCCAAGTAATCCTCCACCAACTTGCCCGACTATGCTGGTAATGGTTACGATGGTTAGCATTAGCTGCGCTGATGTTTCACTCCATCCGTGATTTTGCACCAGGTATGGTACGAAGTGCACAAGCATTACGAAAACGGAAATTAATGCGATACCGTGCCCTAATGAAATAAACCAGAAACTCCTGTCTCTAATTGCTTCAGATACAAGAAAATCCGATTCCGTCACATCTTCATTTGAAAGAACTTGTTTTCCATCATCAACCCTAGGATTACTTCCGTCAGGCTTGAGACCATGTTCCTCGGGAAATCCACGCAATAGATTTGCCAGTGGTATTCCAATTACTAACACTGCGATGCCAGTTCCAAATGCAGTGGGTCTCCAGCCATGAGTTATCAGAGACCATGCAATAATTGGCGACAGTGCTCCAGCAAGCCCTATGCCTGTAGAACTTAAGCCTAATGCTAATGCTCTCCTGCGTTCAAACCATCTGGTGATCACGGTAGTTAAAGTGAGCCAGCCCGCTAAGTTCGTTCCAATTGACATGATGAGAATTACCACGAGAAACAAAAGGAAATTATTTACAAGAGGAAGAAGTAAAAAACCCCCACCAAATAAAAGAATCCCCACCTGAGTAACAAATTTTGGACTGAATTTGTCCAGAAGCCACCCTTGAAGAGGACTCAGCACGCCTGCAGCTAATTGGGAGATGGAGAATGCGCTTGAGATAGCAAATTTGCTCCATCCAAATTGTCTCTCAATTTGTAATAAATACTGACCAAAGGTAAACCCAAACGCCGCTCCAGAAAGACCATGAAATGCGATAGTCGAAAGAACAATCCACCATCCATAGAACGGCTGCTTCCCGCGAGGCAAATTCACATTTTTCTCGGGTTTAATTGCAAGTTCCTTACTTGTTTACGTCTGATTTCCAATCCAATTTAACCTTCAAATACCAGAGACTTAACTACTACAGGTATTGCTTCAACAGATTCTAATTGTTCTCCAAGGTCGATGAAATTAAATTCTCCAACATTGATACCGTCAACGACGATGACATCCTGCTCGACTTTATGCTCGTTCTTAAGCATGGAGCCTACTAATCCTGCAACATCGGCACTAAGTACAATAGTCCAAGGGAAATCTTTCATTGGTTCCAAAGCAGTTGCGATCCCATCACATATGGCTTTGATCGAATCATAGGTTGGGATTACGGGTCCAAGTAGGGCAATTGCAATTGGTTTTGCGATTTCTTGATGGGCAATATCTAGCCTCTCAAAACTTTCTGCAAGAGCTTGCTCGACTGATTCACGAGTAAGATTATTTGGGTCCTCAGGGAGATAACCAGGTACTACTTGAAGGTCTAAGTGAGGTAAGAGTTCACTATTTGATACAAATACGGTACTGGAAGAAACCTGTACCGTGTATTGAGATGCACCTATGACGGTTGCGCGGATACGTTCAGAACTTCCGGCTAAGGGAACACCTAATTTGGGTAGCCTGCTTCGTACTGCAGCGCCAAGTAGAGGCCCCATGTCACCATAATCTTGGGTGTCATAGTCATAGACATATTCTGCCACGCCTCCAGAGAACCCAATTTCATCTAATTCATCTTTCATTTCTAAAGGGCCGGAAATCACGAGACTGGAAGCTAAGGTCGAATATTCTTCACGAGTTAATGCTTCAAACAGTACATCTGCGAGTTTTTCTGCAACTTTAACCTTGTCGCCCTCTTCTATTTTTTGACCAATTTTCACATCCACACCAACATTTTCAGCGACGACGCGGCCGGCCTCTTCAACTCTTTCCACCACGTTGTCAGAGTTCCATGCAATAAGACGTGCACCAACATTTATCGCCATAGTTTCGGCTACTTTTCCATCCTTCACTATAGCAATTTTTGCGGTCCCTCCACCCATGTCTACATTCATCCCGGCTCGTATTTTTAATGAACGGGCAGCAGCGCCTGAACCATGTGCCCCTAAGATGCCTTCGAGGTTGGGTCCTGCAGTAGCACACACAAACTTTCCACCAGCGGCAGCAAGCATTCGTATAATTGCTTCGGAATTGTGCTTGCGGACAGCTTCACCCGTGCAAATTACAGCTCCAGTGTCAATATCATCCGGCTCAAGTTCAGCCTCTGCATAACTATTTGTGACAAAGGAACCTAATGCATCAGTATCAATAGTGTCTGGGTCCGAATACGGAGTTAAGAGTATAGGTGACTTATATACAACTTCACGAAAGACTACCTCGAATTCACTAGACATTTCAGTGCTTCTGCGCCTCATAACCAATTTGGAAAACATTAAATGTGAAGTTGAAGAGCCGATGTCTATACCCACACTAGTTAGGCGAAGCCAATCTGGGTTAATAGGAAACCCATCGTCAGCGATGGAACCGAATACAATTTCATCTATTTCGCCGTAGTGACCGTGCTCCCATGGATCGTCGTGCATGATTTACCTTTCAATAAGACGCAGCGAATAATGCTACAGTAATGTAGTCTTGTAACCTGCGTTTGGATTAGGACAATATTATGCTCCAATGATGCATGCGGCAAGATAAGAAGCGATTTTGAGGTAATATTAGTAGTTAAGTATAGGCTTATAGAGCAAAGATATAATGAATGAAGTTACTGAGAGGTTAGAATTAGCTGTTAGATTAGCGATAGAGGCTGGTCAGCATTCGTTGTCGTATTTCAAGTCCCGCGATTTGGGTATTGAGTTCAAGGAAGATAAATCTCCTGTTACAAAAGCTGATCGCGAATCAGAAGATGTTTTAAGAAAACGTATTGTGGCAAATTGCCCTGATGACACGATTATTGGCGAAGAGTATCAAGACAAAATGGGTACATCAGGGTTCCGCTGGTACTTGGACCCAATTGATGGAACTGAAGCATTTATTCGTGGGATTCCTTTGTTTGGAACGATGATAGGAATTGAGCAAGATAATGAACCCATAGTAGGGGTAATTTTCTTCCCAGCCCTTCAAGAAATTATATTCGCAGCGAAAAATCACGGTGCGAAATTTGGAATAAATATTAAGGATACTAGTGATCTTGTTAATATTTACGAAGCTAAAGTATCTCAAGTGCCCATACTTTCAGAAGCTACATTAGCATCGACTGATATTTGTGATTTTCAAGTAATAAATAAGTTACCTAATTTTTTAAAGGTTATAGAGAATACTAAGCAATACAGAGGATGGTCTGATTGTTATGGTCATTATTTGGTTGCAACTGGTCGGATTGACGCGATGATTGACCCGATTATGAATGTCTGGGATACAGCTCCATTGCTTCCGATAATTGAAGAAGCTGGGGGTATTTATAGTGATATTCATGGTAAGGTCTCTATCCATAGTGACAGCGCTCTTTCTTCAAATGGATTAATTCATCAAGCGCTGTTGAATAGCTTGAAGTCATAGTAGTTGTAGTACGAATTGCCAAATATTTTCTACAACATCTATAGCTCGATATTTGTCTAGTAATCGTGCTCCATGCAGTACATACTCCTGAAGTAGTTTTAACAGGAATGCAGCTAATATTAAGCTAATACCCCACTTGGAGTTAAATTTAAATTGTTTTTTTTGAATAGCTATTGAAGAAATCACGAACCAAACTTCAAAGAAATTAGGGAATGCAAGTAGTATCCATCGATACCCGGTAATTTCAAATAGTAATAAGCCAATTAAACGAAATGTAAATAATCCGAGGGAAACATATTTTGAAGATTGGATTTTTTTTGTAGAGACATAGAAAAATGTTCCCATGTAACTTAAATCTAACCATTTATCCAGTGATTGATAATCTTGTACTCCACCTAGTTGAAGTAAATTCATCAAAAATAAATCCGAGAAATCGATAAGAATTGCAATAATTGCCCCTGCAACAAACCATCTTAAAACGAATAGTGCGCCAATAAGGCGCACTATTGAAATTACGATTTCCTCAGTCGTCATGGATTAAATTTCGATTAACTCTGTCGCACGTCTCTTTGGAAGGCTTCGTAGTGATTACCTTTTGAAACAGGAGGGAACGTCATAGATGCTTTACTCCAAGATTCTCCAGCGTTATTCGACCATAGGAGTTCACCATGAGATGTCGCTGCGTAAATTCGCACACTGTCTCCAGACTCTTCCAATGTCATTGCTTCAACACTAGGTGTGAACTTGTCATCAATCCCATCCAAGATAACCTCCCAGGTTTCACCCGCATCTGTACTACGAGAGACTCTGGTTTCTGCTGTGCCTTCGCGGTGCCAACTCCCTGGGCTTTTCTGCCCAGCCGTGACTATCATATGGTTAGGGTTTGTAGGCATATAAACGAGTTGATCCGGATACCCCCCGTATTCACTTCCACGTGTAAATACATTCTCCCAATTATCGCCATTGTCTCTAGAAAGCCATAGACCTTCGCCGCCGGTAACAAACATTCGAGAAGGTTCGTTTGGGTTAGAGATCAACCGATGCACGTCGTTGTACATACCTTTAATTTCAATAAACGTGTCTCCTCCATCTTCTGAACGATACAACCCTCCTTGTTCGATACTTGCAAAAAGAACCTTTGGGTTTTGAGGATGGAAACTAATGTGCTTTAGATGAGCCACATGCGGAGGAGCCGGGAATTTCCATGCTTCCGTTTCTTGTTTATGTAACGCAGATTTTTCAGTCCAAGTAAGACCCAAATTATCACTTACGAATAAATGTGCTGGTTCTGTACCCGCATAGATATAAGTGGTGCCATCTATTTTCGATACAGAGAGACTATAGACATTAGTTTCTGTTAAACCAACATCACGTTTAATCCATGTTCGACCATCGTCTTCACTAGCAAAAATGCCACCTTTTTCGATACCGCAAAACCACACCTTACTTTGAGGGTCTTGGACAATGGCGTGTATATGATTGCCTTCGAGTGTTTTATCCGTCACTTTCCATTGAGAATCATGTAGTGTCATCCGAATCACACCATCGATTGAACCAATCAGTAATTCATGAGAAGGATTCTGCGATTGAATTATATTTGACCCGCCACCGTGTGAAATTGCTATAGTCATGACCCCACCTTTCTTTGAAAGAATTGGACTAATAAATTTTCTTTTCTGAGAGTATTTCCACTTTGTATTCTTGATCGTACTCACTTGGCATTTCTATCTGATGTGTGAGGATGATATCTTTATGCGTTTTAGTAGACTCATTTATTGCAAGACCTACTTCTAACGTAGCCATCCCCCAAGCTCCACTATGGAATACTGGTCGACCAAGTCTTACCGCGTTATAAAGCTCTTCTAACTCTTGATCTCTATGTAACGGATCGGAGTCAACCATCAATTCAACGAGCCCATCATCAGTGTATTTGTAGAGCCCTTCAGGGCCTTGACGTAGTTCTCCGAATTCGCAGCTTACTATTACAATACCTAGATCATTGGGTTTCCAGTTTTTAGGTCCACTAGCACTCCTGAAAATTGCCTGTTCTGCTTCTCCTCCAATACGGAGAGATAGTTTTTCCTCATCTTCAGGTCGTGTGCCTGCGGCCATAGCTTTACGGATCTCATTCCGTTCGGTAGGAGTGTATCTAGTATTGGCATCACCCCATGGAACCAATTCTGAAGCTACGAAATATCCATATCCATTGTGAATAGCAACTCCAGTTACTCCATTTTCAAATTCTAGGAACACGGAATAGTAACCGGGAATTGATCGATACTTCATCCATTGCCCATACGCACCACGGACGCTTTTGACTTTACCTCCAGCAATCAGTCGAATACTATCGATCTGATGAGGGGTCTGCCGATAAACTAAACCACCGCCTTGATTTGGATCTAATTCATCTGCAGTACGTGGGCGAATGACCCAATCAGTATATGCAATAGCATTAACCGCGCCTAGTTGACCTAATTCGCCCGAGGCTACTATCTGCCTCATTAATCGTACATGTGGTTGAAAACTTTGTGTGTGACCTGCTACTAATTTGACCCCATTTTTTTCACAGGCCTCAACCATTTCTTCAGCCTGCTTAATATCTAAAGCCATCGGTTTTTCTACAACTACGTGTTTTCCGTGATTTGCAGCTAAGATTGTCATTGGCGCATGGAAACGATTTGGGGTGGAAATCCAAACAGCTTCCACG
>MDTE01193357.1_pt1 | contig 14737 bp, 15 predicted proteins | sample 811231 | NCBI WGS metagenome assembly MDTE01 (sample SAMN05326651, study PRJNA326480) | marine metagenome | isolation source: seawater | place: Indian Ocean: Red Sea | collected 2010 | reverse complement strand
GCAAACTTAACTGATTTGATGACTGTAGAAGGTATTAATGAGAAAATAGCAAAGCTTATAATAGAAAAATTCAAATGATTACTTCTATAATTAATTTACTTACTTTTGCAAGAATTATCATTGCAGTAATCATTTTTGCTCTATTAGCTATAAAAAATTTTTATATGGTCGCTCTAATTTTATTTTTTATTGCTGGTTTGACAGATTATTTCGATGGATTTTTTGCAAGAAAATATAATGCAACTTCACAAATTGGTGAAATTCTTGATCCATTAGCGGACAAAATTTTAATTATTTTTTTATTTTTTGGTTTAGCAGTTAACCTCTCAAGTTTTTTAATTGGATTTGCCGGGTCGTTAATAATTACAAGAGAAATTTGGATAAGTGCATTAAGAGATTTCAATGCCAGAAATAATAATATAAATGCAACGAAAGTGATTTACATAGCTAAAATCAAAACGACGATTCAGTTATTTACAATAATGATTTATTTGCTTGGTTTAGCATTTAATAAAATGCTTTTAATTATCTTTGGTGATATTTTTTTGATCATAGCAACATTAATAACCCTATATACAGGTTATATCTATACATATAATAGTTTTAGGAATTAACTTTCACATTCTACCAATACACATATACAATATCATAAAAAATTTAGGCTGGATGGCAGAGTGGTTATGCAGCGGCCTGCAAAGCCGTTTACGCCGGTTCGATTCCGGCTTCAGCCTCCATAAATTATGAAAGTAGGAATAGTAGGTTTTGGTTTTGTTGGTAAGGCATTGAAAAATAGCCTAAGAGATAATGTTAATTGCATCGAGATAGATCCAAAATTGGGGACCAATTTAAACGATTTAAAAAGTCACGCACCAAATATTGTTTTCATTTGCTTGCCAACCCCTATGAATGATGATGGCAGTCAGAATATTGATTTGGTTATAGATGCAATAAGCGAGATTAATAAATTTAATCAAGATTTATTAATTGTTATAAAAAGCACAATATTGCCAAAATATGTAGAAGATGTCTTAAACATATATCAAGATTTGATCATCAATCCTGAATTTTTAAGAGAAAAATTCGCAAATGAAGATTTCATTAATTCTGAAATAATTGTTTTTGGTGGGGATGAAACTAATTGCACTAAATTAGCAAATTTCTATAAAAAATATACTGATTGTATTTGTAAAGATTATGTAAATACTGATGCTTTATCAGCTTCGCTTGTAAAGTACACAATAAATTCTTTTCTTGCTCTTAAAGTAGTTTTTTTTAATGAAATAAAATCAATCTTTGATAATCTTAATACAAAAAATAATTGGTTAGATTTCATAAGTTCTTTATCAAAAGATAAAAGAATGGGTAATTCGCACATGAATGTGCCAGGTCCGGACGGAAGATATGGTTTTGGAGGGCCATGTTTCCCCAAAGACGTAAAAGCCTTAATTGAATACTCACAAGAAGTTGGCTATGAATTAACATTACTTAAAAAAGCAAATAGTATTAATAATAATATTAGAGCAAAGTATAATGATCAAACTGATCGCGAAAAAGAACAAAATATTAAATTTAAAATTGAAAAAGAGGAGTAATTAATCAAAACATGCCCGAGTGGTGGAATTGGTAGACACAAGGGACTTAAAATCCCTCGATAGAAATATCGTGCCGGTTCAAGTCCGGCCTCGGGTACCAACGTAAATTTATTATGAATAATTGGCTTGTTGCTTCATATAAAATCAAAGAATTAAAAATACTAGAAAGAAATTTAAAAAATCAAAATTTTAAATATTATCTGCCTAAAATAAAAATCATAAATATAGATTATTCATTGAAGGAAGAAATACTTTTTCCAGGATATATTTTTATAAATACAAGCATAGAAAACTATTCGGCACTAAAGTTTACTAAAGGCATTAAAAATATTATCAAGTTTGGAAATAACATTTCATTCTTAAGTGATGAAGATATAAATGAAATCAAAATCGTAGAAGAATCATCAAACACTAATCCAGTCAATAAAAAATTTAAGGTTGGACAAGAGGTTTTTGTTAAAGAGGGGTCTCTAAAAGGGAGGATTGTTCAAATTTGCTCTCTCCCTTCTAATGATAGAGTGGATATACTTCTAAATATTCTAGGATCTAAAAAAATAGTGAACATAAAAGAAAAAGATCTTTCATTGTAAAAATTATTTTTTCCCCAAAAAAATCAAATTCTTTATTATTAAACCACATATCAACAAATGAATAGTTTTTTCAAAAATTATGCTTGAAATAAATACCTATATCTTCTATAGTTCAACTGTTGAACAGTAATGATATATCATTTTACTGTGCGGTAGCTATAAAGGCACTCTTAATATCAATTAAAGATACATGCCTAATAAATAATTTAAAAAGATATGACTGAAAAATTTTCTGAGGATAAATTAAAAATAATGCATCTTATAGAGCAAGATTCAAATGCTTCGCAAAGAGCATTAGCAAACAAGTCTGGCATGAGTCTTGGTAAAATTAATTACTGTCTGTCAGCATTAATTGAAATTGGATACATAAAAATAAACAATTTTTCTAATTCTGAAAATAAAATGAAGTATGCATATATCCTTACACCCAAAGGTATTAAGGAAAAAACTGCAATTACAAAACGTTTTATTGCTAAGAAGAAATTAGAATATGATACTCTTGTATCTTATCTTGATGATAACTAAAATTTATTGTTAACATGAATATCACTAATAAGGAGTAAATTATTAATACTTACGATGACGAGATAGATATAAAAGAACTTTTTAGTGTCTTACTTAAAAGCAAATGGTTCATTGTGTCATTTACTTCTATTGCTGCAATTGCAGTTGTGATATTTAGTTTATCATTGCCAAATATATATCAATCTAAAACAGTCCTCGTTGCTACTCAGTCAAGTGGCAATGCATCAAATATAATGCAAGGTTATAGTGGTTTAGCAAGCCTTGCTGGAGTTTCTTTGCCTTCAAAGAGCTCTGAGAGCAATGCAGTGCAAGCTCTAAAAAAAATTAATTCGTTAAGTTTTTTTGAAAATAATATAATGCCAAATATTTTCCTGCCAGAATTAATGGCGGTTGAAAGCTGGAGTCCAAAGACAAACACTCTTGAACTAGACGTTAATATATATGATAAATCAAAGGATATTTGGACAAGGAAGTTTTCTTATCCAAAAAAACTTATTCCAAGTGCTCAAGAAAGCTTTCAAACCTTTAAAAAGCATTTTAGTATCAGTGAGGATCAAGAAACTGGTTTTGTTACACTGAGGGTTGAGCATGAGTCTCCATATGTCGCAAAAAAATGGTCTAATTTGCTCGTTGATGAAATCAATTCATTTTATAGAAAAAAAGACAAAGCCGAGGCAGAAAAATCTGCATATTTCCTCAATCAACAAATAGCGAAAACTAATTTAGCTGAGGTAAAGTTAGTTTTAGCGTCTCTTCTTCAACAAGAAACGCAAAAGCTTATGCTTACTGAAGCAAATGAAGCTTATGTATATGAATATCTTGATCCACCAGCAGTAATGGAAAGAAAAACAAAACCACAAAGAGACCTGATATGTATTTTTGGTACATTACTTGGAGGCTTATTGGCATGTCTGATAGTACTTTCAAGACATTATTTTTATACAAAACTTGATTCTTGATATAGAAAATTAAGGAATATTTTTTTTGCATAGATAAAATTTTTAAGAATTTTATAAATGATAGATATAAAAAATAGTTTACCCATTATAGTAATAACACCTTTCTTTGGTAGTGAAAAAAATCTATTTAAACTTAAGGATCAACTAATTCCTGAGTTTGATTCAAATGATAAGTGGATAATTGTATATGACAACATTGAGCCAAAAAGTTTTTCACAAAATGAAAATGAGCAGATAATAATAATTCAAAATAATTCAGCCTCAGGTGCTGGAAACACAAGAAATATTGCTCTTGATTTTATTCAAAAAAATATGAAATATCCTCATTTACTATACCCGGTTGATTCCGATGATGAAATACTTCCGAATTCAATACATAAAATAAAAAAAGCATTTGAAGATTATCAAGAAAGAATTATTTCTTTTGGTCATATAAAGGCATGGACTAACAAACAAATTAATATAGGTTATGAAGGTATTTTTAATTTGAAATCCTTATTAATGAGTTATAAAACCCCTTGTGGTTCAACTATTATAAAAATAAATTCTGAAAATGATTTAAAAAATTTAAGATTTGGACATAGAAAGCGTGCAAATGATCAATTATTTTTTTTAAATGCTGTAAAAAAATTTAAATATTTTAGGTCGATAAATGAACCTATTCTGCTATATAAAATAACTAATAATAACTCTGTATCATCTAAAAAATACAGAATGATATTATATAAATATCTTGCTTTAAGAGATTTTGGATTAAGTAGACCTAAGACAATTTATTATATGTTTTATTATGCATACTATGGTTTTAAAAGACATATTTTGAAAATTGGGGTATAAATAAAGTGTTAGGAAAAAAAGACAAGATTTCAATTATTGGTTTGGGTTATGTAGGTCTTCCATTAGCAGTAGAATTTGCTAAGCATTATGAAGTGATCGGATTTGATTTAAATAAAAAAAGAATAGATGAACTTAAAAAGGGATTTGATAGAACAAATGAAGTAGATAATAAGGATCTCAAAAGCAACTCAAAAATATTATTCACATCTGAGCCTGAAAATCTTTCAGATGCAAAAGTCTACATAGTAACCGTACCAACTCCTATTGATGAATTTAATGTACCTGACTTAGATCCACTAAAATCAGCCTCTAAAATCATTGGTCAACACATTTCTTTGCAAGACACGGTAATTTATGAGTCAACAGTATATCCCGGTGTAACTGAAGAAATATGCATTCCTATATTAGAATCGGAATCGTCATTAATTTTAAACAAAGATTTCTCTGTTGGATATTCACCTGAGAGAATTAATCCTGGAGATAAAGAAAAGAATCTCAAGAATATTACAAAAATTACAAGTGGCAGCAATAATGATTGTGCTTTATTTGTTGATGAATTATACAATCTTATTGTTGATCAAACTCATCCCGCTCCATCTATAAAAGTAGCAGAAGCTGCAAAAGTAATTGAGAATACTCAAAGAGACATCAATATCGGTTTAATAAATGAACTTGCAGTGTTATTCCATAAAATAGGAATTGATACACAGGCAGTTCTTGATGCAGCTTCTTCTAAGTGGAACTTTTTAAAATTTTCACCTGGACTTGTTGGTGGTCATTGCATTGGCGTCGATCCGTTTTATCTTACTTATAAAGCTGCACAGCTTGGTCATCAGCCTGAGCTTATCCTTGCTGGGCGTCGAATTAATGACAATATGGCAGACTTTGTATTTGATGAACTAATGAAAAATATGATAACCAAAGGATTAGTAAACAAAAAATCTAAGGTTTTAATACTCGGAGTAACCTTTAAAGAAAATTGTCCTGATGTTAGAAATACAAAAGTAATAAATATTGTTAATCGACTAAAAAAAATATCAATAAATTGTGATGTTCATGATCCTATTGCTGATAAAGAGAGCTTAGAGAGAGAATACAAAATTATGACTAATCCTGAGCCAAAATATCATGATTATGATGCTGTTATACTTGCAGTTCCGCATACTTTATTTATAGAAAATGGATCAAAAAAACTTAAAAAGTTCTTAAAAAGTGGCGGTACTTTTTTTGATCTTAAAAGCGCATTTGATATAAAAGAAAGTGATTGGCGTTTATAACTGTAACTTTGTTTGAAAATTTAAAACAGAAATCACGGTAATGTTATTAATATTAAATATCGAGGAATTTAAAGTTGAAAAGTAAATCAAAATCAGTATATGTAGCAATGGCAGCAGATATTATGCATAACGGCCATATAAATATAATACAAGAGGCAGCGAAACTGGGCGAAGTAACTGTTGGAGTGTTGACAGATGGTGCAATAGCATCATACAAACGTTTGCCTTACTTGACATTTGATGAACGAAAGGTAGTTGTAGCCGCTTTGAAAGGAGTTTCAAGAGTGGTTGCTCAAGAAACTCATGATTATCGACCAAATTTAGAACAGTACAAGCCTGATATTGTTGTTCATGGTGATGATTGGAAGAAAGGAGTCCAAGCTAAGGTTCGCCAACAGGTCATAGATAAATTATCAGAATGGGGAGGTGAATTGTATGAAGTTCCATATACTCCAAATGTTTCTTCATCAAGAATAAATGCAGATTTAAAAGCTAAGGGAGTAACTGCAGATCAGAGAAGCGGTCAATTAAAAAGATTGCTAAAAGCAAAAGGGTTTGTTCGAGTGTTAGAAGCACATTCTGGTCTTTCTGCACTTATTGCTGAAAATCTAGAAGTTGAAGTTGAAGATGTTAAAAGAAGTTTTGATGCAGTTTGGTCAAGTTCTCTTACTGATAGCACTAATAAAGGAAAGCCAGATATAGAAGCTGTTGATACTACAGATCGAGCAAATACAATTACCTCAATTTTTGAGGTAACAACCAAACCCATGATTTATGATGGTGATACGGGAGGTTTGCCAGAACATTTTGTTTTCACGGTAAAAACTCTTGAAAGACTAGGCGTTTCAGCGGTTGTTATTGAGGATAAAACAGGACTAAAGAAAAATTCTCTATTTGGAACAGATGTTGAACAAACACAAGATTCTATAGAAGAGTTTTGTTCAAAAATACAAGCTGGAAAGAATGCACAAGTAAGTGATAGTTTTATGATTATTGCTCGTTGTGAGAGCTTGATTTTAGAAAAAGGTATGGCTGATGCACTTTTAAGATGTAAAGCCTACCTAGAGTCAGGAGCTGATGGCATTATGATACATTCACGTCAGGAGGACGGAAAAGAAATCTTAGATTTTTGTAAACATTATCAAGAATTTGGTGCAGGGTGTCCTCTAATTGTTGTCCCATCCTCATTTGATCGAATAACAGAAACCGAATTTAAGAATGCAGGTGTAAACATTGTAATTTATGCTAACCATATGCTGCGCGCTGCATATCCTGCAATGCTAGAAGTTGCAAAAACCATTCTTCTTAATGAGAGATGTTTTGATGTTAGATCAAAATGCTTATCAATTAAAGAAATTCTTGAAATGATTCCTGGTACAAAGTAATGATTGATCCAAAACTATATCTTGATATTCTATTTGATGAAGGAGTATCATTTTTTTCAGGCGTACCAGATAGTTTATTAAAAGATTTTTGTGCTTGTGTTACTGCCTCAGTTAGAAAAGAAGATCACGTAATTACTTCAAATGAAGGTGCTGCAATTGGTCTTGCAATAGGCAGACATCTCGGCAGCGGAGAACTACCGATGGTCTACCTTCAAAATTCTGGCCTAGGAAATATAGTAAATCCATTATTATCATTAGCAAGTCCTCAGGTTTATGGGATACCTATGCTCATACTCCTAGGATGGAGAGGAGAGCCTGGTGTAAAAGATGAGCCTCAACATGTTCATCAAGGCAGCGCAATGATTGATATGTTGGATTCAATGAATGTAACTTCAATAATACTAAGCAATAACTTTGAAGAAGTTATTGAACAGACAAAAAATGCATCAAGACAAGCAAAAAAATTATCTGCTCCAATTGCATTAATTGCTCGTAAAGGAATTTTTAAAGATTATGTAATTGACAAAGTTAAAAGTAATATGGAAATGACAAGAGAAGATGCAATAATCGAAGCAGTAAATTTAATAGAACCAAATGCAGCTGTAATTTCTACAACTGGAATGGCTAGCAGAGAATTATTTGAATATAGAGCATTAAAAAAAATGGGACATAACCGAGATTTCTTAACTGTTGGTGGAATGGGCCATGCTAATCAAATTGGCCTTGGCTTAGCATCTTCACAACCTAATAGGCCAGTTTATTGTTTTGATGGTGATGGAGCAACTTTAATGCACATGGGATCTTTAGCAATAATAGGACAGTCTAAAAGGGATAATTTTATTCATATATTAATAAATAATGGAGTTCATGGCTCAGTTGGAGGACAGCCAACAGTAGGTTTTGAAATTGATTTTTGTAAAATAGCAGAGGCATGCGGATATAGTTACACTGCCAAAATTAAAAAAAGAGATGAAATAAAAAAAGCGATGGAAAAATCTAGACAAATTAATGGACCATGCCTTATCGAAATTCAAACATCGCCTGAAAACAAAAAAAATATTGGCCGTCCCACTTCTACACCAAAAGAAAATAAAGAGGAACTTATAAAATTTTTAAATAATTGAAAATATATGTTTATATCTGAATACGGTGGATTAAAGAAAATTAATGAATTTTCTGATTTATATCATAAGAAAAGAATTTTATTAGTTACTGGAAAAAAATCATTTGAATTATCTGGAGCTAAAAAGATACTATCAAATGCTTTAAAGAAAGAAGATGTGATCATATTTAATGAATTTTCTGTAAATCCTAAAATTGAGGATGCTATTCGAGGTGCAGAAATTGCTCGTTACAATAACATTGATTTAATTATAGCTGTTGGCGGAGGAAGTGTAATTGACATATCTAAGCTTATAAAAGCATTCTATTGTCACAAAGGGCAAGAAATAGAATTACTGAAACAAAGAAAAGAAGTAGAGGACCCTAAAATACCAATAATTGCAATTCCAACAACTGCAGGATCTGGCAGCGAAGCAACGCATTTTGCTGTTGTATACATTGGTACTGAGAAATACTCATTAGCATCAGAATATTTATTACCAAATGCAATAATTTTAGATGGATCTCTCACAATCTCTGGAAGTAAATATCAAAAAACTTGTAATGCTCTTGACGCTATGGCGCAAGCAATTGAAAGTGCTTGGGCTACTCAATCAACCAATCAAAGTATTAAATACTCTTTAGAATCTATTGAATTAGGTTGGGACATACTTAAGGACTTTATTTCACCATCTTGTAAACCAGCTGTGGCTCAGACCATGATTGAAGCCTCAAATTTAGCTGGCAAGGCAATTAATATATCAAAAACAACATCTTCTCATGCATGGTCATATGCTTTTACTAGTTTTTTTGATGTTCCGCATGGACATGCAATATGGTTAACTTTACCTGCAATTTTTGAGATACATTTTGGAGCAAAATCAAATTTCAATGATCCAAGAGGTAAAAAACACCTATCTTCAATAATGAACGAACTTATTAAAAAATTAAACTTGCAAAATGATGAAGCAAAAGAGGATCAACTCAATGAATTCTTACATGAAGTTGGCGTGGAAAGTAAAATGGAAAATTTAGGTATTGATAATATTAAAAAAAGAGAAAATATCTCAAATCAAATTAATATTGAAAGGATGGAAAATAATCCTGTAAATTTAGATTCATATAAATCTAAAATTTTTAGGTTAGTGCAATGAATATAATTTTTTTGGGAGGTCTTTCAAGATCTGGAAAAGCTGCATTTTGGCCTTTACTTTCAGCTTTAGAGAATACAGATCAACCTCAAAATTTAGCAGATTTAGATTGGTATAATACTGCGTATCTAGCTGGCCAAATTGATGAAAAGATTTTTTTAGAACTTTTGAGAGCAAAAATAAATATGTCAAGCTGGTTCTCATATATAGGCAGATATTTAAATAGTAATTCAAATGATTGGACAAACTTCGTAAGATTAAGATCAGAATCAGAATATAATAATAGAATTTTGCGACAAGATTCAGAAAAAGTATTCTCTGAATATCAGTCATCAGTTACTAATAAAAAGTTTATTCCAATTTTTAATACAGACATAAAGTTAAATCAAGAACAACAAGAATCTATCGGTTTTGAAATTTCATATGTACATATTCTTAGAAATCCTTTTAGGATGTACAACGAATGGATTGAAACAGGCCGTATTTCAAGAAAAACAGACGGAAATTCTAGAATTATGAATGTTAGAAAAAGAGAAAGCGGACTTTCGGTTGAGAATGAAACTGCAGATGTGATTATCCAAGATCATAAAGCTTCAAAAAATAGAAAAAGCTCAGTAAAATTCGAACAATATTGCATGAATCCAAAAAAAACAATGAGTGAAATTGCTAAACTTTGCGATCTTGAGTTATTACCATTCCAGAAGGAAAAACTTCAAGATGCTAATGTACCTCGAGATATTAGTCAGGAGTTTAATCTGCCTCTTTTAATTTCCAAAAATTTATCTGATGATCGTATTGAGACATTACATAATTTACAAGAAGAATTTTTTAAGGACATTGCATAAAATAATACTCAAAATGCATAATTAATTATATCAGGGAGCTTATTTATGAATGAATTTATCGAAAATGGTTATTTTTGTAAAAATAATTTCATATCAAAACAAAATGTTAAAGAGCTTAAGGCTGAAATTATCAAGCTAATGGATAATCCTAAAGTAGTTTCTTACTCAGATAGAAATAATAATTTGCGCAGGATGGAAAGATTTACTTTTTCCTCTAAAATTATTAGTAGTCTAAATAATGACATAATTAAGTTTTTAAAAGCAAAACTTAAGAATGATTACTTGCTATTTAAAGATAAAGTAAACTTCAAACCAAGTGGTGGAGAGGGTTTTTATGCACACTATGATGGCATATTCGAATTCACTACAGAATGTGGGAATAAAAAAAAGGGTTGGTATGAATATACAGACCAATTTATAAATGTATTAGTAGCATTAGATGATTTTACTGTTGAAAATGGAGCACTAGAGATAGCACCAATACATTCTGGAACATTTTCTGAATTACTATTGAATACAAAATGTGATGGGTCCCCTGATTTAAATCCAAAAGTTGAGTCCTCATGTGAATTCAAACATATTTTAGTTGATGCTGGTGATATATGTATTTTTGATAACAAATCACCTCATAGATCATCTGCAAATAAGTCGCTTAGTGAAAGAGGCTCAATATATTTTACTTATACTTTATCGTCTGCTGGTGACCTATACAATAAGTACTTTGAAGATAAAGATTCATCAAAAAACTTGAATAAATCTTTAACTGGGGAACAATCTTAATAGATACTTTAAAGTCTAAATTTTCAACAAAACTTAATTAATATTATGAAAAAAGAGGTATATCTTGTTACTGGTGCAGCTGGTTTTATTGGATACCATCTAAGCCTTCTTTTACTTCAGAATGATAAGAGTGTGATTGGTTTAGATAGCTTATCAAATTATTACGATGTAAATTTAAAGAAAGATAGACTTAAACAATTGGAAGTAAATAGCGAATTTACAAAAATAATTGGGAAGCTAGAAGATCCTATCATTTGGGAGAAAATTAGTACTCAATATAATGTAAAAAAAGTTTTTCATTTAGCAGCTCAAGCTGGAGTAAGACATTCCATTGAAAATCCCTCTGATTATTTAAGTGCAAATGTTCAGGGAACTTTTAATGTTTTAGAATTTTGTAAGCAAAACAAAATAGAGCATTTGATGCTTGCATCAACTTCTTCAGTATATGGAAATGCGAAAGAAAAACCACTTAATGAATCAATAAAATCTAATCATCAAATGTCATTTTATGCAGCAACTAAAAAAGCAACTGAAGTTATGGCTCATTCTTACTCACATATTCATGAATTACCAGTTACGGCTTTTAGATTTTTTACTGTTTATGGTCCTTGGGGAAGACCAGATATGGCATTATTTAAATTTACTAAGAATATGCTGAGTGGAAAAGATATTAGTGTATATAATCAAGGTGATATGAAAAGAGACTTTACTTATGTGGATGATCTTTGTGCGAGTATTTATGATCTATCTTTTAAAACTCCATTTAAAATTGGTTCCCCTGAAAGAGATTCACTGTCAGATTTAGATAGCATTTCAGATATTGCACCATTTCGCATTGTAAATATCGGATCCTGTAATCCAGTTAGTTTGGAGCATTTTATATCTCTAATTGAAAAAGAATTGGGTGTAAAGGCTCAAAAAAAATATCTACCAATGCAAAAAGGTGATATCAAAGAAACTCATGCATCTATTGATCTATTAGAAAATTTAATAGGACCTAGACAATCCACACCATTATCAGTTGGAATAGCTAGATTTATTTCTTGGTATAAGGAATATTATGACGCCAAATAACTTACTTAATTTATAAAAACATGGAATTAGCTGTAACCGTATATATTGTTTCTCATAACTATGGGAAATTTTTAGAAAAATCTGTAAACAGTGTTATTAATCAGACTTTTAAGAACTGGGAATTATTTATAATAGATGATTGCTCATCTGATAATACAACTCAAGTTGCTAAAAGACTTATTAATGAAAATGACTCAAATATACATTTAATTGTTAATAAAAAAAATAAGGGACTTCAAAAAATAGCAAATGATATTGCTGGCAAAGCGTCTGGAAAGTACATACTAAGATTAGATGCAGACGATTTTCTTCATACCAACGCACTTGAAAAACTCTTTACAAAAATAGAATCTGAACCTCAAGCTAGTCTTGTATACAGCAACTTTTATTATATTGATGAAATTGATAATGTCATAGGTGTTGAAAGTAGTAAGAATAGGATTTCTGATGGTGAAACTGCAGATTTGGTTGCCCCTCACGGAGCATGCAGTTTAATACCATTAAAATTGTTTAAAGAGGTTGGAGGATATAACGAAAGCATTGATGCTCAAGATGGTTGGGATATTTGGTATAAATTAAATCAGGTTGGTAAATGCATTAAGATTGAAGATCCCTTGTTTTATTATAGACAACATTCAACATCATTAAGTAAAGATCATAACCGTTTGATAAGAGCTCGAAATAAGGTTATAGATAGTAACTTATCATTTAGAGAAGAAATTACAAAACCTAACTGCTATTGTGTTATTCCAATTAAAGAAACTTTCCCTAAATTATCGTATGATTCTTCAGTTAACGGACTTGATTTAACATTAAAAACAATAAAGCAAGCTTTAAAAGTTAAATATGTAAATAAAATCATAATAGCAACAGAATCAAAGTCGATTATAGAAGAACTTTCAAATAAATTATTAAAAAAAGAACTTTCTAGAATTTTGTTCATTATTCGAAATAAATCTAAAACATTATTTAAAAGTGTTCCAATAGTTGAAATCATCAATAATGTTAAAGAAGAGCTAATTGATCAAAATACTATGATTCCAAACTATTGGTTATATTTAGGTCTTATGGCTAAATATCGCGAAGTTGCTCATATTCATAGAGCTTTTAGTCTAATTGATACTTTAAATTATGATAGTTTGATAAGCGTTGTTGAGGAACGCAGTCCTGTATTCCAGATGGGAAAGGGATCATTGGATATTCTTAATCCAGGCAGATTTAATAATCTTGAATATCATGACGAAAAAATAATGCGATACAACAATTCTATAATTCTTCTTCGTGACGAATCATTGCATCAAACTGACTTCCTTTCTGGAAAAGTTGGTTATCTTGAAATGACTCAAGCAGAAAGTCTAGAGTGGATATGAAGTACCATTTTTTGACAGCAACTTATAACCGTCATGAACAAACTTTTAACAGTGTTAATGACATTGTTGAACAAATGCAATTATTACAAAAAGATTATAGAGTTGTTATTGTTGAAGCAGGAGATTCAGACTTGCTAAGAAAAAAATTTGGTAATGAAAAATATAAAAAAGTTGAAATTATATCTGTGACTGATCAAACCTTTTGGACAACTGCTATGAGCATAGGAGTCTCAAATCTACTTAATAATTCAAAAAGCAATGATGTATTTGCTCTTTTCAATAATGATATTAGAGTACCTTCAGACACTTTATCAGAACTAATAAAATATGATTATGATGGTCCTATTGCAGTTTCACCAATATCTATAAGCACAAACGATAATAAGTCTGTTTCAACTGGTGTAAAAGTTCTTTTTTGGCCACTTTGTATTCATAAAGCTGAGTATATTAACTTAAAAGTTGAAGAGGCTAAGAGTTTAAAAAATGTTGAGGTTGAATTTATGACACAACGATTTTTATGGTGTGGCCGTCATGTTATAGAATCTGCTGGAAACTATCGTGCAGATATCTTTAGACATTATGCTGGAGATTATGAATTAACAGCACGAATGACTAAGAAAGGATTTAAAGTTATTTTGGATCCATCAATACATATATACATTGATGAATCAGACACCGGACTTAACTCTCGATATAGAAGTTTAAGTTTTTTTCAAAGAGTTCAATCTTTGTTTAGTATAAAATCATCAAGTAATTTATGGATTGCTATAAAATTTTCATTTATTGTAGCTCCTTGGTGGTCTCAACCATTTAATATTGTATTCATGACTCTAAAAGCCTTTGTAAGAGCAATGATACTCAAACCAAGAACATGATCAGATCAATCTATCTTCTGCAATCCTATGAAGAGGCACCTTTTCTAATGTATTTGATTTCTCTGAGAAAATCTGAGGAGACTATAACAGTACTTAATTATGGTAATGCAGACCTAAGACAACATTTACATAACTTAACTAAAAAATATAACGTATCTTTAATTAATAATACTCTTGAGAATAAAAGAAGCTTCAGTAACAAGTTAATATATATTTTAAGTTATTTAAAATTTTTCTTTAAGCATTTGTACATACTTATGTCATTGGTAAAAAAGTCAGAAAAATTATATTTTTTTACTCCTTTTTTAGTTCCTCTAATATCCTCCATCAGAAAAAAAGATCAAAAAAAAATTTGTTATCAGCCATTACCTGGGCT
>MDTE01162687.1_pt1 | contig 14738 bp, 11 predicted proteins | sample 811231 | NCBI WGS metagenome assembly MDTE01 (sample SAMN05326651, study PRJNA326480) | marine metagenome | isolation source: seawater | place: Indian Ocean: Red Sea | collected 2010 | reverse complement strand
TTTTGGTCCAGTAACATGTAAATATTCTAAATATGGTTAAATAATAGTATAAAATATGGTTAAATAACATAAATACCAAATAAAATTCTAAAAATGATGCATAAATCAGTTATTATATAAGTTTTGAATTTGGTTAATTTTCGTTATCTATTTTGGTAAATAGAAACATTTTGCAACTTAATAATAAAAAATAGATAAACTTTGATATACCATAACTTGGATATTTAATGAAAATTGAAGGCCAACTTCAAAAAGCTAAATTTATAGATCGCCCGAATAGATTTATTACTCTTGTTGATATTGGTGGTATAATACACTCAAGTCATTTACCAGACCCAGGTAGATTAAAAGAGCTTCTAATACCTGGAGCTGATCTTTTTGTACAGGCTGCACCGAAAGGTTCTAATCGAAAAACTAAATTTACCACCGTGATGGTAAAGCATCAGGGGAAGTTAATTTCATTACAATCAACATTGCCAAATCAATTTGTAAAAGAAGGAATCTTAAATAATCAAATCCCATTATTATGTGATTATACAATGATAAGACCTGAAGTAACTATTGGTCACCACCGGTTTGATTTTTTACTTAAGGATTCAACTGGATCTGAATTTATTTTGGAAGTTAAATCCGTTACATATGTGAATAATGGTATCGCGCAATTTCCAGATGCGGTCACATTACGTGGAATGAAGCATGCAAAGGCTCTAAAAAAGTTAGTAGAAGAAGGTAAACATGCAGGGATATTATTTGTATGTCAGAGGTCTGATGCTAAAGTTTTTCAACCAATGTGGGAACGTGACCCCAAATTCGCTCAGGCGGTTTTAGATGCTAAAAATTCTGGCGTAAAGGTGTGGTGTATTACATTAAATATTTCTAAAACTGAAGTGACATACAATGCACAGATACCTGTAAATTTAGAATTGTAAATGAATAAATCTTTGTACTTAGTTTAACACAATAACAGTATATTCAAATTGAATTTTTTTTTTCATTATTCGACAGTTAATAAACATATTTACAATATTTTTTTTATACTCTTGTGCGGCAATACAGTCTCCGTCTGGCGGAGCTAAGGACACAACCCCTCCAGAGTTAATAAAAACCATCCCTTCTAATGGTACAACCTTATACCAAGGGGGTAAGATTGAACTTGTTTTCTCAGAATATCTTAATGAAGCTACTGTAGAGAAATCAATTCGTATTTTACCAACTTTAGACCCAGAACCTAAAATTATCTATAAAGGTAAACGATTATTTATAAATATGCCGGCTAATTTAGCGAAAGACCAAACCTATATTATTTCTATAGATCGGACTTTGCAGGATGAGCATAAAGTCAATTTATCGCATGGAATTCAAGTTGCCTATTCAACGGGAGAAACTATAGCTGATGGTACAATTTCTGGTACAGTATCATATCATAAACCTTCTTCAGTTCAACTTTGGAAAATTAAGGATACTGATGATTTAAAATTATTCTATCAGCGTATTCCAGATTATGTAGTCGATGCATCTGATAGCGGATTTTATGAATTTCGTTATCTATCTAATGGCGATTATCGTATTGTAGCAGTTGATAGATCTGCTTCTGGTTTAGCAATTGTTCCAGAAAGAATGATCTATGGATTAACATGGGACTCTTTAATTGTATTAGATAATGATCAGGATATAGCCAATCTAAATATTCGAATGCCACAAAAGCTTGGTGGGATAAAAATGAGCCAAGCAGAATGGCAAACAGGTGATTGGTCTGTGTTAACCTTTTCCGAAAATATTAATAATTATGTTTCAAAAATTGATATAAAAGTTAGAGATGATGATTCAACGCTCATTATGCCTGAAAAATTTCTTGATCCCTTAGATCCATCTAAATTAAATATTATAATTCCGGATTATAGACAGAATACATTTGCTACTTTTATTACAAAGGGCCTTTATCAACAAGATATCTCAATCATTGATAGTGGTCTGATTAAAGTAAGAGTAGACACTATAACTGATACATCTAATATTGAGATTATTTCTCCAAAAAATAAATATCTCTTCTCAATTGATAGTGATAGCACTTCACCACTTTTAATTGTTTTTTCAAATTTAGTTGATACGAGTAAATCAAATAATTTTATTTCGCTATATCAGGATTCACTAGAAGTGCCATTTACTTATGATTGGGAGAATCCATTATCATTGACACTTACTCCAAAAGACAATTGGATTCCAAATAGTCATTATAAACTTTCAGTTAACTCTAACAGATTAATCACATTATATGGGGAAACGTTGAGTGATTCATTAAAGACAATTTCATTTAAAACAAGCGAGTTTCTTGGCTATGGTCAATTAATAGGAGATTTTATTAATTTACCGGATGTAAATCATATGGTTGAATTATACTCTTTTGAAAAGGAACCTAGTATTTTTCGAACAGTTGTAAATTCCGATGGAACTTTTAAAATGAAACGATTACCTGAGGGGAATTATAAATTATTTTTATTTCAGGATGATAATAAAAACGGCCGCTACTCATTCGGTATGATTGATCCATTTTCAACTTCAGAAAAATTTTATGTATTAACTGATACTCTTAAAATTCGGTCTAATTGGGATCTAGAATTAAATCAAATTAATATGGAGTTAAATCCTTAAAATGAAATCCGTAATCCTTGCTGGTGGCAGTGGAACGCGTTTTTGGCCTTACAGTCGGTATCAAAGGCCAAAACAATTATTAAATATTATCGGTGAGCAGTCTATGCTCCAGATGACAGTTGATCGTTTAACAAAAATTAATAATATAAGTGAAATTTATATTGTTACTAGAAAAGATCTCCGTGAAACTATAATTAATGAAATCTCCGGAGTTAAGCCAGAGAATATAATTGCTGAACCATCTAGTAAAAATACTGCTCCTGCTATTGGAATGATTGGTGCATTAATTGGTCTAGAAGATCCTGATTCAGTTATGGGAATTTTCCCAGCGGACCATTTAATTGTAGGTCATGAAAAATTTCAACAAGCTATAAATACTGCACATCATATTGCAAAAAAAGATGAAAATTTTGTAACAATTGGGATTCAGCCAACTTATCCATCAACGGCTTATGGCTATATTCAAATGGATGAAGTTAGTAGTGAAGAGCATCTAGGAGCATACCCAGTAAAAACATTTGCAGAAAAGCCTCATAAGGATTTAGCGAAAAGATTTATATCTAGTGGAGATTTTTTATGGAATGCTGGAATATTTTTTTGGAAAGCCAGCTCATTATTATCCGGTATTGAACGGCATATGCCTGAATTGTATGAGCCATTGATAGAGATTGCTAATAAAATAAAACAGGGTGAGTCATTTGATAATATTTGGCAATTTATTCAACCAGAGTCTATTGACTATGGACTCCTAGAGAAATCAGATAATATTTTAGTTATTAGTGCAGAATTTGAGTGGAATGATATTGGGTCTTGGAATGCTCTTTATGATGTATTGAATAGTAATGGTGATGGGAATATTATTAGAGGAAAGGGAAAAATATTAAATGGGAAAAATAATTTGATCCAGTCCAATGGGAGATTTACTGCTTTATTGGGTGTTGATGACATTGTAGTTATCAATACGGATGATGTGACATTAGTGGTCCCAAAAGATAAAGTTGAAAATATAAAAGAAATGGTAGAATATTTGAAAAATAATGAACATGAAGATTTAATCTAATGAAAAAGGATAAGCTTTATATAGAATTTGAAGAACTTGGAAAACGTTTAGGTGTCAAAATCATTAAAGGAAGAGGGGATTTTCAAGGGGGAAGTTGTGTGCTTAACGAAGAGACGGTCATTGTTGTGAACAATACAAAACCTATAGAACATCGTTTAAAAGTCCTAGCGGAGAGCTTTTTAGAATTTAATCTAGATGATGTTTATATGGTCCCAGCTCTAAGAGCCTATATTGATGATTCTAGGGGTCTTAATCTTTAAAATTCTTGATTTTACTTTACTGAGTTATTACAATTCACACCCTTTCATTAAACATTTTATCAAAAATAAAGGATGATTTATGAAACAGTATCAATCTTCAGAAATTAGAAATTTTGCTATTGTCGGTCATGGAGCATCAGGTAAAACTAGTTTTTCGGAAGCCATGTTAAAACTAGGTGGAGAGATAAATAGACTTGGTACGATTGAAGATGGCTCAACGACATCAGATTATCACCCAGGTGAAAAAGATAGAAAAATAAGTATACATGCAACGCCTCTCCATATGGAATGGATGGATAAAAAATTTAATATGATCGATACTCCAGGATACTCAGATTTTGTAGGAGAATCTTTTGGATCGTTAAATGTTGTTGATCTTGCTGTTATTACAATTCATGCATGCAATGGTGTAGAAGTAGGAACAGAAACAATGTGGAATCAAGCAACAAAACTAGGTATCCCCAAAATGCTAGTTATCAATGGATTTGATCGAGATAATACAAGATTTGATGAGATTTTAGATCAAGCAAAGCGCCGTTTTGGTAATAATGTTTTTCCAATGCAGATTCCGGTTAATCCTGGCTCAGGTTATAACCAAAATGTGGATGTATTACGCACTGAATTAATTACATATAAGCTAGATCAATCTGGCTCTATGAATGAAAGCGAATTACCCGATGATTTGAAAGACCGTGTCAAAGGTTTACATGGAGAACTCATAGAATATGTCGCTGAATCAGATGATACTCTTTTAGAAAAATATTTTGATCAAGGTAGTTTAAGTGAAGAAGAAATGAGAAGTGGAATTCATGAAGCAATTCAAAACCAAACGTTTATTCCATTATTTTGTATTTCGTCTACTTCCAATGTTGGTGTAGCAAGAGTGTGTGATTTTATTGCAAAATATGGATCATCCCCAGATGATAGAAAGACAGTAAAGGCCCATGATGAATCAGGGAATGAAGTTGAAGTCTCTTTGGATGGATCTGATACAGTATTCCAAATTTTTAAAACTATTTCAGAGTCTCATGTTGGAGAATTATCATTATTCAGAGTTTATTCAGGATTAGTAAAAACGGGTCAGGATTACTACAACTCCGATTTAAAATCTAATGAGAGAATTGGTCAGATGTTTATTTTAAATGGTAAAGACAGGACTCAAGTTGATCAACTTTCTGCAGGGGATATAGCTGGTGTTGTAAAATTAAAAAATACTCATACTGGCAATACATTATGTTCAGGGGAACATGTAATTATGCCACCGATTAATCTACCAAACCCCAATATTCATGCGGCAATTAAATCGACCGCAAAAGGGGATGAAGAAAAACTTGCTATAGGGCTTGCAACATTACATGAAGAAGACCCAACATTTATTTATAGAGTAGACAGTGAAATAAAACAAACTATAATATCTGGTCAGGGGGAACTTCATTTAACAGTGACAACTGAAAGATTAAAACGTAGGTTTGGAATTGATATTATTTTAGAAGAGCCAAAGGTACCCTATCGTGAGACTATTACTAGTAAGGGCGAAGCGAAATATAGACACAAGAAACAATCTGGAGGTGCCGGACAATTTGCTGAAGTTTGGATGCGCATAGAACCAAAAAAAAATGGAGAAGGTGTAGAATTTACGCACTCCCTTGTTGGGCAAAATGTTGATAGAGTGTTTGTCCCATCGGTTGAGAAAGGTGTGAATACAGCTTGTGCAGATGGTATTTTAGCGGGGTGTAATGTGGTGGATCTAAAAGTAGATTTTTATGATGGTAAAATGCATCCGGTTGATTCAAAAGATATTGCTTTTCAAACCGCAGGGAAACATGCATTTCGTGAAGCATTTTTAAGTGCAAGCCCCTGTCTTTTAGAACCCATAATTAATATTGAAGTAACGGTACCTGAAGAATTTATGGGTGATATTATGGGTGATATTTCAGGTAAAAGAGGAAAAATTATGGGCATGGATGCTGATGGGAAATTTCAAATAATCAAAGCCCAGGTCCCACAAGCAGAACTTTATCATTATGCTACTACAGTACGCTCTCTTACTGGAGGTCGCGGTATCCATACTGAATCATTGAGTCATTATGAAAAAATGCCAAAGGATATAGAAAAAAGAATTATTAAAGAACAGCAAAAACATGAAGATGAATAAATTTTCTTGAACTATGGATAAGCTATGGGCACCTTGGAGGATTAATTATATTCGAGCACCAAAAGAAGATGGCTGCATTTTTTGCAAAAAATCTCAAGATAGTGATGATCGTAATAACCTTGTTTTATACAGGGGCAAAGATGCCTTTGTCCTTATGAACCTTTATCCATATTCCAATGGACATTTAATGGTCTCTCCTTATGAACATACTAGCAATATTGAAGATCTTTCATCTGCTTGCAATGCAGAAATTATGGAGCTTTCAAATACGTCAATGACTATATTAAAACAATCTATGAATGCAGATGGTTTTAACTTTGGTGCAAATATTGGTAAAGCTGGTGGTGCAGGTATCGAAGAACATATTCATTATCATATTGTTCCACGTTGGTTGGGAGATACTAATTTTATGCCTGTTGTTGGATCTACAAAAGTTATGGTTGAAGGTTTGCAGGAGACCTGGGACTTTTTAAAACCTTTATTTAATAAATTTTTAGGAGAAGGATATGCTTGATTTTAGCAGAACGTGGCTACCATATATTTATCTTTATGGTGTAGGCGGTTGTATCTTTATCATTGGAATGATAATTATTTTACGTTCAAGATCTTTGAAAAAAGAAAGGGTTAGACATAATTCATGGATGCATATATTAATTTTTGGATTACTCTATTACATGGGCATTCATGGGTTTTTTACGTTTCTAGCTTTAGGTCAATTCATCTTTGCGGTATTCATTGCATTAGCTATGGTTGCTTTGGCTGTAAATCTGATTATGATTTTAATTAAAAATTCAAAAGTGGTGGCCTGATGGAAAATGTAATTCAAACGTCAAATTATTTTTGGTTAATTATTTTTGGCTATTTTGCTCTAGTTTTAGGATTTGGATCTTTTTTCGCACGGTATAATAAAACGACTCAAGATTTCTTTTTTAGCGGTAGAAGGTTCTCATGGTGGTTAGTTACCATGTCTATTGTTGCAACTGGTGTTGGTAGTCATAGTTTTTTAAAATATTCTGCTAAAGCTTATGAACATGGATTCTCATCAACTATGACCTATATGAATGATTGGTTTTTTATGCCATTATTTTTATTCGGATGGTTGCCGATTGTTTATTATACAAAGATTAGGTCTATCCCTGATTATTTTGAGCGTCGTTTTAACCCAGGTGTTCGCGTCCTTGCTACCATTGCTATCTTAGGATATATGATTGGATATATTGCAATTGGTTTTCTTACCATGGGTAAAACATTACAGCCACTACTTGGACTAGATTTGTACACAATTATATTTATTGTGGCGATTATTTCTGGTGTATATATCACTTTTGGTGGACAGACAGCAGTCATATTTACTGATCTCGCTCAAGGATTTATTTTAATCTTTGCTGGTGTTCTTGTATTTATTTTAGGTCTGAATTATGTAGGAGGATTTTCGATTTTTTGGGATACACTCTCAACTGAATTCAAATTACCTTTAGCTCATTTCAATGATCCAGCAAATTTTAATTTTGTGGGTATTTTTTGGCAGGATGGTATTGCCGGTTCCGTTGGTTTCTTATTTATGAATCAAGGCCTTATAATGCGTTTTATGGCATGTAAATCTGTACATGAAGGTCGCAAAGCTGCGGCATTTAATGTCCTTGTGTTACTGCCGATTTCTACTGTAGTGGTTTCAAATGCGGGTTGGATTGGTAAAGTAATAAGTATCGTTACGCCTGAAGCCTGGAATGCATCAACCAAGCTCGATCATGTTTTTACTCAAGTCGCCTATCTTATTACAGGTAGTGAAGTGGTTTTTGCATTTGTCATTGCTGCTGTAGCAGCAGCACTGATGTCAACGGTTGATACACTGATCAATGCAGTTGCAGCTGTGGTAATTAATGATGTCTATAAACCACTAGTGAAAGAGAAAGATGATAAACATTATCTAAAAATAGCGATGTTCGTTTCTGCTGGCGCAACCGCTATTGGTGCAGTTAGTACAATATTTTTTAATAATTTCCCTACATTATATGAAGCCCATGGCTTCTTCCATAGCACTATGACTCCACCACTCGTTGTTGCTATATTTTTAGGGATTTTTTGGAAACGCTACTCAACACCAGCTGCTGTAGCTACTTTTTTAGGTGGGGCAATCCTTATGTGGATTGGTAGTAAATATCCCCAAATTTTTATCTCACCGTTTGACCATGGGATTGAGTTCAATCCAGACAGGCCCTATTCATATATTAGAGCCCTCTATAATACATTTGTGTGTGCGGGTTGTGGGGTTGTTGTTGGTCTTTTAACTACACGGCCATCTAAAGAAAACACAGATGGTCTAACGGTTTGGTCTTTAGATAAAGCTAGAGCATTTTTTAAGGGATCAGCTCCAAATGATCGTCCAGGAAAACCAATTCATGTGAAATGGATATTAAAAGACCATGAATCAGATGAAGTATTTTTCTCCATTAATGATATGGAAGTGATGGGGGCTGATGAAGGTGATATGATTTATTTAGCTGATGAGCGAAAATGGCTTGGCGGTTTGAAGTCTGTTCACTCGTTTTATGGTAAGCCCCATAATGAAGACGGGATTGTTTATATTTCACAATCTCATTTGGATAGTGGAAGATTTGATGAGCAGAGAAAATTAATTGGTGAAAAAGAATTGTAACTTTGACAGGGCCAAATTATCGCCATAAATTCGCCAGCTTTTTTTTTGTTATAAAATAATTAATTCCGGAGTAGCTCAGTTGGTAGAGCAGGTGGCTGTTAACCACTTTGTCGGGGGTTCGAGTCCCTCCTCCGGAGCAAAAACCCTGCAGAGATGCAGGGTTTTTTTATTTTAATAAGTAATTGTTTTTTAGAACGATTAATAAAAAAATTAGCGTTACGATAAAAAATTTTAATTGGATTAATTGATTCCATACATTCGTCTATTAAATTCTTTACTCTTAATATGTTTAAGCGTGACCCATTAATACCTATTATTTCTTCAAAAGATATTTTGTCTGATCATCCAGAAATGATTGATGTATCTTCAGTGTTTAATCCTGGTGCAATTAAATTTGATAATAAAATTTTATTATTATTGCGGGTGCAAAACCGGGCAAGAGAGACTCTGTTGGTTAAGGCATTGAGTGATGATGGAATCTATTTTAATATTGATTCAAATCCATTAATAATCAACGATTTGGATCAGGCCGATGAAACCATATTTCACATATATGACCCTAGAATAACTAAAATAAATCAGTCCTATTACATCCTTGCTGCTATTGATGTTCATGGCAAATGTCTTTTAGGTTTGTTACAAACTACTGATTTTAGATCGCTTAATTTTATAGGATTCACGGGTAAAGATGATAACCGTAATGGTGTTTTATTTCCTGAAAAAGTTCAGGGTAAATTTGCTAGATATGATCGTCCAAATAAAGTGCAGCTTGAAAGTGGTGTCTTTTCAGGCGATCAAATTTGGTATTCTGAATCAGATGATTTAATACATTGGACTCCAAAAAAAATGGTGATGGATGGTCGACTTCATTATTGGGATGAAAATATTGGTGCAGGTCCTCCTCCAATTAAAACAAGAGAAGGATGGCTTCTCATTTACCATGGAATTGCAATGCATTATCAGCCTATCTATCAAGTAGGGGCTGCTTTACTAGATTTGGATGAACCGTGGAGGGTCATTTCTAGAGGGCGCTATAACATTTTAGAACCAAGAGAAATATGGGAGACAACTGGGCAAGTCCCTAATGTTGTGTTCCCTTCTGGAATTATTGCAGATGATATTGATCCAGAAGGTTTCGCAATATTAGATAGTGAGGTTACATTATATTATGGAGCAGCAGATACACATATTGGTCGTGCAACATCAACAATTAAGGAATTAATTCATGCGTGTTATTGTTAATCTAATATTTTTATTTTCATATTTATTTGCTCAGGGATTTCCAATTCCAATGATTAAATATGATCCAAAATCATATATCTGTTATAAATCAAATTCACCCATCATTATCGATGGAAAATTAAATGATGAATCTTGGAGTAAAACAGAATGGTCTGATTCATTTGTAGATATAGAAGGCCCCTTGAAGCCGAATCCCTTTTATAATACTAAAGTTAAAATGCTTTGGGATGAGAATTATTTTTATTTTGGGGCTTTATTAGAAGAAGAACACCTATGGGCAACGCTTACAGCAAGAGATGCGGTAATTTATTATGATAATGATTTTGAAATTTTTTTAGATCCAGATGGCGATACACATCATTATTATGAATTGGAAGTCAATGCCTATGAGACTGAATGGGATCTCCTACTTATTAAACCCTATCGTGATCAATCAAAAGTTGCGATAGACTCATGGGATATCCCTGGACTACTTACAAAAGTTCACCTTGAAGGTTCTTTGAATGACCCAACGGATTTTGATCAATATTGGAGCGTAGAGATTGCTATTCCTTGGAAGGCTTTAGAAGAATGTGCCCCCAATGTGCATCCGCTAGATGGGGAACAGTGGAAAGTGAACTTTTCTCGAGTACATTGGAATCTAGATATCACCGATTCTGGATATGTTAAAAAAGATACACCTGAATATAATTGGGTCTGGTCACCGCAGGGATTGATTAATATGCACTACCCTGAGATGTGGGGGTTAGTTCAATTTTCAGAAAATTTTGTGGGTGAAAATACTGTAGCAATGAAGGCAAGTAAACTCGATAAAAATAAGTGGGCACTTAGGCAGGTCTATTATCGTCAGCAATCCTACTTTAATACTCACCAGCGGTTTACTGGATCCTTGAAGGCATTAAAGTTATTGAAGCCTCCAGTTGCGGACACTCCTTGGCCACCGTCATTATCTCTGACTCCTTCTGGTTGGGAAGCTTCAATGCAATGGGAAGATCGATCAATATTTATTCGAAGAGATGGGAAAGTTTGGGTAGAGTAATTTTTCTATGAATTTAACCTTCATCGATTGGCTGATTGTTATCGCTGTGCTGGTCGGAATGTTTTATTCCGTTTCCATAACAAATGGGTTAATGAAAAGTGTTACAGATTTTTTAGCTGCTGGTCGTAATGCGGGTCGTTATTTAGTATCTGTTTCAAGTGGTGTTGCAGGGTTAGGTGCGATTACAATAGTCAATCATTTGGAAATGGGATATGTATCTGGGTTTGCTTTATCATGGTGGGGGTTTTCTTCGGCCCTTGTAATTCTATTTATCACTGTTTCAGGTTGGGTAATTTATCGTTTTCGATCGACTCGTTGTTTAACACTCCCACAGTTTTTTGAAATGCGTTATAACCGAAAATTTAGAATATTTACCGGGATAGTTGCGTTTCTTGCCGGTATTATTAATTTTGGTATTTTCCCAGCTGTAGGAGCACGATTTTTTATCTATTTTTGTGGACTACCAGATACAATTCTTGGTGTTCCAATTTTTCCATTAACCATGGCTATTTTATTAGGGATTTCTCTTTATTTTGTATACACAGGTGGCCAGATCGCCGTCATTATTGCAGACTTTTTTCAGGGTGTTTTTGTTAATATTATTTTTGTTGTGATCATCTTGTTTATGTTTTTTAAAATGAGCTGGGGGCAAGTTTCTGAAGCACTGGAGCAGACCCCGGTAAAGCTCGCAGAGCAAGAAATATCGCTCTTAAAATCTGATGATACATTTTTATCACTCCCACAGCAAGAACAATTACAGAAAATTAATGAGGTTAACAAAACCTATGAAAATTCATCTAGGATTAACCCTTTTAAGACTAGCCATGTTGAAGATTTTAATTTTTGGTATTTCTTTATTGGAATTATTGGTGTGATGTATGGAACGATGAGTTGGCAGGGAACCCAGGCCTATAATTCATCTGCTAGGAGTGCTCATGAAGCAAAAATGGGGAGCGTGCTTGCGGGATTTCGTGGCCTACCACAGGGTTTATTTTTCTTATTTATTCCGATTGCGATTTATGTATTTATGAATCACCCAGATTTTAATTCCGTTTCGTTGGTTGTAAATACATCCCTAGATGGTATAGGGACAGATACATTAAAAACACAATTGCGAAGTCCTTTAGTCTTGGCAGAGATATTACCTGCGGGACTTATGGGGGCTTTCGCAGCAGTGATGCTAGCCGCGTTTGTTAGTACGCACGATACCTATTTACATTCTTGGGGGAGTATTTTTATCCAAGATGTAGTAATGCCTTTTCGTAAAAAACCTTTTGATTCTGAGACGCATCTCAAGGTGCTTCGTTATGCTATTTTTGGGGTTGCTGTTTTTATTTTTTTATTCAGTTTACTTTTTCAGCAGAATCAAAAGATTGCACTTTTTTTTGCGATTACTGGGGCAATCTTTACTAGTGGATCAGGCGCTGTTATTATTGGGGGCCTGTATTGGAAGCGGGGGACAACACAGGCTGCATGGGCAGCCATGAGTGTGGGTGCATTTATTGCAGTAGGAGGAATTATCTTAAAACAGATTCCCATATCCTGGTATACAGATCCAGATTCTGTGACAGCTCTTAAATCATTTTTATACTATTTTAGGGAGCTAAATGGTCAGGTCTATTGGGGAATGGGAATGGCAGCATCATCTCTATGTTATATACTGATTTCGCTAATTGGGAGACCAACATTTTTTAACATGGATAAATTACTCCACAGGGGAGATCACGTAATAAAAGACGAAATGACAATAATTACAGAAGAGCCTCAAAGAGGATGGAAAATGCTTGGGATGGGTAAAGAATTCACAAAGAGTGATAAATTTATTTATATTATTAATTATGTATGGAGCCTTGGGTGGACAATTGTATTTATTATTGGTACCATTTATAATTTATATAATGAAGTTAGTAATGATGCCTGGATGTCTTTTTGGAAATATTATCTTATCATTCAAACTGCCATGGCTTTGATATCGATTATCTGGTTTACATGGGGAGGCTTTATAGATTTAAAAGCCATGCTTACAAATCTTCGATCGGATTATAGAGATCATGGTGATGATGGTTGGGTATCAAAATAATTAGAATAGGTTCATGTTTGTAATCAGAAAAATAAATAGCTATTGATCCAGTTCAAATGAAACAGAAAGAACTCGAAATATTATTAACGCGTATCACCAAATGGTATGAACGTATTCAGACATATATTGTACCAGAGACGGTACCATTAGATGCTGAATTTGCGTGGTCAAAAGATCCTACCCCATTTTCTAAACGTCTTTCTCTAGACTATAAATCTATCAAGACTGGAGAGCCCTGGGGGCAAAAATGGGAGAGTGCATGGTTTCATCTTACGGGGCAAGTTCCCCAAGAATGGACCGGTAAAACCATTATTGCTGAATTAGATTTTTCAGGAGAAGGACTTGTGTTTAATGCAGCCGGCCACATAATGCAGGGCATTACCAATGGATCCATCTGGGATCCTAATTTTGCCCGTACTCGTGTTCATCTTATGGAAACATGCAGGGGAGGAGAAGCGGTTGACCTGTGGGTAGAAGCAGCGGCAAATTCTTTGTTTGGAGTGTATACAGAACCTGATCCAGTTCAAGATAGTCCAAAGCGTCATGGCTGGTTTGATGCAAAAGTAGAAAAAATAGAGATTGGTGTTTTTGATCAAGAGATGTGGCACTTATATCTAGATGTACGAATTTTATTAGGACTGGCTAAGCGGTTGGATGAACAATCAGTACGAAGATCCAGAATTATACGAACACTTAATAAAGCGGTTGATGCTTTTCATGATGATCAAAAAAATACCCAGTCTGCTCGACAGATGCTTGCTAAAGAATTAACCAAGCCTGCGTCTGCTTCTGATTTAAAAGTTTCTGCTGTGGGTCATGCCCACATAGATACAGGCTGGCTTTGGCCAGTAAGAGAGACGATAAGAAAATGTGCTCGAACATTTTCAACGCAATTAGCAGTGATGGACACATACCCGGATTATGTTTTTGGTGCGTCTCAGCCACAGCACTATCATTTTATAAAGCAGCACTACCCTGAGTTGTATGATCGGATTAAAGATGCAGTACAAAGGGGGCAGTGGGAGTTGCAGGGTGGTATGTGGGTAGAAGCAGATTGCAATCTGATCAGTGGAGAATCTATGATTCGCCAGATTCTTCATGGAAAGAATTTCTTTAAAGATGAGTTTGGCATTGATGTAGATAATCTATGGCTCCCGGATGTATTTGGATATTCTGCTGCTCTGCCACAGATACTGAAAAATTCAGGAATTCATTATTTCTTAACCCAGAAATTATCTTGGAGCCAGTTTAATGAATTCCCTCATCATACATTTAATTGGCGTGGGATTGATGGCACAGAAATTTTGACACATTTTCCTCCAGAAAACACCTACAACAGTGAGTTGGATACTGAGTTTTTAGTTCCCGCTCAGACCCATTTTAAAGAAAAAGATTTTCTAGATGAGTTTATCTCTTTGTTCGGTGTTGGTGATGGCGGTGGTGGACCCAAGCCGGAGAATATTGAATTAGGAAATCGGATGGCGAATCTGGAAGCATCTCCTAGAGTACAATTTGACACCGCTAAGAACTTTTTTGATCGTCTGCAACAGCATAAGGATGAGCTTGAGACTTGGGTAGGGGAGCTATATTTAGAACT
>MDTE01115244.1_pt1 | contig 14738 bp, 12 predicted proteins | sample 811231 | NCBI WGS metagenome assembly MDTE01 (sample SAMN05326651, study PRJNA326480) | marine metagenome | isolation source: seawater | place: Indian Ocean: Red Sea | collected 2010 | reverse complement strand
TTCCTCTATGCGGGGGCCCTGCTGTTGTTGGGCGCCGTGGTGATCTTCACCATCAAACTGCCCCCCAAACCGGCGCCGGCCGGGGACTGACGCGCTTGCCTCAAATTTGCCGTCCAAGTATTATTTTCACCATCCGGCGGCAACGCGCCATTTCCTGAGAGTACCCTAGTGCAGAATTTCCGCGTGGGCGTGGACATAGGCGGCACCTTCACCGACATCGTCTTTCTTGGCGACGACGGACAGATACTGGCCCGCAAGATCGCCAGCACCCCAGACGACTATAGCCGAGCGGTCTTGGACGGCATCGCCAACGGAGTGAAGGAACTGGACATCACCGCGGATATGGTCTCCGAGGTGAGCCACGGGTTCACCGTCGCCACCAACGCCATCATCGAGCAGAAGGGCGCCAAGACGGCGCTCATCACCACCGAAGGGTTCCGGGACATCCTGGAATTCCGCCGCAACCGCATCCCCCGCCTCTATGACCTCGACTACGAAAAACCGCCGCCCCTGGTCAAACGCCAGCTCCGGCTCGAGGTCGGTGAGCGGCTGAATTTTCAGGGCGAGGTGCTGCGTCCTCTGAACAGGGAAGACGTGGACCGGGCCGTGCGGTACGTGGTGGACAACGGCATCGAGTCGGTGGCCGTCTGCCTGCTCCATTCCTACGCCAACCCAGCCCACGAGCAGTACATCGCGGAGACCCTGGCAAACAAAGCTCCGGGCGTGAACCTGACCATCTCCTCGGAACTCCTGCCCGAGATGAAGGAGTACGAGCGCACCAGCACCACGGTGATCAACGGCTATGTCCGGCCCGTGGTGGAACGTTATCTGACCCTGCTTACCGATGGTCTGACCGAAATGGGAGTCCGGGTTCCCCTGTCCGTCATGCAGTCCAACGGCGGCCTGGCAACCTCAGACATCGCCAAGGAGCGTCCGGTCTACTGCATCGAGTCGGGCCCCGCCGCCGGGGTGGTTGGCGCCTATCATCTGGGCAAACGTCTCGGGGCCACCAACCTGATGACCCTGGACATGGGCGGCACCACCGCCAAGGCGTCCATCATCGAAGACGGTGAGATGCTCCAGGCCCCCGAGTACGAGGTGGGCGGAGAGATAAGCGTCGGGCACCGGCTGCTGCGCGGCTCGGGCCACATCCTACGGGTGCCGGCCATCGACCTGGCCGAGGTTGGCGCCGGCGGCGGCAGCATCGCCAGCGTTGACCGCAGCGGCTCCCTGCGCGTCGGCCCCCAGAGTTCGGGCGCGTTCCCCGGCCCCGCCTGCTACCGGTTGGGCGGCCAGGAGGCCACGGTAACCGACGCCAACGTGCTGCTGGGATTCCTACATCCCGACCATCTGCTGGGCGGCGCCTTTGAGATCGACTCGGAATTGGCGCGGAAGGCCATAACCGACAACGTAGCCCGGCCCCTGGAAATGTCCGACGTTGAGGCGGCCTACGGCATACATACACTGGTGAATTCAAACATGGGGCGCGCCCTGAGGGCCGTTTCCAGTGAGCGGGGACGTGACCCCAGGCGGTTCGACCTGATCACCTTTGGCGGCAGCGGTCCGGTGCACGCGGTGGGCCTGGCCGAGATGCTGGATATCACCAAGGTCGTCGTGCCGCCCTTCCCCGGGGTGTTCAGCTCCTTTGGCCTGCTGGTGGCGGACGTGGAACACCACTTCGTCCAGACCTATTTCAAGACCTTTGAAGAACTTGATATAAATGAATTGTCCCAGCTGTTGAATAGCCTTTGGGAGCAGGGGCGTAGCCAGCTCCGCGCCGAGGGTTTCGACGACTCACGCCACGAGACAGTAACCCAGTTCGACATGAAGTACGTGGGCCAGGTATCGGACCTGACCGTGCCCTTCGCCGGCGGAGAGGTCAATCCGGCCTCTGTAAAGGCGGTGTGTGAAGCCTTTGACGCCGAGCATGAACAGAGTTTCGGCTACAACAGTCCGGAGGCCGGCTACCAACTGGTGAACGTCCGGGTGATTGCTAGGGGCCTGCCCGAGACTCCAAGGATGCCCGAAAGTCTGCAACTGCCGGATACGGCCACGGGCGGCGCCGCCGGCCAGCGAGATGTCTATTTCGGCCCCAACCGGGGCTGGGCCAGCGCTCCCGTTATCACCCGCCAGTCTCTGCCCAGCGATCCAACCGAAGGCCCCCTGATAGTAGAGGAGTACGACTCCACCACCGTGGTGCCTCCCGGATGGACAGCGGCCACCGACCAATGGAGCAACATCCTCCTGGAAAAAGCCCCATAGGGGGTCAGCCGAGGATGAGCCCGTCACCAAGACACAGAGGGACGACATGCAGCAGGTAACCGACCCGGTCACCAGAGAGATAATAAAGAACGCCCTGATGAGCACCGCCGATACCATGGCCCTCACCGTGGTGCGCACCGCCCGGTCGGCGGTGATAAAGCACGGCATGGATTTCTCCACATCCCTCTTCAACGCCGAAGGACAGCAGGTGGCCCAGGGACTGACGCTGCCGCCCCATCTGGGCTCCATGGCCCCGGCGCTGGAAGGCGTGATGAACGCCTTTGGCGACGACGTGCAGCCGGGAGACATCTTCGCCAACAACGACCCCTACGAAGGTGCTAGCCACCTGCCCGATATCTTCCTGTTCAAGCCCATATTCAAGAATGATGTGCTCGTGGGCTGGAGTTGCTGCATCGGACACCAGACCGACATCGGCGGCAGGGTGGCCGGCGGCAACGCCTGCGACAACACAGAGATCTACCAGGAGGGCCTGATTCTCCCGCCCCTCAAGCTCTACGAAAAGGGAGAACTGAACAAGGCTGTCTGGCGCATCTTGGAGAAGAACGTCCGTGTGCCGGACAAGGTACTGGGAGATGTGCAGGCGCTTCTGGCCGCCGTCCGTTTCGGAGAACGGGACCTGCTGCGTCTGGTGGACGACTACGGCCTGGAAGAGCTGAAAAGCTACATGACAGACATCCTGGACACCACCGAGCGTTTGACCAGGGCCGAAATCTCCATGCTGCCCCAGGGCGAGTGGGAATTCACCGACTACATCGACAACGACGGCATCGACCCGGAACCCATCGCCATCCACGCCAAGGTGAAGATAGAAGGCGACGAGTTCTTCGTGGACTTTGAGGGGACTTCGCCCCAGGCGCAGGGTTCCATCAACCCTAACTTCGCCTACAGCAAGTCCAACGTCTACGCGGTCATGAAGTGCCTCATCGACCCGGCGATCCAGTCCAACAGCGGCTTCTTCCGGCCCTTCAACATCACGGCGCCGGAGGGCTGTTTCGTCAACCCCCAGCACCCTGCTCCAGTGGCAGCCAGGGGCCTGGCCGGGTTCAGGATCTGCCAGACCATCTTCGGGGCCATGGCCCAGGCCATGCCGGGCAAGGTGCCCGCGGCCTGGGGCGGCGGCGAGATCGGCGTGAGTTGGGGCGGCTACCACCCAAATCGCAAGGCCTGGGTCTACCTGGAGTTCGCCAACGACGGCCCCAGGGGCGGCGGGCCGAAGATGGACGGGGCCGACGGTCTGGCCGCGCCCATCTTGAACATGGCCAACACGCCCATCGAGAGCATCGAGTCCGACCAACCTCTGCTGGTGGAACGCTACGGCTTTGTGCCGGACACCGGCGGCGCGGGCAAATACCGGGGCGGCCTGGGCATCGAACGTGAGTTCAGACTGTTGGCCGAAGACGCCATCTTCCAACTGCGCTCCGACCGCACCGATTTCCATCCCTGGGGTCTGGAAGGCGGCAAGGCGGGGACTCCCACGGAAAACTACCTGAACCCCGGCACCGACCGGGAGGAGAAACTGCCCGGCAAGACCCTGCGCCACTTGAAGAAGGGCGACCTTTACCGCGTGGTCCAGGCCGGGGCGGGCGGCTATGGCAATCCCCTGGAACGGGACATGCACGCGGTGGCCGACGATGTGGAGCAGGAGAAATTGACGCCGGAATACGCCCGCCGGGAGTACGGAGTGGTGGTTGACCCTGACACCCTAGTGTTGGACATTCCGGCCACGGAGAAACTGCGGGCGGAGATGGAGTTAGAGCAGTCTTAACTCGGCCCTCAATCATTCCCCCGAATGCCGTAGGGGTGGGTTTCCAACCGATTTCCAACCGGCCAGACTAACCTCCACCCGCTCATGGTGAGCCCGTCGAACCACGCCCGCTCTGCCGGACACACTCTCTCCAGTAGGTTGACTGGTGCGCGCCCTTTGACAAGCTCAGGACCAACGGTTTGTGAGGGGGTAGCCAAACCACCCCGTCATTCCAGCGAAAGCTGGAATCCAGGAATCCTCCCTAGATGCTAGTTGGTCTAAATAGGAGCAATCTGGATTCCGGCCCTCGCCGGAATGACGAGTTTTCGGCCTCCTAAGACACAAAAAGGCCCCCTGATGATTCAGGGGGCCTTCGCTTCTGCCGGTTGAGGACCTTGGAGACTAGCGGTCCATCACGGTCATCGCGCCCGTCTCGGGGTTGTACTGGAAGCGCGTCACGCGGTCCAGCTTCTGGGACTCCAGGCGGATGACCAGGGAGCGGCCTTCTTCCACGTTCAGCGTATCGTGGATCTCGCCGGGCATGAAGTAGGCCACGTCGCCGTCGGTCTGCACGAACTGGCCGTGCTCCACGATCTGCGCCTTGTCCACACCCTCGCCGGGGAAGGCCCAGCGCCACTTGCGCTGCCGGATGCTGCCCTTGTAGACGCCGTAGACCACCCAGGTGACACCGTGGTCGTGGGGGAGGTTGTCCTGGCCGGGCTTCTGCACCGAGGCCATCAGCCACCAGCCGTTGCCAGGATGTCCGGAATCCTCGTCCAAGTGGAGGGAGAACCGGCCGAAGCCGCCCTCTTCCCCAAGCTCCAGCTTCTCTTCCAGCCAGTCAGGGACAGCCATCAGGTCCTTCAGATGGGCAGAAACTGTCTTGGCCTGAACGTGGGGGTCGGTCTCATTCCGGAAAACCGCCTTCACGTCCTCGACGAATGCTTCCAGGGTATAGGTGCCGGTCTGTACTTGGGCCATTGGACGCCTCCTACCTAGTTCACTAATAATTAGTATCCATTGTCGTGGTGGTATGGAGCCGTTGTCAACGGGCTGATTCCCGATAATTCGGGCATGGAATAATCATTGCTGGGCGGACATAGCTGGGCTGGCGCCGGACACTGGCGTTTTCGTCGTGCGGGAGCTATTATATGCGCAATATTTTCACGGTCCCGTTCCCCAAAATTTGCCCCTGAATTTAGGAGGAGACATCATGGCGGACAACTTCACGATTCTGGTCGGCACCGTCGGACAAGGCATGAACGTCAGCGGCGACAGCGGACAGACCTGGACCAAGGTCCGGCAGCCCATCCCCTCTGAGTGCAACATCAGGGCCCTCCGGGTATACCCTGACAACCCCCACCGGATTCTGGCCGGTTCCGACGGGCTGGGCCTGTTCCGCAGCGATGACAACGGCGTCACCTGGGAGTCCGTGGATTCCCCGGCCAACGACCTGCAGGTCTGGTCGGTGGCTGTTGACCCCACAGACAGCAACACCATCTTCGCCGGCACCCGCCCCGAGGGCTTCCGCTCCCGTGACGGCGGCAAGACCTGGGACAAGCTGGCCATGGGCGTCACCGAAGAGTGCCCCATCGGTACCCCCCGCACCACCAACATCGTGGTCGACCCCCGGGATTCCAACACCATCTGGGCCGGCATCGAGGTGGACGGCGTCTACAAGAGCCTGGACGGCGGCGACAACTGGATCCACATGCCCGACCTGGGCCCCGACCCCTTCCACGGCGACATCCACGGCATGGCCGTGGCCAACGACTCCATCTACTGCACCAGCCCCTTCGGTTTCGCCACCAGCCGCGACGAGGGTGAGAGCTGGGACTACCACTACTTCCCCAAGTTCAATCCCACCGACGTGCGGTCCTACTGCCGCGGCATGATCGTCAAGCCCGACGACCCCAACACCATGTTCGTCGGCAACGGCGACTTCATCCCCGGTGTGGTCGGCTGCGTGCAACGCACCAAAGACGCCGGCAAGACCTGGGCCCCGGTGGACCTGCCCGTGGAGCCCAACTCAGTGGTCTACTGGCTGGCCAACCACCCGTCCATCCCCAACGTGGTGGCGGCGGCGACCATCTTCGGCTACGTCTACGTCAGCACCGACGGCGGCGACACTTGGGAGAAATTGGACAAGGAGTTCGGCGAAGTCCGGGCCCTGGCCATCACCCCCAACTAGCCACGAATAACCTAGGCAGCAAAAGGGGCGGACAGATGTCCGCCCCTTTTTTGTTTGCAAATAACCCTTCTTGCCGGTCCTAGGTCTCGGCCACCGGCCTGCCAGAGCGCAGTCCCAAGCTAGCAACAACTGCGATCAGCGCTCCGGAAAGGGAAAGAACGAACACCAGCGCCAGCCCGTCCACGTCTGCTTTGTCCGCCCCCAGAATCCCGGCAATGATGGCCGAACCGGTGATGCTCTCCAGATACCGGCTGGTGGAGTAGAGTCCTGCTGCCGAGCCCGAATCGCGCTCCTCCACCGCCTCCACCGCCGAAGTCTGAAGACCACCCCGGAAACGTCGGCCGGGACCAGTTGCTGCACCAGCACCGACACGCCCAAGCTATCGGCTGACAACCCGTGCTCCTCGCGGTAGCTGGCCATGCGCTCGCCGCCCGCAGAGTCCCAACACTTGACGATTGCCTCTGCGATTGCCTCGGGGCCCTTGATGTTCAGATAGGTGTCGTACTGGCCCGCAAAAGATGAATTGTGACCGTCTTCGTCCAAGGCGGATGACCTCACGGAGATGGCCGGTTCTGACAGGCCGCATCTCTCCGCCATCACCCGGTATTCCTGGGACACTATGTTGCTGAGATCTGCGTCCACACTCCACCCCGGTGACCCGGCATCCTGGGTCCCAGCGAACCACTCTTTGTAAAGCTCAGGGGTGACGCAGAAGCCCGTTGGAACTCTGAAACTGGCAGCCAATTGGCTCAGATTTGCCGCCTTTCCGCCGACACGGCTGACCTGGTGACAGTCCTCGTCGCCCAACCACAAGATAGTCATGTTCACCTCGACCTTCACCGCATTGAATAGGTCAACGGATAGAATACCGCAACCTCGCCCCGATACCAATTGGGTGGACATAATTTCCGGGGCAGTCCAAGCAGGAAAAACCGTGTTACAGGGCCGCCAGACCCACCCTGGCGCAGTCTTCGTCCTGCTGGGCGGTGCCGCCGCTGCCGCCGATGGCGCCGATAACCTGCCCGTCTTGGATTACGGGCAGCGCGCCCTGGGCGGGGATTATCTTGCCGCCCTGGGTGGCCATGATGGCCTGAATCACGGGCGAATCTCCCGGAATGGCGCTGCTGTCGCGGCCGAAGCCCACGGAACCGATGGCCTTGCCCTGGGCCGCCACGGCGCTGATGAAGATGGCGTTCTCCATGCGGTTGAAGGCCAGCAGGTGTCCGCCGGCGTCCACCACCGCCACGCTCAGATTGATACCGATTCTTTCCGCCTCGCCAATCGCCGCCTGGACCATTCTATTGGCATCGCCCAACGTTAGCGCCATTGCTCTTCCCTCTCTAACTCTAAATAGCCGAATGAGGCCCCAATATTACAATCGGGGAACAGCCCCGACAATATTGGCCAGTCAACACTCGTTTGATAAATGGTTGCCACTGGTATTCCCATTGCATATAATTCCGGTGTCTGCGGCGGGACGCCCGATTTGTGACATTGTGCATAATCGTAATCGTTCCCACAGATGTGACGAAAACTGGCCAAATGCCCCGGATTTCTTAGGTGCGCGGTACTTTACGACCTGCGGCCGGGAGCGAGAGGAGAAGCAAATGGTTGACCAACTGAAACGGCCCACGGAACATGCCGAGATTTACTGGTTCTCCGAACAGCCCTACGGGCACGTAACGGAGAAGGACCTGGAGAAGTATGACTCGGGCCGCCTGGGCTTCCCCAACAGCTATTTCGACCCCGAGAAGGCTTCGGTCCTCTACAACAATTACCACGAGCAGTACCAATTAGCCGACGAGGTAGGGTTCGACGGGATCATGAGCAACGAGCACCACGCCTCTTACTGGTGCATGAAGCCTGCCGTGAACCTGGACGCCGCCGTGATCGCCAAGTTGACCAAGAAGGTCAAGATCGCCATCCTCGGTAACGTCATCTCCGTCGGTGACCCCATCCGCATGGCCGAGGAGATCGCCATGCTGGACTGCTACTCCGGCGGGCGCATCATCTCCGGCTTCGTCCGGGGCACCGCTGTGGAGACGCTGCTCTCGGGCCAAGACCCCACGGAGAATTTCGGCCGCTTCCAGGAGGCCCACGACCTGATCATCAGATGCTGGACCGATAACGGCCCCTTCCGCCACGAGGGCCAGTATTTCAAGTACCGGGTGGTGAACCCCTGGGTGAAGCCTATGCAGAACCCCCGTCCGGACATCTGGTTCCCCGGCACCGGCAGTCCGGAGAGCGTGGTCTGGGCCGCCACCCACGGTCATCCCTATATGAACCTGGGCGCTCTAGTAGACACCACCGAGTGGCTGAAGCAGATCTACATCGATACCGCCAAGGAGGTCGGCTACAAAGCCGGCCCCGAGCACTTCGGCTACCTGCTCCGTTGCGTGGTGGCGGATACCGATGAGAAGGCCATCGAGATCGGCCGCGAGTTCATGTGGACGGCCGACCACCGGCAGAAGGGACCCAGAGAGCACAACGACCCGCCCGGCTACCAGTCCCGGCAGGCCGTGAACGTGAAACGGGCCCGCCCCGCCCTGGGCACCGGCGCCTCCGAGTTCGGTAACCCCACCACCTACGACGAGCTGCAGGCCGTGAACAACATCATCGTCGGCAGCCCCGAGACGGTGACCCGGAAGTTCACCGAGATCATCGAGCGCCTCAGCCCCGGCTATATCCATATCTATGGGAACGAAGGGGCCATGAAGCACGAGGACACCATGCGGTCCATCGAGCTCCTGGGCAAAGAGGTCATCCCGGCCCTGCACGAGGTGAAACTCAAGGCCTACGACGATTAAGCAATCGTTGGACAGCAGTTGATTAAAAGGCCCCCTCCTAATGGAGGGGGCCTTTTTTGTTGCCGGTGGGTCGTGGTGTGGCGTGGGCGGGTTGGAAACCCGCGCCTACGAGTTTTCCGCAGCCGGTTTCGCGGTTCGGACCGCGGTTTCAGGCGGGCCGGTTGTTAGCTTAGGACGGCGATCGTCTCGTCGGTGTTGCGGACGCGAACCAGCAGGGGCAGGACGTGGTTGATGGTCATCTCGTGGACGTCCACCTCGCCGGCGGTGCAGCAGTCGCTGACGACCACGCACTGGGTGTCCCGGTTCTTGGCGTCGCGGGCGGTGCCCTCAACACTGCGCTGGGTGGATATGCCTCCCACCAGGATGGTCTCGGTGCCCAGGTGGCGGAGAATCTGGTCCAGGTTGGTGCCGTAGTAGGCGCTGAACCGGGGCTTCACCACCAGGAAGTCTTCGGGCTGCATGGCCAGCTCGTCAATGACATCCACAGCGGCGCTGCCGGGCAACATGGGGTTGCCGCCGCCGCCTCCGATGTCGGAGACGGTCTTGGGCCCGTCGGCGTTGTCGGCACGGCGGTGAGTGGTGATGTAGATGAGGGGAGTGCCCACCTTCCGGCAGTGGGCAATCATCTTTTGGAAGGCCGCGACGATATCCTTGCGGTTGTCGGGCAGGATGTAGTCGGGGCCGGGGCCGCCCTTGGCGATGGCGTTCACCATGTCGATGATGATGAATGCGGTCTTCTTGGGGTCCAGCTTCAACGCGTCCGGCATCGTTCTTCTCCCAGTTAAGTTTGGCGGTGGCTAGCTCTTGTAGGTTTCGGGGCTGGCCAGGAACTTGGTGCGGCAGTCCAGACCGCAGAAGTACATCCAAGCGCCGTCGTGGAAGATACGGGTGCCCTGGTTGGGGTCGACTTCCGCGGCGCCGTGGGCGGTCTGGGACGTCTCGGCCCGCGCCTGGTCTTCGTTTATCTCTTTGCCGCAAACAACATCTTTGGCCATTGGTTACTCTCCGTATTCACTGCCGCAAGGTTTCCGCGGCAGCGGGATTTTCTTCTTACGCTTTAGCCCGCCGAGGGCAGGGGCATGCCCAGCCGGACCTTGCCGGGGACATCCAGCAGGGCGGAGGCGATCCTGGCCCGGTGGTCGTAGGTGGTACCGAGACGCATGGTCCATGATGTGACCCGGCGGAACCACAGGTGCAGGTCGAACTCCATCATGAAACCCATGCCGCCGTGGACGACCTGGGAATGGCGTACCACAGACTCGCATTTTTCGTTGCAGAAGGCCTTGGCCTGGGAGACTTCGACGGAAGCGGGCAAACCTTGGTCCATCTTCCAAAGCGCCTCGTAGGTCAGCATCTGTCCGCCATCAACATGGAGGACCATGTCGGCCAGCAGGTGCTGCACCGACTGGAACGAACCGATGGGCCGGCCAAAGGCGACGCGGTTCTTGGCGTACTCAATGGCCATCTCCGAGTCCTTCCGGGTGGCGCCGACCATCTGACAACAGAGGAGTGCGGTGGCCCGGTCAAGCATGGTCTCGATCACCGGCCAGCCTTGGTCAACGTCGCCCACCAAAGAGGCGCGTTCGACCCGGACATCCTTGAAGTCCAGGCGGCTCTGCTTATCCTTGGCTAGGGTGGTTAGCGCGTTCTGGGTGATTCCAGCCGCGTTGGGGTCGATCAAGAACAGGGAGATTCCTTCATTGGCATCGGAGGCAGCCGAGGTCCGGGCGGCCACCAGGCAGCGCTGTGCCACGTTGGCGTTATCGACAAACATCTTGGTGCCGTTCAGCTTCCAGCCGTCGCCATCGGCGGCGGCTTCCAGTTGCATGGAGCCGGCGATCAGGCGAGGGTCGCGCTCGTAGACGGCCCAGGTAAGCACCATGCCCCCGCTGCTCACGGCCGGTAGGGTATCCTTCTTCTGCTCTTCGGTCCCGGCGTCGGCTATGGCCAGGGCGGTCACCACCGTGCTGTGCAGCGGCACCGGCGCCATCACGCGGCCGGCTTCTTCCAGCACCAAGCCCAGGTAGGTCAGTGGCAGTCCCTGTCCACCGTACTCTTCGGGGAGAGCCAGGCCCAGCCAACCCAGGTCCGCCATCTGCTTCCACAGGGCGGGCGGGTAGCCAAGCGGATCGACTTCCATCTCCCGAACGAGAATCGTGGAGACCTCGGCTTCGAGGAACTCCCGGGCCACGTTCTTCAGCATTTGTTCTTCTTCGGAAGGCAATATATCCATGATTGTCCTTGTTAATGCGCCGGCCTGCAGCCGTGCACAGTGGTGATTGCGAAGACTAACCTCTGGGCATACCCAAGCCGCGGCGGGCCATCTGGTCGCGCATGATCTGGACGCTGCCGTGGTTGATGCCCGACTGGAACGAGCCCATCAGGTTGTGGGCGAACAGGCCGTCTTCGATCGCCTCTTCGGAACCGTTCAGCAAGGTGGCGTAGGGGCCTAGCATCTGGGAGATGGCTTCGGTGGTGTGCACGCCGTGCTCCGGCGCCCAGACCTTTTCAGCAGACCCTTCATAGGTGAAGTTGCCACCCCGTTCCACCAGCGACATGCTGCGCATGGTCATCAGGCGACAAACCTGGGCTTCGGTCCACAGTTCGGCCAGCTTGTCCCGCACTGCGGGGTCGTCGGCCGGTGAATGTCCGGCAAAATCGTTCTCTTTGACCCAGTTGACGATGTCCTCGTCGCGCCGCACGGATATAAGGTACCGGCTGGCGCCGACGCGGTCCAGGTTGAGGCCCATGGCGCCCACGTACCAGCCGTTGTTCTCTTCGCCCAGCATGCAGGATGCCGGCACGCGGACGTTCTCAAAGAAGGTCTCATTGGTGCGGGGCATGCCGTAGGTGGTGCCCAGAGGGGCGGGCGGGTCGCTCTGGATGGTCCAGAGGGGACGTACCGTGATGCCGGGTGTGTCCATGGGAATCAGGAAGATGGAGATGCCACGGTGGCGGGGAGCGTCGGGGTCGGTGCGGCACATCATATAGATGTGGGTGGCGTAGTGGGCGGCGGAGGTGTACATCTTCTGTCCGTTGATGACGAACTCATCGCCGTCGCGCACGGCCCGGCACTGCAGCCCGGCCAGGTCGGCCCCGGCCTGGGGCTCGGTGAAGCCCAGGGCGAAGATGATCTCGCCCCGGATCATGCCGGGGATGAAGTGCTGCTTCTGCTCCTCGGTCCCAGCGGCCAGGATGGCAGGCGCTCCGCTGCCGGCCCCGCCGACGCCGATGCCCAGCCTCATGAACTCTTCTTCGACGATGTACTGGTCCATACGGCTGCCGCTCTGGCCGCCGTATTCCTTGGGCCAACTGATGCCGATCCAGCCCAGATCGGCGACCTTCTTGATCAGGGCGCGGTACTCCGGCCCGCGGCCGCCTTCTTCGCCGGCCTCCATCTCGTCAAGGAGTTCCTGGCTTACGTTCTCGGCGATGAAATCGCGGACTTCCTGACGAAAGGCTTCTTGCTCTGCTGAGTAACCAAAATCCATTGTGTGACTCTCCAAAATCAGGGTAAAACTGGGCCGCTTTACCCCGTCTACGGCCCCTCGGATTCACGCCTTAGCCATTTTGCTGTCCAGCGTAAATAGTGTCAAGTTGACGGATTCGGCCGGTGGCTAGGCGGGTGTGTCGATCTCCAGCAAGATGGGCCTCAGCTCATCCAATAGCGGCGGGAGAAATTCCTCCCAATCACCCACGATCCCGAAGTCCGAAGAACGAAACATCACCGCGCGGCGGTTGGTATTGATGGCGATTATCACCCCGGCGTTCTGGAGTCCCACGGTATGGTTGAACGCCCCGCGTATGCCCACCGCGATGTAGACCCTGGGGGCTATGGTGCGGCCGCTGATACCCACCATGGCCTGTTGGGGCAGCCAACCGGCGTGGACCACATCACGGGTGGTGGCGACAGTCGCGCCGATGGAACGGGCCATCTCCTGCAGCTTGGGCAGGTTTTCGGCGCCGCCGGTACCCATGCCAACACCCAAGACCACCTGGGCTTTGGCCAGCATCAGACCTTCCTGGTCTTCTTGGAAATTCTCTTCCATGAGCCGCACGTCCGGGCCGTCGAACCCGGACGCCGGCAACTGCTCAACGGCGGGAGACGTGCCGGGGTCGGGAACGCCGGGGGTGAGCAGTCCGGGCCGGATGGTCACCAGGTTTGGCAGAGTCTTGGACAATATGGGGGCCACCACGTTGCCACCCAGGGCCGGCTTCAACTGGACCAAGCGCCCTTCCGGATCGATCTCCAGGTCGATGGCATCGCCGGTGAGACCCAACTTCAGGCGGGCAGCAAGCCGGGCGGCCAGATCCCGGCCGTCGGCGGTGGCGGCGAACAGCACTGCGTAAGGTTGCTCTTTCTGGATGGCCTCGGCCAACGCCTGACCGACGCCACGGCCAAAGACCGACCCGAGCTGGGAATTGTCCAGCGTCAAGACCCGGTCCGCACCAGCCGCTCCAAGGCCGGAGGCCGCCTCGTTGCCGGACGCGATCAACACGGCCACAACTTCGCTCTTGGTTTCCTGGGCCAGTACCCGCGCTTTACCCAGCATCTCGTGGGTGACGTGGGCCAGTCCCTGTTGGGTGTTCTCGGCCACCACCCAGATGCTCCTATCCTTGCCATCGGGGTAGCGGGGCAGCACCTCTGGGGTGGTCTCGCCCGTGTCCGCCGCCAGTTCCGCCAGACGCTTGCGCAGGGACTGGGCGACCTCCTTGGCTGCTTCCTCAGGGGTTACTTCTTGCAGCAAAACTCCCAGACGGTTGGGCTCCACCAGGCGTATCTCGTCCACCCAAGTGGGCGACCCTTCGGCGCCAAACTGACTCGTATCCGATGAAAGGTCAGCGCAGGAAAGCTCCTCGGCGGGTATGCCCTGGGCCCGGTCCATCTGCGCTTGGTCCGGGTAGAGTTCCGGCGCCACCCCTTCAGTGACGCAGATGACGGCGGGCAGGGGACATTCCAGGGTCTGGGAGCCCTCGTCTGTGATCCGCTCGACAATCGCCGTCTTCCCGTCTGGACTCAGGTCCAGCTTGCGCACGTTGCTGACATGGGGCAGTCCCATCAGCTCGGCGATCCCCGGACCCACCTGGCCAGTCTCGCCGTCTGAGCTGTTGCGGCCGCAGATGATCAGGTCGGGCTGTTCCCGTTGCAGGGCCAGGGACAGGGCGCGGGAAGTGGCCAGTGTATCGGAACCAGCAAGGGCCCGGTCAGTGACCAGGACTGCCCGGTCGGCGCCCAGCGCTACACAGTTGGTCAGTCCCTCTGCGGCGCCCGGCGGGCCCATGGAAATCACCACCACCTGGTCGTCGGCGGACTGTTTCAGTTCGACGGCACGTACCAGACCCAGCAGGTCAAAGGGGTTAACCTCGGACGGCACGCCCTCGCGGACGATCGTCTTGGCTTCGTAGTCAAATTGGATACGTGCGATCACGGGCACGTACTTCATGCAGACGGCAGTTTTCATGGACTTGATGGGCCTCTATTTATTACTTGTTGGTTATTGCTTGTTGGGCCGAGTTTTGCCTGGGATTGATCTGCATGGGCTTAATCGGAGTCGGAGACATTTAATCCCATGGCATCTTCCCGAACCTCCGAGGTCAGCCTTTCCAGGCGGCCACTGACATTCACCGGGTAGCGCGGCGGGTTCTTCAGGGCTTTGAAGCGGTCATACAAGGCTGTGAAATCCTCTTGGAACCTGGCCCGCACATCCTCAAG
>MDTE01039914.1_pt1 | contig 14739 bp, 16 predicted proteins | sample 811231 | NCBI WGS metagenome assembly MDTE01 (sample SAMN05326651, study PRJNA326480) | marine metagenome | isolation source: seawater | place: Indian Ocean: Red Sea | collected 2010 | reverse complement strand
TAACAAACGACGTCGTTGTCCAACCAATTTCAAAAGACCTCTTCGTGTTGCATGGTCTTTGTGATTCTGGCGGAGGTGATCTGTCAGGCCGCGTATTCGTTCAGAGAGAAGTGCTACTTGCACTTCAGTAGAACCAGTATCTCCTGGTTTCTTCTGGTATTGACTAATAATTTGTTGTTTTGTTTCAGTACTTAACATTACTGGTCCACGGACCGAGTCCTTCTATTTCCGCTCTTTTCTTATTTCAATTCCATTATAACATGACTGTAGTAATTGTCCTACACGGCACTATTCCATGCATAAACGCTATGCTTTAATAGGAATATTTTAATCAACTGAGGGGATTTCGATGAAAATCACAAAAGTAGTAGCAACTACCCACAACGTACCTGTACCTGTACCACTTCTAGATGAACCAGTAATGCGGCCATTAGTTTTTTGTTCGATTGAAACAGACAATGGTCTTGCAGGATATGGAATTTCAGGACCTATTCAAAGAAATGCAGTTCGAGAGCACATCAACACTGAAATGGGTCCGATGATTATAGGATCAGATCCTTTTGATACTGAAAGAATATGGCATCAGCTATACACTGAGCATAATCCACGCTCTCAGACTGGAACATGGTCATCTGCAATTAGTGCCATTGATATAGCACTATGGGATATAAAAGGTAAGGCCACAAACATGCCGGTATGGAAATTACTTGGAGGAGCACAACCTATAGTCCCCGCATACATCACGTTTGGGCTTCCAGAATACACTCAAGAACAATTAATTCAAGTAGCAAAAAATTTTGTTGCACAAGGTGAAGACAAACTAAAAATGGTAGTTGGGGTTGCCGGCGACCACCAAGGATGGAAAGAAGATTCGGAGCGTATTCATGCTGTTCGCGAGGCAATAGGTCCTAATGTGCAATTGTCGATGGATGCAAACTATATGTTTCAATTTAATAACGCATTGAATTTAGCTAAAAGTGTAGAGGAATGTAATATCGAGTGGTTTGAGGAGCCCGTTTGGGGAAATGATGCCCAGTTACTACATGATCTAAGAATGCGTACTAGCATACCCATATCTGCTGGGCAGAATGAAGGGCATCGATTCCGCGCGCGTGACTTGCTCGTCAACAAATCGGTTGATATTTTGCAACCTAATGTAGCCTATTGCGGTGGTTTTTCTGAAGGGATGAAATTTGCAGCCTTGGCTCATTCCTTTAATCTTCCGATCGCAAACGGTGGTGGATGGCCTCATCACAACATGCACCTTCAGGCAGCGGTGCCTAATGGCTGGCGTATTGAATACCATTATGTAATGTGGAAATGTGGTGAAATATTGTTTGATGGATGCGTAGGACCTCAACAAGGGTGGACTACAATGCCTCTGACTCCTGGACTTGGTCTTATTCCAAAGTGGGACGCATTAAATGAATTTGAAGAATAATTAATGAGGGCCCGCAATATGTGCGGGCCCTCATTAATTTATATTGCTGCTTCGCCTCGTTCTCCAGTTCTTACCCGGACAAGATCCGCTACAGGTGATATGAAAATTTTCCCGTCGCCAATCTCACCATCCTCTGGACTTCTTGCCGCATCAATAATTGCGTTTACTACAGCTTCTTGCAAATCGTCATTAACCACTGTTCTCACAAGAGTTTTAGGCACTGAGGATCTACTAGCCATACTACCTCCACGGCCAACAAAAACTTCAACTCCTCTTTGCCTACCTTGCCCAGTTACATTGTAGTAATAAAAACCCTGACAACCTACAGCTTCAAGAGCTGCAGTAACTGATCCAACTCTCTCAGGTCTAATAACAGCTTCTATACTAATCATTTTTTTCTCTCATTCTAAGATGCGAACTAACGCTCTTCCTTTTCTTAATTCTTAATCTGCCCCATCATGAACATATGCTCTTTCACCATGAGACGATACATCTAGACCTTGGGCCTCTTCTTTTTCAGAAACTCTTAATCCTAGTCCAGGTATTAAGTCTAGGATTTTAAGAATGATCAAGCTCGCAATAAATGAATAAACCAATGTGGCACCTACGCCAGTCAATTGGATTCCAAGCTGGGCAAAATCACCCTCAATTACTCCCTTCACTCCAGCAAAAGCCTCTACCGTAAATATTCCAGTAGCTATTGCTCCCCAAATACCGCCAATTCCATGAACAGCAAAGACATCTAAAGAGTCATCAACACCTAATCTCGGGCGTAAAAGTACAGCAAAATAGCAAAGTAAGCCAGCGCCAACTCCGATTCCTAATGCGCCCATAACACCCACCGCACCTGCAGCAGGGGTTATTGCAACCAAACCTCCAACGGCTCCAGTCGCAACTCCTGCAGCACTCATTCGATTATGCTGGAATTGGGAAAGCAGGCCCCACGTAAGTGCTGCTGCTGCTGCTGCTGTATTCGTTACCAAAAATGCATTTATAGCCACACCATCTGCAGCTAAACCAGATCCTGCATTAAATCCGAACCATCCGAACCACAGAAGTGCAGCACCTATCACTACATACGGCACATTACCTGGTTCAAGACCAGGATTCCTTCGTTTACCTACTAAAATAGCTGCAGCTACTGCAGCTACTGCAGCGTTAATATGCACAACAGTCCCGCCAGCAAAATCCAGTGCACCGAGTTCAAAAAGCCAACCATTTCCTGCCCACACCCAATGACATATTGGAGCGTAGACTAAAGTAACCCACGCAACCAAAAACACTAGGTATGTCGTAAATTTGAATCGCTCCACAATTGCGCCAGTGATCAAAGCAGGAGTGATGATTGCAAACATCATCTGGAAAATAGCGAAAAGCATATCCTCACCCGGCTCAATTCCACTTAATCCTAGATAACTAAGGTCTCCAACCCAAGCGTTTCCTTCACCAAAAGCTACGCTATATCCCCACAGTACCCAAACAACACTTACTACTGCCATACTCATAAAACTCAGCATGATTGTACTAAGTACGTTTTGGCTCCGAACTAAACCTCCATAAAAGAAAGCTAATCCTGGAGTCATCAAAAGGACCAACGCTGAGGCAGTTAATAACCAAGCTATTGAACCACTATCCATAACGGCAACTCCTTAAAATAAATCTGTAAGTTAATATGAGGGGCAAGTTTTACATAAGTGTTACCTACGGGTTACAAACATGTAACAAAATTAGTCTGGATTAGTGAACCGATTGAGGATTACACTTCAATAGAGAGGGTGTCTTGCTTAACGTATTTTTTACAGTTGTCCTACCCATATTCCTTGTTGCAAGTTTAGGTGCTCTTTTGCAACGCGTCCGCCCTGGCTCGCTTGGAATGTTAGGGCCAGCTGCTCTTTACCTATTAAGCCCGGCTCTTGTTCTTGATGGTTTATTAAAAACTGAATTATCAGCTGATGTTTCGCTCAAAATTATTTCTGCTACTGTCGGAACAGTTGTTTGCATGGTAGTAGCCTCATGGATAATATCCAAAATTCTCCGACATGACAGACAATTAGAAAGTGCGTTTCTTCTTACAGGGACATTCGCAAACGCCGGTAATATGGGGCTTCCAATAGCTTATCTAGCATTCGGAGAAGAAGGACTAGCTGTTGCGATTTTAATTTTTGTCGCCCAAGGTTCTTTAAGTTGGCCTCTAGGTATTTATCTAGCCGCCAGAGGGCATGCAAATGGTTGGCAACCTATCTTAAAGGCACTTAAAGTCCCTACTCTGTACACGGTACCTATCGCATTATCTATTCGTGCCAGCGGATGGGATTTACCGTTAACGCTTGATACGACAATCAGCTTAATGGCTGATGCAACAATTCCTGCAATGCTGTTAGTACTTGGCTACCAGCTTGCGCAAGGGATTCAATTCAACTTACCTCTTAGCCTAATTAGTGCCATTGTGACTAGACTAATAATTGGCGCGTTAGTCAGTGTGGGCCTTGTAGAATTATTTGGACTTAGTGGTATCGCGCGAAACACTGTCATCGTTGTTTCTGCAATGCCTACAGCAGTATTCACCACCATCCTGGCAACAGAATTTCAAGCTGCGCCTCGCTTCGTAGCAAGCGTGGTTGTTACCAGTACAGTATTCAGTTTAATCACACTAACTGTACTTATCGATTTATTACAAAATTTTAGCTAAACCTTATAGAAAAGTACCGTTCAGATTTACAGTAAGTGTAGTTTCAACATTCTGTATCATTGACTGCATAGCGAAGCAGCTTGCTTCAGCCATTTTCACTAAATGAGCTATCTTTTCTGGGGGCTCTGAAGAATCTATATCTAAAACCGACTCTAATCCTACCGGCCCTCCTGTTAAAGTTCCCGCTAATGCCGAACCATCCCTATAAAACCTTGCGATCTGCTTTACTTTAGCCTTTTTGTATTCAATGTGGACCATGTCACTCAACCGAGCGAGTTGAGTGAGCAGTCAGAAAGCTATGCCCGCAGAAAAATATGCCAAAGGAGGAGGAGCGGTATCATCTCCGCCTAGGTACTGTCCTTCGTCCGAAAGCATTTCAAAAGTACTGCCGCGGCCAGCGTGAACCCTAGCAACTTTACGTTGGCGCTCAAGCGTTTCCGCCTCCAAGCTAATTACAATCTCTCGCTTGGAACCATCTTTCCCGCCTAACCCTGGCTCGGACTCTTTCACTTCAATTTTTCTGACTATTTCTTCCATAATTCTTCCAATAAAAATATTTACACTATGTAATCTTTCCACAATACGATACTATCTCTCAAAATAACAAGGTAGACGTGAAGATTGAGAATAGCTGATCTATCCAAGCAAGAACGTAAAATTATCCGAGCATGGTGCATGTATGACTGGGCAAACTCTGCTTTCGCCACCAGTGCAATAACTGCAATCTTACCAGTCTATTTCGTTTTTCTTTTTCAAGATGCTCTTGGATCTGAATTGCTTATAGGTGGATTTTCATTCACCGGCAGTTCTCTTTGGAGCCTAGGCGCCGCGCTGTCAACATCAATTGTTGCGTTCACTAGTCCTGTTTTAGGTGTGCTGGGCGATAGAATGGCCATCAGAAAAACCCTATTAGCTATCTATATGACAGCAGGATCACTTTTCACAGTACTCGCATTTTTTTCTGCATATACTTCGTCACCATGGGCTTGGCTACTAGGAACATTTTTCTTAGGAAATATTGGTTTCGCGGGAAGCCTAGTTTTCTACAATTCTTTGCTCCCTCATGTATCCCCGAATGATGAGCTACTAGATGATATTAGTTCACGGGGATATGCATATGGATACCTAGGAGGAGGTCTTCTTCTTCTAGTACACCTTGGCCTTAATTTAGCCTTTTCAGATTCTTCTTTTGCAGATTTGGTTACTCGGTTGTCTCTAGCATCGGTTGGAATATGGTGGTTTCTCTGGGGTCTGTGGACGGTTAAAGTTGTTCCAGAACCACCTCTTTTATACGCAAATAAGGTCACTTCATTGGGTTCTGCCTTCAAAGACTCGTTCAGTCAATTAGGAAAAACTTTCAAAGAACTAAAAAATTTTAAAGTTATGCTTCTGTATTTTGGGGCATTTTTATTATTTAACGATGGCATTCAAACAATCCTTGCAGTCGCTGGTGCATTTGCTGCTGATACCTTAGGTATTTCGCTGACGTTCAATATGATTACTATATTAACCATTCAGTTTATTGCTGCATTTGGAGCAATGCTATTTAGCCGTTTAGCCCAATTAATTACCACCAAAAAGGCTCTTACTGTTTCTCTAGTCGGATGGTCTTTTATAGTTTTACTAGGAGTAGGAATCGCCCCTTTAGAACCAAGTAAGCTAGAGGATCACGACTATCAATTTGTTTATGTAGAGAATACAAATATTTACAAAGTAGATGTAGCGCCTGAACTGAGCGATTCAAAGCTCGACAAGGAATGGGCCCAAAATATTGAAGGCCTCCTAGATGCGAATACTAAGACCTTATCGATTGATCAAGCACACAGCTTCCACAACTTAGTTGCAGAAAAGTCCCAATATAGCAGTATCCTCTACCAAGGGCCGCTCAATGCGTTGAATGGTGCTAGTGCAATTGGACCAAATCATCCGTCCACTCTGGGATCGGGGACACTGGACTGGTGGCCAATCGCGTTGCGCGATACTTTATGGAAGCCTCTAGGCATTCCTGTAGACTTTCAATGGTTATTGCTTGGTATTGGTGTAGGCCTTGTTATGGGAGGTAGTCAAGCGCTGGCAAGAAGCTTATTTGCACAAATTGCGCCTAAATCAAGGAGCGGAGAGTTCTTCTCCTTCTTTGGTTTCCTCAATCGAGCCTCATATGTTTTCGGCCCTATCTTATATGCATTAGTTACTGGCCTACTTGATACCCGCTCAGCTGTTTTTTCAATATTAGTAATAATAGTGGCAGGGGCAATTCTTCTAAGTCGTGTAAACGTTGAAGAAGGAATACGCGTAGCAAAAGCAGAAGATGCGCGAGTAGGTCTCTAGCTATAACCTAGATTCTGACGTGCAATTAATGGCCAGTTAACTGTAATTCCATGAATGTTTAATGCGGAAGCTATACCTAATTGTTCCTCAGATTCAATCCCCCATGCACCTATGAAAAGACCATTAGATTTTGCCATATCAACAATTTCTTGGTCCAACAATCCAATATAAGGTAAGAATCCATTGATACCATTCTTCGTACAAAAATTAATCGCATCTTGAGATCCTTCTACCATTAAATATCCATGCATTGCCGCATCAGGAATCACTTTCTTAGCACGAAGAATCTGTTCTGGCAAAAATGAAATCAAAGAAACCCCGGGAACTGGGATCTTTGAAGTATCGTATGCGTGGGGTTTTTGATTTATCCAGCCTTGCTTCAATAATAATTCTCCGACAGATTCAAGCAACAATTCTTCATCAGATTTAATTTCAATAAATATATGTGCCTTATCCTTATATCGAACAAGCACCTCTTCGAGAGATGGTACACGCTCATTAGCAAATGCAGCACTAAACCAAGAGCCAGCATCAAGCTGCTTTATTTCTTCCAGTGTCATTGAATTAATTGCCCCAGTTCCTGTTGTGGTCCTATCAACTTCTGAGTCATGCATAACTACTGGAACTTTATCTAAAGTAAGATGTACGTCCAGCTCAAATAGTGGAAAACCAGACTCTAATGCTTGATCAAAACTTACTATTGTGTTCTCAGGACAATCTGCTGAATACCCTCGATGAGCAATAATTTCAATCATCTACAACCCTCGTTTCGCAAAACTGCAGCGTATAAAACTATACCAACTGAAGTAGCCAAATTCATACTGCTAACACCAGCTTGCATTGGCAGCCCTAGGGTAATAGCGGATAAACGCTTAAGCTCGTCACTCAACCCTTCACGCTCTGTCCCGAATGCAAATATCAAATCGTCTGTAAAATCAAATTGAGAAATAGGGGACCCTTGAGGGTCTAATGCTATAATTTTTCGGCTTGTTCTAAGCAGATCATCCAGTTTTGTACTCACAACAGGCACTGCAAACTGTAGTCCTGCTGCTCCACGTATAGCTGGTGGCTCCCAGGGGGATACCCCATTAATTAAAATAACACCCGCTGCCTGTGCCGCGGCAGCCGTACGTATACAAGCGCCCAAATTGCCAAAGTTATACGGATTCTCCAATAAGACAATATTCCCTGGAGCATTTAATATTTTATTCAATTCGTATTCAGGCCTTATCGCAACTCCATATACACCAGTCCAGTGTGAGCGCGTTCTCCTCAAAGCATCCACTACGTTCGTTCGTGCAATTTTGCATTTTTCTAAAATTGCTGATTCTACGTCTGGAGCATAATCAGCAATCAAATTATCTAGTTTTTGCGGATGCGTACAAACGATAAGTTGTATATCAGCATTGAATCGTAAGGCATGCTTGACTGCATGAAACCCATCCAAAAAAACTAAGGATTCATTTTGAAGGGAATCAATCAGCAACTCATGGTCATTGGTATTTATTGGCTTCATGCTCAATGGGAAATTAAAACTTGGAGGCGACGGGCAGAATCGAACTGCCGAATAGGAGTTTTGCAGACTCCCGCCTTAACCACTTGGCTACGTCGCCTTTGTATAAAGGTTACTGAGATTTTCGTAGAGTCGTCAAATATTTCTAAAATCTAAGTATTTTAGAAACACCAAATTCCTCAGCCAGGTCATATAATTTGTTCCAAGTAGAATCTTCAACAAAAATCCCATCCTCTAATCTTTGCTTCATATTCCGATGTTCAATCTCACCTGGATACAAAATTTCATCAAAGCCAGATGCCATTTTTGACGCCTTTAGATAGCCCGCAAGATCAGTAACTTGCTGTTTGAATTCTTCCAATGGCCTAAATGCAGAAACATCAAAAACTGCCATAAAACACCCATCATTGTGAAATCCACGAGGGTCGTGACCAAAACCTAAGCCTGTCAAAATACCTGACAATATCTCTACCATTACAGATAAGCCATAACCCTTGTAACCCTCCGAACCACCCAATGGCAGAAGTGCTCCTCCTTTTTCCCTAAGGACGGAAGGGTCTGTAGCAGGGTTACCTTCGTTATCGACTACCCATCCTTGTGGAATATCAATTCCTCTAGCTTTAGCTAATTCAACTTTTCCAGCAGCTACCGCACTTGTAGCCATGTCTATAAATAAGGGGCCTTCTAGGTTACTAGGAACTGCAATGCAGATCGGATTTGTACCCAATCTCGGCTCTCTCCCGCCAAAAGGAGCAACTGCCTTAGCAGTCCTACCGGAATCTGCTGTCATAAGTCCAATAAAGCCCTCTTTAGCTGCCATTAATGGGTAGTCAGCGACTCGCCCCACATGACTCTGTCTATATACTGTGGCAGCTGCCGCTCCTTGCGTCTTAGCTTTGTCTATCGTCATTCGCATTACATGTTCAGAAACCACGTAGCCAAATCCCCAGTGCCCATCTGCTACTAGAGTTGAAGGGGTTTCTTGGACGATGTCAAATGGTGCTCCGGGTATAATATGGCCCCTTTTAACACGATCAATATAAGTAGGTATTTGTATGATTCCGTGGGAGTCATGGCCTGCTAAATTAGCGCCAATCACATGCCTTGCAATCACTTCTGATTCACTCGAGGTTGCTCCAGCACACTGGAGTAATTTGTCAGTGATTTCTCTAAGATGATTATGTCCAATAGTTGGCATTTCCTTACCCCTTAGTAAATCGTTTTTAAAGAAAAGCCCCAGCCTAGCCGGGGCAAATTTATTATGGTGCGCAGGAAGAGATTTGAACTCTTACGGGATTACTCCCACTGCCCCCTCAAGACAGCGTGTCTACCATTCCACCACCTGCGCGGGGTATGAATTGTAGAACGCAAACGCAACTCTGCCAACAGTTATTATGTAATTAGGAATGAAACACCTGTTAAAAAAAGATTATACTCAACCCACAATACAAAAGGAGCGCATATGGGAACTTCAAGGATGTATGCAGATGCCAATGGCGATACTACATGGCAATCGATAGATTTAGCTGAACACCCAGAATGGATTAAAGGGTTTGAAGCAAAAGATATTAAATTTGGAATTAGACCTCCAGATATCGAGCAAGATTGGCATCCTGCGCCGAAACGTCAATTTGTCATCATCTTATCGGGGGCACTACAAATTACTTATCCTGACGGATCAAAAAAAGTCTTTGGTGCAGGAGAAGCTAGGCTAATGGACAACATAACTGGTAAAGGGCATAAGACCATTGCCGTTGGAGGAGTCCCTTGTATTACTGCAACTGTGGTACTGGAGGATCAAGAACCACGAATAGGTGCGATTTAATTACACTTAGGAGAATTTTCTGCCATTTTGATGACTCTCTTTGCCAATCCATCGAAAACAACGCGGTGGATTGGCAAAAGAGCATACCAATAAGCTAATCCAATTAAGCCTTTGGGGGCAAAATAGGATTTTTGCACAAATATTAGAGCATCCTTGTTTTGTTCTATTTTAAACTCTAACCAAGCTTTTCCAGGAACCTTCATCTCTGCATGCAATAGTAATCTCGAATTAGGTACCAGTTTCTGTACACGCCAGAAATCCACTGCGTCACCAATTGATAGTAAGTTGGATGGTCTCCCTTTACGCAAACCAATCCCACCGAACAATTTATCCACGAAGGCTCTCAACCTCCATCCCCAATTCATATACCAACCGTTATCTCCTCCTAGGGAGCAAAATGCATCAAAAATCTGTCCTGATTTAAGATTGGTTTCGACTTTTCGTGTTTCAATGATCATCCCTCGCAGAACTGATTTAGCCATTGACGATTGATCAATTGGAGCATCTTGAAAATAGTGAGGATGCAAATCCATTAGAGCCTCATGGACTGCGTCACGATACTCCAATGGTTGGATGTTCGGGAAAATATCGTGAGCAAATAAGTTACTGACAATAACTTCGCTCTTCAACCCTTCCACCAACGGTCGAGCAAAGCTTGCCTTAAGCGGAGTCACCCAGTGCACCCAGTATGAAGAAAGCCGTGGAGTCAATACAGGAACACGGATCATGGCACGCCTTAAGCCCCTTGCTTTAGCATACTCAGTCATCATATCTCCGTAGCTCAGTACTGTAGATCCTCCAATTTCAATTACCTGATGCTCATTGTGTTGAAGGTTTAGTGCTGAAATTAAGTATTCCAAGGTATCTCTAATCCCAATTGGCTGAACCCGTGTAAAAACCCATTTTGGACAAATCATTACCGGAATTCTTTCGGTTAGGTATCTAATCATCTCAAATGGTAAGCTCCCTGCACCTATCACGGGGCCTGCTCTTAATTCAGTCACAGTAGCATGATATTTTGCCAACGCCTCACCCGTTGCATGCCGAGAGAGTAAATGAGAAGTTAAAAGAGAATGGGGATTACCAAGTGCACCCAAAAAAATTATCCGTGTTGACATTGAAGCTGCTACTTCACCAAAAGATTCTGCAGCATCCATATCATGCTGATGAAAAACTTTACTAGAACTTCGCATGCTATGAATCAGATAATATGCAATATCCGCTGATTCCAGAGCCGTGTATAGCGTTTTTTTATCTCTAACATCACCTATCGACACTGTGACATTTAAATTCCAGTCAACATATTTAAGCTGGTTCGGGTCGCGAACCAGCACATTAATTTGATGGCCTTCTGCCAGTAGACGAGGAACTAATCTACTACCTATATATCCCGTTGCTCCTGTTACAAGAATTCTCATTATGTTGTCGCTCTTAGTTTCTTATAAGTCGTTAAGGCTCTATCACGCGCTTCGTGCAAATCAACGATAGGTAATGGATATCCGTTCATTGTATTATCTAATCTTTGCCCGTTGGTTAGTAACCATGGCTCATGAACATATGGACTGCGTAAGCCTGATAGTTCAGGTACCCAGCGTCTAACATATTCCCCATTTGGGTCATATTTCTTTGCCTGAACAATGGGATTGAATATACGAAAAAAAGGGGCAGCACCAGCACCTACTCCTGCAATCCATTTCCATCCCCCATCATTTGCGAATGAGTCCCCATCAATTAAATGCTGCATAAACCAATTGGCACCCCAGCGCCAATTAATTAACAATTGTTTTGTTAAAAATGAAGCAGCTAGCATCCTTGCTCTATTTGAAATCCAACCCTCAATTCGTAGTTGACGCATTATTGCATCAATAATTGGATAGCCTGTTTTACCAAAGCACCATGATTGATATTGTTCAAAATCTAATCTCCAAGGGAAATATTCTGTAAAATTTACATCTTCAAATTCATGCATATTACTGGCTTTAGCTATATAAAAATCTCTCCACGCAAGCTCAGAAATCCATGTGCTCACCTCGGAGGTAAACTCGGGGTTTCTCGTGAGCACATCAAATGCTTTATTTACAACCAATCTTGGCGAAATTAAACCAAATCGTAAGTAGGGAGAAAGTTGTGAAGTACCAATCTTATCTAATCGGTCTTTATTTGATTTGTACTTAACCATCCCTAGTGTCGGGCTCTTTGTAAGAGATAAAAATGAGTTCAATCTCGTTTGGGCTTCTATCTCAGACGCAGGGAATTGTTTATTGGAATTACTTAGAAATTTATTGAGTATTGATGGATCCCCGAAATTGGTGAATTGAATCTCTCCGTTTATCTTTGGTAATTTAGAACTATTGTAAATTGCTTTGTTCCACCATGACTTATAAAAGGGCGTAAAAATTTTATAAGCCTTATCACTCTGAGACCGCACATCACTAGCTCCTACTACGGATAAGCCAGAAGTCAATTTCAATGGAACTAATTTACCTATTTTAGTATCTCGGATCCGAGATACTTGACTAGGATCGTACTGTGCCCGTACTTCGCTCGCGCCGAATTCAGAATAGATTACAGGGATGATTTCGTGAGGGTTCCCATAATGAATATTTATTCGGCCTCCTTCGTTTTCTATATCAGCATTAAGTGATCTTAAAGAATTAAACATAAATTCTAACCGTATGTTATGAGCTGAATATTTACCTATTAAAGTTGGATCAATCACAAAAACTGGACATACTAACAAAGGCCTATCAATGTCATTTGTTAACACAGGGTTATCTATTAATCTCATGTCGCGTCGGATCCACCAAATTACTTTTTTGGGAGACTGTGCCATTTTATGAATAGAAAAATTTATTTAATCTTTTGCGATTTTGTGCAAAAATTTTGTACCACGGAGACAGGAACAAATACAACGGCCAGTGAGCTAATATTCTTGCACTAAGTCCTACAAGGCCACCTGTATGCCCTAGAACTATTAAGACAGCGCGAATACCTCCAATCTCAGTGCCATCAGTATTGAGTAACCGAAACTCGCCGTTACGATAGGCATACTTACTCAATGCTTCAAACTCAATCTGGGTATTTTCGTTTCTAGACAGCACCCAATTCTTATAGCTGGCACAAGCGTGACATTGATCGTCATATATGGCGACAGTTTTTTGGGTAGCCATTTAAATTCTCACTAATTCTTTAGAATTGAGGCAATCATCTAATCCTGCAGCAGCTTTATCTCCAACTCTGTTAAAAATCAACTGCATTACAGGAGATAATAACCTCCAAAAACCATGGAACTTTAATTCTGCGTGATACTCCACCACAGACCCAGCATCATTTTCGCGAAATTTCATTACATCTCGAGCAACAAAATTTGGCGCGTTTGCAATGAATTCGATTTCATACGGAGGCTTGAATTTTGTGATTTCGTATTTCAAAGGGACTTTGCTTATCCCAAACTTTGCAACCACATCATAAGTAGCTCCTAAATCAGATGATGAACCCTGTGCTTGAGTAACCTTAATCACCCCAGGATCCCACTGCTCAGCACTACAAAAATTAGATAAATAATCAAAAACTTTTCTTATAGAATGCTGAGATTGGATTGTTGCTTCATATTTAACCATGGGATCTCCGTTTCGTTATTTTCATAATTAAATACCTAATTATAGGTGCAGGCAGTAATCGCAATATTTTAATCGGAACAGTAAGTTTCCTCGGGAAATGAATTTCATTCGATCCTCCTTCAATTCCTCCTAAAATTGCTTTTGTAGAATCATCGACGGTACCTAAAAATGGCATATAGAAATCATTTTTTTCTGTGAGAGGAGTATCAATAAAGCCAGGGTTGACTTCAACAACACGTATATTCGTTCCCATCAAATCTATACGCAAAGATTGAAGAAAATACATCACCGCAGCTTTACTAGAACCATAAGCTTCAGCTCGTGGTAGAGCAGTGTACCCAGATGCACTAGATATACCGACTATCGTGCCTTTATTCCGCCTCATCATTTCAGGCAAAACTATAGAAGTGGCTTTTGCCAATCCAAGAAAATTTACTTTGACTTGATCATTAAATGCATTCTGATCCCAAGAGGGAATATCCACAGCTGTCCAGCTACCTGCACTGTATATTAGGACATCTACGGGCCCCCCAATACCTTGAGGGAATTCCGGCCATTTCTCTTCAGTAACATCCAACTTAAAAGGTATCATCCCGTCATTTTGTAAGGCTGCGATTGCCTTCTCTGATCTGCCGCTAGCAATCACCGTTGCTCCCGCACGCACAAGCTCTTTTGCGAGCCCATATCCAATGCCACTAGTGGCACCAATTACCCAAACTCGTTTCCTCCGCCAAAATGAAATCTTAGCGTGCCACATGATCCACATCCTGTTCTTCAGAATCGGGTTGAATATACGGTAAGCCTCGTAACTTAAGTTTCAGTGCCTGGAAATAAATTGATGCAACTGTTCTCCATGGAATAAGTGGATGCGAAAACAGAGCCTTCACCAAGCTAAAATCACTCAATGGTTGGGGCTGTAAATTGAGTGCAGCTTGAAAAATCAGGCCGTTAGAATCGTACTCATCAAAACTCAAATATATATTGTCGGTAGACTCATTAATGGTGAATTCATACCAGCAATCCATCGTCAAAAATGGCGAAACATAAAATTCCTTTTGGAAGCGTATTTTCTCTCCGTTCTCTTCAGAGGAATGGGAAAGATTGTACAAATGACGCTGTCCAATTCGATTATGAACCTCTGCTACGACAATTCGATGTTTATCTTCCATATTCGATGTTAAAAAAAATGAAACTGGATTAAACACATAACCATAAGCACTGGGCTGCGTAATCAAACGCAGGTCGTCAGAAAACTTACCTTCTTGGGCTAAATGCCAACGTATTGAATCTGCAATTCCGGAGTTTTCATGAGAAAAATGATCT
>MDTE01169816.1_pt1 | contig 14740 bp, 13 predicted proteins | sample 811231 | NCBI WGS metagenome assembly MDTE01 (sample SAMN05326651, study PRJNA326480) | marine metagenome | isolation source: seawater | place: Indian Ocean: Red Sea | collected 2010 | reverse complement strand
GGAAGCCGACAGCAAAACGGTGAAGAAGTGGGCGCCCTACGGCCTCGACTGAGCGCGAACTAAGGAGAATACGAAATGCCTCGCATCAAACGCGGCGTCACCACGCGCCAGAAGCACAAGCGTCTATTGGATCAGGCGAAAGGCTATCGCGGCCGTCGCAAGAACACGATCCGCATCGCCCGCCAGGCGGTCGAAAAGGCGGGCCAGTACGCCTATCGCGACCGCAAGGTTAAGAAGCGCAACTTCCGCGCGCTGTGGATCCAGCGCATCAATGCTGCGGTTCGCGCGGAAGGCCTGACCTATTCGCAGTTCATGCACGGCACCAAACTCGCCGGGATCGAACTCGACCGCAAGGTGATGGCCGATCTTGCCATGAACGAAGCGGCTGCCTTCAAGGCAATCGTCGAGCAGGCGAAGAAGGCACTGCCCGCCTAAGCGCGCAATCTGCCGCTAATTCCAAAGGGCGCTCCGCGAGGAGCGCCCTTTTTGTTTCGTAAGCGCTTGTCGCCGCTCCACAACTAGGTATATTCCCCTACATGTTGGGAGGGGGCGATTGATCGATCAGAACTGTATTGATGTGCGGTTTTTCGCACCGCCGGATGATCTGGCGCGATGCTTCACGATGGTTTACCGGCTTGAAGTGAGCCTGCCCGAAGGCGAGGTGCTCGAAGACTGGCTTCAGCCCGAATGGTGCAATCTGCGCTTCTTCGCCGAAAATCCACCGAAGGCCGAATTTCCTGAAGGACCCAGCGTGTCCGGCGCCCGATTTCTGGCAACCGGCCCGACTTCCTGCCCAACACATTTTCTGCTCGGCAGAACGCGCATGTGGGGCGTGGGCCTGCTCCCGCACGGTTGGGCGCGCTTCGTGGGTGCGCACGCCGCCGATCACACCAATACGATTGTCGATGGCGAAGCGAGTCCGCATTTCTCGCGCCTCGCACCGCTGTGCGAGGCAATGTGCTCGCGCGAGCACTCGGACGAGGAACAATTTGCATTCCTTACGGATTTCTTCCGCAAGCTTGCCAACCCTCCGCGCGACAGTGCGCGGATCCAGAAGGTGCACGAGGTCATGATCGATCCGCGCCTGCTCCATGTCGATGAATTCGCCCAGCGTAGCGGCATGTCCAAGCGAACGCTTGAACGCCTGTGTGCCCGTCATTTCGGATTTTCCCCGCGCTTGCTGCTGAGGCGGCAGCGGCTGATGCGCAGCCTTGCGGCCTTCATGCTTGAACCGCGGACGAGTTGGTCGGCCGTGATCGATGGTCACTATCATGACCAGTCGCATTTCGTGCATGAATTCCACGCTTTCATGCGCTGCTCGCCCAGCGAATATGCGGCTAAACCACATCCGGTGATGGCTGCATTCATGGCGGATCGCAAACGGGTCTGGGGGTCACCGGCGCAAACCCTGGTTTCACCATGAGCAGGATCATGACACACTTCAGATCTGCAATGATGACAGGATGAACGATCTGTTCCCAAAGTCGGCCAATCAGGGTGCTGCGCGCCTCGCCCTCGGGGTGATGCGATGATGACGATCGGGGGCGCATCTCCAGCGATTGCCTTGCGATTTTTCCTCCCGCCGGAGCATCTTCGCCCCTTCGTTACGACGCTTTATCATCTCGAAATCTCGGGCGGTGGGGAAGACGATGCGGTGGAGGATTGGTTGCATCCCGAATGGGCCAATCTGCGGCTTATTCCGGATCGCACGATCGAGGCGGGAACGGGAGACGGACCTCTCGAACGCGTACCCCGGGCGGTCATGGCGGGGCCTACCAGCGTGACCACGCATTTCCGCGCCCGCAAAGGAAGGTCTTGGGGTATTGGCTTTCTGCCGCTCGGCTGGGTTCGGCTGATAGGTGCTCCGGCAAACGCCTATGCCGATCGCTACGCCGACGTAGAAACCGATCCTGCTCTCGAGCGTCTGCGCAAACTGTGCGCCTGCGTCCTCGATGGAGATGGCGATCTCGTCGCCGAGCGCGACGCCATGGTCGGCGAGCTGGATGCGCTGCTGGCCGATCCTGCTGCGGGTGAGGGCGCGCGTGAGGCGAGATTGCTGCGGATCGAAGAGGCGATTACCGATCCGCGGTTCCATAGCGTGACGGAACTCGCTCAGACACTCGGCATGAGCACGCGCACGATGGAGCGGTTTTGCAGCAGGGTGTTCGGTTTCGGCCCGCAACTGTTGCTGCGCCGCCAGCGATTCGTCCGCAGCCTCGCCAAGTTCATGCTCGACCCTTCGCTCAAATGGATCGACACGCTCGACACCCACTATCACGACCAGGCCCATTTCGTTCGCGATTTCAGGCGGTTTATGATCATGTCGCCCAGCGAATATGCCAGCTTGCCGCATCCGGTTCTGATGGCCGCCGCCCATGCTCGTGCGGCCATTGCGGGCGAAGCGATGCAGGTTCTACACAAGTCGTCCCGGCCACTCGGCGGCGAATGACCGACATGTGCCGCGAGACGGGTTCCTGCCGCGCATCTTCCTGCGCCGCCAGCGCGCCTTGCGAAGTTTCGCCCGGTCCCCGCGCGAGATCCGATAAGATAGGGGATCGGTCCTCGAAACTTCCGTCGCTGTGACCGGGCGCAATTCGTTTGTCCATTCGCCTCCATCTCGAGCGAGCGGCCCGGCCAATCGGGGCTTGGGATGCGGCGTCTAAGCGGCTAGAGGGCGCGGGCATACCTTCCCGACATATCAAGCCAGACAGAATGACCGACCTCGAACACCTCAAGACCGATGTGCTGACGCGGATCGAAAATGCGCCCGATGTCGCCGCCCTCGAAGCGCTGCGGATCGAATTCCTCGGCAAGCAGGGCTCGATCTCCGGGCTGATGAAAACGCTCGGCAAGATGACTCCGGAAGAGCGGCAGGTACAGGGGCCGCTGCTGAACGGGTTGCGGACCGAAACCACCGACGCCATCGCCGCACGAAAGGCAGTGCTCGAGGACGCCGAACTCGAAGCGCGGCTTGCAACCGAAAGCCTCGACCTGACCCTCCCCGCGCCCGAAGCGCCGAAAGGATCGGTCCACCCGGTCAGCCAGGTGATGGACGAACTGGCGGAAATCTTCGCCGACCTCGGTTTCTCGGTCGCGACCGGTCCCGAAATCGAGGACGACTGGCACAATTTCACTGCGCTCAACATGGCCGAAACGCATCCTGCCCGGGCGATGCACGATACGTTCTATTTCCCCGAAGTCGACAGCGACGGGCGGCGCATGCTGCTCAGGACGCACACCTCGCCAGTGCAAATTCGTTCGATGGTCAAGCAGGGCGCACCGATCCGCATCATCGCGCCGGGCCGCGTCTATCGCAGCGACAGCGATGCGACGCACACGCCCATGTTCCACCAGGTCGAAGGCCTCGTCATCGACAAGGACATCCACCTCGGCCACCTCAAATGGACGCTGGAGACCTTCCTCAAGGCCTTCTTCGAGCGGGACGATATCGTGCTGCGCCTGCGCCCCTCCTACTTCCCCTTCACCGAACCTTCGGTCGAGGTCGATGTCGGCTGGCAGGACGTGCAGGGTCGCCGGGTTCTCGGCGGTGACGGCGATGCGCCGGGCCACGGCTGGATGGAATTGCTCGGCAGCGGCATGGTCAATGCCCGCGTGATCGAGTTCGCCGGGCTCGATCCCGACGAATGGCAGGGCTTCGCCTTCGGCGTGGGCGTCGATCGCCTCGCCATGCTCAAATACGGGATGGATGATCTGCGCGCCTTCTTCGACGGCGACCAGCGCTGGCTTGACCATTACGGCTTCTCGCCTTTCGACCAGCCGACCCTTTCCGCCGGTGTGGGAGCAAGCGCATGAAGTTCTCGCTCGAATGGCTGAAATACTTCCTCGACACCGATGCGAGCGTGGCGGACATCGCTGCCGCGCTCAACCGGATCGGCCACGAGGTCGAAGGCATCGAGGATCCGGCGGACAGGCTGGCCGGTTTCCGAGTTGCCAAGGTGCTGACCGCCGACAAGCATCCCGATGCCGACAAGCTGCAGGTGCTGACCGTCGATACGGGCGAGGGCGATCCGCTGCAGGTCGTCTGCGGCGCGCCCAATGCGCGTGCGGGGATGAAGGGTGTGCTCGGCCTGCCCGGCGCGGTCGTCCCGGCCAATGGCATGGAGCTGCGCAAGAGCGCGATCCGCGGTGTCGAATCGAACGGCATGATGTGCTCGGTGCGCGAGCTCGAACTGGGCGAGGAGCACGATGGCATCATCGAGCTGCCCGAGGATGCCCCGATCGGCCAGACCTTCGCCGAATATCACGATGCCTCACCGGTGTTCGATGTAGCGATCACGCCCAACCGCCCCGATTGCATGGGCGTTCAGGGCATCGCGCGCGACCTCGCGGCGGCGGGCCTCGGTACATTCAAGCCGGTCGAGGTTTCCGAAATAGAGGCGCGCGATCCGTGCCCCGTCGAAATCCGCACCGACGATGCGGAAGGCTGCCCAGCTTTCTACGGCCGCGTCATCCGCGGCGTCGACAATACCAAGCCTTCGCCCGAATGGATGCAGCGCCGCCTGATCGCGGCGGGTCAGCGGCCGATCTCGGCGCTGGTCGATGCGACCAACTACCTCATGCTCGCCTTCGGGCGTCCGGCGCATGTCTATGACCTCGCCAAGCTGTCGGGTCCCGTTGTGGCGCGGCGCGCAAAGAACGGCGAGACAGTCGAGGCGCTCAACGAGAAGACCTACACGCTCGACGACACCATGACCGTGATCGCCGACGACAACGGTGTGCACGACATCGCCGGCATCATGGGCGGCGAGCATTCGGGCGCGACCGAGGCGACGACCGACGTGTTGCTCGAAATCGCCTATTTCGACCCCGAGCGGATCGGCGTGACCGGCCGCAAACTTGGCCTCGCCTCGGACGCACGCACACGCTTCGAGCGTGGTGTGGATCCGGACTTCCTCGACGATGGACTCGCGATCCTGACTTCGCTGATCCTCAAGACCTGCGGCGGCACGCCCACTGAGGTCGCGCGGGCGGGCGGGGTCCCGGCCGAGTCGAAGGTCATCGCCTTCGACCCGCACCTCATCTCGCACCTCGGCGGGATCGATGTGGCGCAGGACGAGCAGCGCGCGATCCTCGAAGCGCTCGATTTCCAGGTCGGCGAGGACTGGCAGGTTACCTGCCCCCTGCGCCGCCACGACATCGAAGGCCCTGCCGACCTCGTCGAGGAAGTGGTGCGCATCCACGGGCTCGACCATGTGGAGAGCGTGGCGCTTCCGCGTGTCGAAGGCGTAGCCCGTCCGACCGCCAGCCCGCAGCAGAAGCTCGAGCGCAAACTGCGCCGCGCTGCTGCGGCGCGCGGATTGAACGAGGCGATCACCTGGTCCTTCCTGCCCACATCCGAAGCGGAGTATTTCGTCGATGGTGCGCAGCTATGGGTGCTCGACAACCCGATCAGCGAAGACATGAAGGCGATGCGCCCCTCGCTCATTCCTGGTCTGCTTTCGGCAGCAAAGCGCAACGCCGATCGCAGCGCGGATGGCAGCCGCCTGTTCGAGATCGGACGGCGTTATTTCCGGGGCAAGGATGGTGCCAGCGACGAGAAGCCGACGCTCGGCGTCGTGCTCGCGGGCGACAAGACTTCGCGCGGCTGGCACGGCGGCAAGGCGCAGGGCTTCGATGCGTATGACGCCAAGGCCGAGGCCGTCGCGCTGCTCGAAGCCGCCGGTGCGCCGGTCGCAAACCTCATGGTTATGGGCGAGGCGGGCGACCAGTTCCACCCAGGCCAGTCGGCCACGCTGCGCCTCGGCCCCAAGAACGTGCTGGCCCGCTTCGGCGCGCTGCATCCCAAGACGCTCAAGACCTTCGACATCGACGGTCCGGTAATGGCGGTCGAGATCTTCCTCGATTCGATCCCGGCGAAGAAGGGGGCAGGCTTCGCGCGTGCGCATTACGCGCCGCCCGCGCTTCAGTCGCTCACGCGCGATTTCGCCTTCCTGGTCCCCGCCGATCTCGCGGCGGGCGACCTGGTGAAGGCGGTGCGTGGCGCAGACAAGAAAGCGATCGTCGAGGCGCGCGTGTTCGACGTGTTCGCCGGACAGGGCGTACCCGAAGGCAAGAAATCGGTCGCGGTCGAAGTTACGCTTCAGCCGGGTGAGAAGAGCTTCACCGACGCCGAGATCAAGGCGATCTCGGACAAGGTGGTCGCGAGCGCCGCCAGGCAGGGTGCGGAGTTGCGCGGATGAAACCTGTCCTGAGCCCAGCCGAAAGGACTGCCTTTGTCACCGGAGCCACCGCAGGCATCGGCGAAGCCACCGTGCGCACGCTGGTGGCGAGCGGCTGGCGCTGCGTGGCGACCGGGCGGCGCAAGGAACGGCTCGACGCGCTGGTGGAGGAGCTTGGCGCGGACAAGGTCCATGCCGCTTGTTTCGATGTCCGCGACACCGAAGCCATGGACGCGGCGATTGCGGCATTGCCCGAAGCGTTCGCGGGCATCGATCTGCTGGTGAACAATGCCGGCCTCGCGCAGGGTCTCTCGCCCGCGCAGGAAGCCAACCTCGACGACTGGCAGACCATGATCGACACCAATGTGACGGCCATGGTGGTGCTCACCCGCAAGCTGCTGCCCACGCTGATCGAGCGCAAGGGCGCGATCATCGCGATCGGTTCGGTCGCGGGCAGCTACATCTATCCGGGCGGCAATGTCTATGCGGGCTCCAAGGCTTTCGTGAACCACTTCACGCTCGCTTTGCGCGCCGATCTGCATGGCACCGGCGTCCGCGTGACCAGCATCGAGCCGGGCATGGTCGAGACCGAATTCACGCTGGTCCGCACCGGCAGCCAGGAGGCGAGCGACGATCTCTATCGCGGCGCCGACCCGATGACAGGTCAGGATATCGCCGATACGATTCTGTGGATCGCCGAGCTGCCGCCGCACCTCAACATCAATCGGCTCGAGCTGATGCCGGTAAACCAGGATTTCGCCGGTTTTCGGGTTGCTCGATCCTAGGGGTGACTTCCTCGGAATCTACTTGTCACGCTGTAGTGAGTCGACGAGTGACTGGACTTCATTTAGCAGCAATTGATTGAGAGCGCTGTTTTCCGCTTGATGCTGTCTGTTCCGCTCAATGAGGAGGCGCTCATACACATCCCGATATTCTGGAAAGCCACGAAGCGCTGCTATGGCGACCGTTTGCACTTCGACGCTGGAATAGTGAGTTTGTTGATTTGGCAGACGCGCATCACCGCCTCCTGCGCTTGCTAGAAGAAGGCGATAGGATAGGTCCAATCGGTTGGTTTCCCATTCCATTTTCTTGGCTTGATAATTCGACCATGCACCGATCCCAATTGCGATCGCAGTTATAAGAAGAGCAATGGCTGTTAACAAAAATGAAGCGCTACCAACAATATCTGCCAGTGCAGAATTGATTGAAGCGGCACTATTTGTAGACAAATTGTTCATCTTGCACCTCCGCTAAAAATTAGAAACAGAATAAGAGAATCATGTCAAATCGCCGCACATTCGCGATCATCTCACACCCCGACGCGGGTAAGACCACGCTGACCGAGAAGCTGCTACTGACCGGCGGCGCGATCCACTTGGCGGGCGAGGTCAAGGCGCGCGGGCAGGCGCGGCGAGCGCGTTCGGACTGGATGAAGATCGAGCAGCAGCGCGGCATCTCGGTGACATCCAGCGTTATGACCTTCGAGCGCGAGGGCATCACCTTCAACCTGCTCGACACGCCGGGGCACGAGGATTTCTCCGAAGACACCTATCGCACGCTGACCGCGGTCGATTCCGCTATCATGGTGATCGACGCGGCCAAGGGTATCGAGCCGCAGACGCGCAAGCTGTTCGAGGTCTGCCGCTTGCGCAGCGTGCCGATCATCACCTTCGTCAACAAGGTCGACCGCGAGGGGCGGCCCGTGTTCGAACTGCTCGACGAGATCGCCGACATGCTCGCGCTCGACGTCAGCCCGCAGGCCTATCCGGTAGGCATGGGCGGCGAGTTTGAGGGCGTGCTGGATTTCGCCACCGGCTGCGTCGCGCGGCCCGAAGGCCCCTCAAAGGAATTTACCGGCACGCGCGACTGCGACCCGGCCATCCTCGAGCGTTTCGCGGAGGAGATCGAGCTGGCGCAGATCGGTTATCCCGAATTCGACCTCGAAGCGTACCGGAATGGCGACCTGACCCCCGTCTACTTCGGATCGGCGCTGAAGAATTTCGGCGTTACCGAGCTGATCGAGGCGATCGCGAAATACGCCCCGCCGCCGCGCCCTCAGCCCGCAGGCGACGAACAGATCGCACCCGACCATAACGAGGTCACCGGTTTCATCTTCAAGGTGCAGGCCAATATGGACCCCAACCACCGCGACCGCATCGCCTTCATGCGGCAGGTTTCGGGCACCTTCAAACGCGGCATGAAGCTGACGCCCTCGGGCCTCGGCAAGCCGGTCGCGATCCATTCTCCGATCCTGTTCTTCGCGCAGGACCGCGAAGTCGCGGACACTGCCGAGCCGGGCGACATCATCGGCATTCCGAACCATGGCACGCTGCGCGTGGGCGATACGCTGAGCGAAAAGAACGCGATCCGCTTCACCGGCCTGCCCAATTTCGCGCCCGAAATCCTGCGCCGCGTCGCGCTGGTCGATCCGACCAAGACCAAACAGCTTCGAAAGGCGCTCGACGACCTTTCCGAAGAGGGCGTGATCCAGGTCTTCTATCCCGAGATCGGCGGCCAGTGGATTATCGGCGTGGTCGGCCAGCTCCAGCTCGACGTGCTGATCAGCCGCCTGTCCGCCGAATACAAGGTCGAGGCCAGGCTCGAAGCCTCGCCCTTCGCCACCGCGCGATGGATCAAGGGGGACGAGAAGGCAATGAACGAGTTCGAGAAATTCAACCTGTCCAACCTCGCCAAGGATCGCGACGGCGATCTGGTATTCATGGCCAAGAGCCCGTGGGACGTAAACTACCAGCAGGAAAAGAACCCCGACCTCACCTTCTCGGCGACGAAGGAGCGGTAGGCTTGCGGCAGGCGCACCAAGGCGGCATTGCAGCGCCATGACGCTTCACGCCGGACCGACTTCGCAGACATTCATTTCGCAGCGGCTGAGGCTGCACTATCTCGACTGGGGCAATCGCGGGAAGCCGCCGCTGGTGCTCGTCCATGGGGGGCGCGACCATGCCCGCAGTTGGGACTGGGTCGCCGAACAATTGCGCGACGACTGGCATGTGGTGGCGATGGATCATCGCGGCCACGGCGATTCGGACTGGGTCAGCGACGGCAATTATTCCGCCAATGACATGGTCTACGATCTTGCCCAGCTGGTGCACCAGCTCGGCGTGGGGCCGGTGACCATTGTCAGCCATTCGATGGGCGGCAATGTCTCGCTGCGTTATGCCGGGACCTTCCCCGAGATGGTCACCAAGATCGTCGCCATCGAAGGCCTCGGCCCCAGCCCCAAGCGGCAGGCCGAAATGCGGGCGAAGAATTATCCCGAGCGGCTCAATGAGTGGATCGGCAAGAAGCGCGCCGCCTCGGGCCGGATACCCCGCAAGTATGAGAGCATCGAATCCGCCTTCGCGCGGATGATCGAGGAAAACAGCTATCTCACCGAAGAGCAGGCGCGGCACCTCACCATTCATGGGGTGAATCGCAACGAAGACGGCACTTATAGCTGGAAATTCGATCCCCATCTCAATGTCTGGGCGGTGGAGGATATCGCCGACCAGTTCCTGCACCAGACCTGGGCTGCGATCACCGCACCCACGCTATTGCTCTATGGCGCCGACAGTTGGGCTTCGAACCCGGAAGGCGATGGCAGGCTCGACCATTTCTCCAATGCCGAGGTGATCGAATTCGCGAATGCGGGTCACTGGCTGCATCACGACCAGTTCGACCGGTTCATGAAGACGATACGGGATTTCCTCTGATGGCGGAATTCTTCGACCGGCTAGCCGATGACCATGTCGCCATGCTGGCAAAGCAGCCGGTCTTCTTCGTCGCCACCGCGGCGAGGGACGGACGGATCAATCTGAGCCCGAAGGGTTATGACGCGTTTCGCGTACTCGGGCCCAACCGTGTGGCCTATCTCGATCTGGCCGGGTCGGGGAACGAAACGCATGCCCATCTCACAGTGGACGGGCGCATCACGATCATGGTTTGCAATTTCGAACAGCCGGCTCTTATCTTGCGGCTGTACGGGACGGGCAAACCGGTATTGCCGCAGGACCACGGTTGGGAAGAACTCGCGGCGCATTTCAAACTGCTGCCGGGCACAAGGCAGATTTTCGATATCGCAGTGGACAGCGTGCAGACCAGTTGTGGCTGGGGTGTGCCGTTCATGGAATTCGAGCGGGAGCGGGATACGCTGGTCAAATACTACGCAGGGCGCGATCCGGAGGAATTCGTGGCCAGGCGGCGGTCACGCGATCGCAGTATCGACGGTATCCCTACCAGGCCGACCGACCGCTACTTTGCTGGCGATTGACCGCGCGTGCGCCTGACTTTCGCCAGTTACAACATCCACAAGGCAGTCGGGCTGGACCGCAAGCGCGATCCCGAGCGCATTCTCAGCGTGCTTCACGAGATTGATGCCGATATCATCGCGTTGCAAGAGGCGGATCGCCGGATCGGGCAGCGCGCCAGCGTGCTTCCGCGCGCCGAGATCGACGATACCCATTGGCGCGTCGTCGAAGTGGCCAAACGCCCGCGCAGCATTGGCTGGCACGGCAATGCGCTGCTGGTGCGGCGCGACATGGATGTCTTGGACGGTGAAGCGCTCGATCTGCCGACGCTCGAACCGCGCGGCGCGGCCTGCGGCGAGCTAATGGTCGAGGGGCACCGGCTGCGTGTCATCGGTACGCATCTCGACCTGTCGGGTCTGCGCCGCCGCGACCAGATCCGGTCGCTGCTCGAATTCTGCAATGGCTGCGAACGCGATCTGCCGACCGTCATCATGGGCGATTTCAATCAGTGGGGAAGGCGCACCGGGGCCATGCGCGAATTTGCCGAAGGCTGGCATGTTGTCACGCCCGGCCGAAGCTATCCCAGCCGCCAGCCTGTTGCCACGCTCGACCGGATCGTGGCCAGCAGCCACTGGGACTGCGTCGAGGCGCAGGTCCATCACACCGGTCTGTCGGCGGTAGCATCGGACCACCTGCCCGTAATTGCCACGCTGGACTTGATTAAAAAATAGGCAACAGCCCAATTATTAGGCAATAATTGGTGTGGGCGGCACGCCTCTGAGGTCGAATCGTGCCGAAAAGCGGTTTGGCACGCACTTTGCTGCATGTGCGAACGCCGGTGACGGACCGGCGGACCACACAGGGGGTGAAGGCGTGAAATTCATCATCGCTGTCATCAAGCCATTCAAGCTCGACGAGGTGCGCGAAGCGCTCGGCAGTATCGGAGTGGCCGGGATGACCGTTACCGAAGTCAAGGGATTCGGCCGCCAGAAGGGCCAGACCGAAATCTATCGCGGCGCCGAATACTCGACCAACATGCTGCCCAAGGTGAAGCTCGAGATTGCCGCGAGCGACGACCTCGCCCCGCAAGTGGTCGAGACGATCCAGCAGACCGCCAGCACCGAAGCCATCGGCGACGGCAAGATCTTCGTATTCGACCTCGCCAGCGCCACCCGCATTCGCACCGGCGAAACCGGCGACACCGCGCTTTGACGGACAGGATGGGACCCATGATGTTTCGAACTCTTTCTCGCACCGCCGCCCTCGGGCTCGCGCTGCTCACGCCCGCCGCGGCATTCGCGCAGGAGGCGGCCGAAGCCGCCGTCGCCGTGCCCAACCCCGGCAACAACGCCTGGATGATGACCGCCACCGTTCTGGTCATGCTCATGATCCTGCCGGGCCTCGCCCTGTTCTATGGCGGCCTGACTCGTTCCAAGAACATGCTCTCCACCATGACCCAGATCGGCGCGACCGCCTCGTTGGCGATGCTGGTATGGGTGATGTGGGGCTATTCGACTGCCTTCGGGCCGGAAGGGAACGCCTTCTTCAGCTGGGGCAATCTGTTCCTGTCGCAGACCGATGCCGCGAGCACGGCGGCGACCTTCACCGACGAAGTCATCAGCGAATTCGTCTTCATCAGTTTCCAGATGACCTTCGCCGCGATCACCGCCGCGCTGATCCTCGGCGCGACGGCGGAACGCATGAAGTTCAACGCGGTCATGCTGTTCGTCCCGCTGTGGCTGACCATTGTGTATTTCCCGATCGCCCATATGGTCTGGGCGGGCGGCGGCCTGCTGTTTGAAGACGGCGCGCTCGACTTCGCCGGGGGCACGGTGGTGCATATCAATGCCGGTGTCTCGGGCCTTGTGCTCGCCTATCTCCTCGGCAAGCGTCGCGGCTATCCGGCAGAACCCATGCCCCCGCATAGCATGACGTTGACCATGGTCGGCACGGGCCTGTTGTGGGTCGGCTGGTTCGGCTTCAACGCGGGCAGCGCGCTCGAAGCGGATGCTTCGGCCGGACTCGCCATGATCAACACCTTCGTCGCCACGGCAGCCGGCGCGCTCACCTGGATGGTCATCGAACGCGCAGCGGGCCACAAGGGCAGCGCGCTGGGCTTCTGCTCGGGGGTTATCGCGGGCCTCGTGGCGGTCACTCCGGCAGCGGGCAATAGCGGGCCGTTCGGTGCGATCCTGCTCGGCATCGTCAGCGCCGCCGTGTGCTACGTCTTCGTCGCCAAGGTGAAGGCCAAGCTCGGCTATGACGACAGCCTCGACGCCTTCGGCATCCACGGCATCGGCGGCATTGTCGGCGCAGTCGGTACGGCAGTCGTCTACCAGCCCTTTCTCGCCGGACCCGGCGACGGCTCGGTTGCGCTCGGCGCGCAGCTCTGGGTGCAGATCTTCAGTGTCCTCGTGACCATCGTCTGGGCCGGCATCGGCACACTTGTGGTGGGCATGATCGTCAAGGCGCTGATCGGCCTGAGAGTTACCGAGGAAGCCGAAGTCGACGGGCTCGACATCTCCGAACACGGAGAGCGTGCTTACAATTAACCAGTTCGGCGGGGGCGCCGTTCTCTCCTCTTTTCTCCGGTGCCCCCGCCCAACTATGTTCCTCCTGCGAACACCGACTTTGCCGGGCCGGAGATTCGTCTCCGGCCCCTTTTTTGTCGATTCTTCCAGGCGCGCGTGCGTGCGGTGGACTAGCCAGCCAGCGCTGCGGTTACGAAATCCGCGCAGCGTTCGCCGATCATGATGCTGGGTGCGTTGGTGTTGCCTGAAACCAGTCGCGGCATCACGCTGGCGTCGGCGATGTAGAGCCCATCGATTCCCCGCGCCTTGAGCGTCGGATCGACCACCGCATCCTCGTCCGCGCCCATGCGGCACGTGCCGACCGGGTGGTACACCGTATCAGCCCGATTGCGGATCAGCTCGTCGAGCTGGGCATCGTCGTCGAGATCGATCGGATAGCGGTCTTGCGGATCGTATTTCGCCAGGCTGGGCGAACTGGCGATGCGATGCGACAGGCGCACGCCCGCACGCAAAGTCGCGATATCGCGCTCGTCGTCGAGAAAGTTGGGATCGATGCGCGGCGCCATGCGCGCATCCGGCCCGTTGAGGCGGACGGTACCCCGGCTTTCGGGGCGGAGCACGCAGGCATGGAGCGAAAAGCCATGGCCCTTCACTTTCGTGCGACCGTGATCCTCGAGCATGGCAGGTACGAAATGCCACTGGACATCGGGCGCCGGCGCATCGGGCATGACCGCCCAGAATCCCCCGGCCTCGGCATAGGGCGTCGTCATGATCCCTGTGCGTTTTCGACGATGTTCGATAATCGCCTTCGCCATGCGTACAGTGCCGGTAAAACTGTCCCCGATCAGGTCCTTATTGGCGGTCTGCCAGCTCGAAACATAGTCGATATGGTCCTGCAAGTCGTTGCCCACGGCCTGCTTGTCGATCACGACATCGATGCCGTGTTCCCTGAGATGTGCTGCGGGTCCGATGCCAGACAACATGAGGATTTGCGGCGAATTGAACGCGCCCGCCGAAAGCACGACCGCGCCGCGCGCCTTCACCGTGCGCTGCTTCTCGCCAACGCTATAGGTCACCCCCGTGACCCGTCCGTCCTCGATCTCGAGCCGCTGCACGCTCACGCCGATGCGCACGTCGAGATTGCGCAGGGCCCGCTTCGGTTCGATATAGGCCCGCGCTGCCGACCAGCGTTCGCCGTCTTTCTGCGTCACCTGGTAAAGGCCGAAGCCTTCCTGCTTGGCGCCGTTGAAATCATTATTGCGCGGCAATTGCAGTTGGGCTGCCGCTTCCACGAAGGCGAGGCTGCCGGGGTTGGGCCAGTTCTGGTCGCTGACCCATAAGGGGCCATCGTCGCCGTGATACGCGTCGCTTCCGCGCACATTGTGCTCGGCTCGTTTGAAATAGGGCAGCACATCGTCATAGCCCCACCCGGCGCAGCCGAGCTTGGCCCAGTTGTCGTAATCCCATTTGTGGCCGCGAATGTAGATCATCGCATTGATCGCCGACGATCCCCCCAGCCCGCGACCGCGCGGCTGATAGCCGATCCGGCCATTGAGCCCTTTTTGCGGGACCGTCTCGAAGCGATAGTTCGAGGAATCGCGCAGGAAGGGCATGAATCCCGGCGTTTTGACCAAGACCGTGTTGTTACGGGGGCCGGCCTCCAGCAGGCATACGCTTTTGCCACTCCCGGCCAACCGTCCGGCGACGGCACTGCCTGCGCTCCCGCCACCGATCACGATGACATCGAATTCGTCCATGATATCTCCTCTCTCGTCGGAGAGGTTAG
>MDTE01122209.1_pt1 | contig 14742 bp, 16 predicted proteins | sample 811231 | NCBI WGS metagenome assembly MDTE01 (sample SAMN05326651, study PRJNA326480) | marine metagenome | isolation source: seawater | place: Indian Ocean: Red Sea | collected 2010 | reverse complement strand
TACCATTGAGGATACTAGAGCAACTTATAAAACCGTAGAAAAAGAATTTGGGAAAGAAGTCGCAGATCTAGTTGATGGAGTCACTAAAATTTCTGAAATAGAGGGAAAAGTAGTTGAAAATTCTAAAGCTGAAAATATTAGAAAATTAATACTTGCTACGTCCAAGGATATAAGAGTTTTGTTAGTAAAGCTTGCTGATCGTCTTCACAATATGAGAACGTTATCATCTATAGAAAATGATTCTAGAAGAAAAAGAATAGCTAGGGAAACCATGGAAATTTATGCTCCTTTGGCTGATCGAATGGGAATGAATCATATTAGAGATGAATTAGAAGACTTATCTTTTGAAGAACTGAATCCAGAAGCCAGAAATTTAATAGTTAAAAAAGTTTCATTAAACAAAAATACAAGAGAAAAAAATTTTAATAAAATAGCTTTAGAATTTAAAAAACTTTTAAATGAAAAAAAAATATCAGCACAAATTATTGGAAGAGAAAAAACACCTTTTTCAATATGGAGAAAAATTCAATCAAAAAGAATTTCTCTTGAACAATTAACTGATATTATTGGTTTCAGAATAATAGTTGATAATATAAAAAATTGTTATGAAGTTCTTGGTGTATTTCATAGCAACTGGTCAATGATCCCTGGAAAATTTAAAGATTATATATCGACCCCTAAAATAAATAATTATAAGTCTATTCATACAGCTATCATTGGTCCTTACAATGAAAGAATTGAAATACAAATAAGAACAGATCAAATGCATGAGTTTGCTGAAAGAGGAATCGCATCACATTGGAAATATAAATCTTCAGAAAAACTAAATAATGTTTCACTTCAAGAATATGATTGGTTAAGAGATCTTGTTGAAATTATTGAAAAAGATACTAATCCAGAACACTATCTAGAGTATACAAAACTTCAAATGTTTCAAGACAATGTTTTTTGTTTTAGCCCTAAAGGTGAGGTTATAAAGTTACCAATGGGTGCCACATCAATTGATTTTGCATATGCGGTTCATACTAAAGTTGGAGATAGTGCAATAGCATGTGAAATTAATGGAAGAGGATCTCCGCTTCAAAGCGTATTAAAAAATGGAGATATAATTAAAATAAAAGTTTCCAAAAATGTTTCCCCATCACTTGGTTGGTTGTCATATGCCAAAACAGGAAAAGCACGAGCATCAATAAGAAAGTATTGGCAAAACAAAACCTCTTTTGAAAATAATTCATCAAAAAAATATGTGAGCAGTTTATGTATAAAAATTCCACATGAGCCTGGTAAATTAGGAGAAGTCAGTAGTTTAATAGGTTTTCATGAAAACAACATTATAAATATGGAAATTGTGCATAAAAAAATTGATTATTTAGAATTTATATTTGATATACAGGTAAAAGATTTAAAAAATTTTAGAAACTTAATAAGCGAATTAAAATTAAAGGAATATAAATTTAAAATTATAAGACATAGGAAGAAAGATGCTTTCTTACGAAGAATCATTAAAAATTTTAAAAGAAACTGATGCTTTATTGTTCGGACATTTTGTTCTATCGTCAGGTCTTCATAGCGACCAATATGTTCAGTGTGCAAAACTTTTAAGTCAACCAAAAAAAGCTGAATTGTTGTGCGGATCTTTAGTTGAAAAAATTAAAAAAATTTATAATGACATTGATATTGTGCTTTCCCCAGCAATTGGAGGTATCGTTATTGGCTATGAAGTCGGAAGGCAATTAGGTGTAAATACAATTTTTGCTGAAAGAGAAGATAATAAATTAATTTTAAGAAGAGGTTTCAACATTCCAAAAGATTCGAAAGTATTGATCGTTGAAGACGTGATCACAACCGGCAAATCTGCTCTTGAATGTCTTGAGATTGTGAAAACAAATAAAGCCTCTTTAGTTGGCTTTTGTTGTATGATTGATAGATCAGACAGTAAAATTTTAATTAAAGATAAAATTATTTCACAAATTAAATTTCCTTTAAAAACTTTTACTGAAAAAAATCTACCACAAGAATTAAAAAAAATACCAGCTATTAAACCTGGATCAAGATCTACATCTAAATGAGAAATATTAGACTCGGCGTAAATATAGACCATGTAGCTACAATTAGAAATGCCAGAGGTGAAATATATCCTGATCCTCTTAAAGCATCTTTATTAGCTCAAAAATATGGCGCAAATTCAATTACAATTCATTTAAGAGAAGATCGAAGGCATATTAGAGACAATGATTTAAAAAATATTAAAAAAAAAATTAAAATTCCTCTTAACCTTGAAATGGCTCCTACATTAGAAATGTTAAAAATTGCTCTAAGACATAAACCTCAATATGTTTGTATAGTGCCAGAAAAACGAGAAGAGATTACTACTGAGGGCGGCTTAAATTTAAAAAAAAAAAGAAGAATTTTACGAAAAATTATTAATAAATTAAAAAAAAATAAAATTAGAGTTAGTCTATTTATTGAACCAAATAATAAAGATGTTCTTTTAGCAAAAGAGTATGGTGCCAATTGTGTTGAATTGCATACCGGCACTTTCTGTAACCTTGTAAATAAAAATAAAAATAATAAATCGGCTTTTAATAACATAAAAAAATCAGCTTTGTTAGCCAATACACTAGGACTTAGTGTACATGCGGGCCATGGAATCACATACAAATCTGCTAAAAAAATTGTAAAAATAAAAAATATTTCAGAATTAAATATAGGACATTTTATAATTTCTGAATCAGTTTTTTATGGTTTAAAAAATTCAATATTAAGATTTAAAAAAATTATAAATAAATGAAAATTTTCGGTATAGGAACTGACATAGTTAATATAAAGAGGCTTGATAAATCCATGAAGATTTATGGTAAAAAGTTTAAATGTAAAATTTTTTCAAAGAATGAAATTAAGTATTGTGAAAAAAAGAAATTTTCATCTTCATTTTATGCTAAAAGATTTGCTGCCAAAGAAGCGTTTTCAAAAGCTTTAGGAACAGGAATCAGAAAAAATATTAACTTTAAAAATATTGAAATTTTTAATGATCAATACGGCAAACCATTTATCAAATTAAAAGGAGGAGTAAAAGATTTTTTAAAAAAAAAAATAAAAAACAAAAAATATGATATTTATCTCTCTCTATCAGATGATAAACCCTGGGCTCAAGCTACCGTTATAATATCTTATAATAAATGAAAAAAAAGATAATTGAAAATTTGAAAACTATTTTATACGCACTTATAATTGCTGTTTTAATTAGAAGTTTTTTGTTTCAACCATTTTACATACCATCATCTTCAATGGAACCAAATTTGTTGGTTGGTGACAGATTATTCGTTTCTAAATATTCTTATGGTTATAGCAGACATTCTTTACCATTTAGCCCAAATTTTTCTAATAAAAGATTTTTAATTAATAAGCCAGATCGTGGGGATGTTATAGTATTCAAAACACCTTATGATAATCGTACAGATTATATTAAAAGATTAATTGGTCTTCCTGGTGATAACATACAAATTATAAATGGATATTTTTATTTAAACAATAAAAAAATAAAAAGAAAAAAAATCAATCACATTAGTAAAATAAATTGTGGCGGAGAAATCATGGATGTTGATTATTATGAAGAGGAGTTACCAAATGGAATTAAATATGTTGTAGCAAATAGGCAAGTAGGAACAATGCAAAATTCTGATTTGTACGTTGTTCCAGAAGATCATTACTTTTTTATAGGAGATAATAGAGATTGTTCAAAAGATAGTCGTTTCTTAGGTAGTGTTGGTTATGTTCCATTTAATAATTTTGTAGGAAAAGCAAGGGTAATTTTTTTCTCTAGTGATAATAACATTGGAAGTGTTTTTAAATTTTGGAATTGGAATAATATATTACGCTACGAACGTTTTTTTAAAAAAATTAAATGAAATTCGATATACAAAAATTAGAAAAAAAAATTAAAATAAACATAAATAATAAATCATTGTTTATTGATGCACTTACACACAAAAGTGCTAATAAATTAAAAAATAATGAAAAATTAGAATTTTTAGGAGATAGAGTTATAGGTTTGGTCTTGTCAGAAAGGCTTTACGAACTTTACCCAAATCTCGATGAGGGCACATTAGACAAACGTTTTGCTCGTTTAGTTAATAGAAAAAGTTGCGCAGAAGTAGCATGGTCTTTAGGTATTAATGACTTTATTAGAATGGGCGATGTAAAAAAAAAAATTAATATTAAAGATGAAAAAATATTAAGCGATTCTTGCGAGGCTGTTGTAGGTGCTGTATTTATTGATTGCGGATATCTATTGGCAAAAAAATTTGTTTTGGATATTTGGAAAGAACATATTAAAAAATCTCGAGTTACAATACTTGATTCAAAAACTAAATTACAAGAATATTCACTTAAACTTTATAAAAAACTTCCAATTTATAAGCTCCTTAGTCATAAAGGACCAAGACATACTCCTATTTTTAAAATATCAGTAAAAATAGAAAAGACAAAAAGTTATGTAGGAATTGGAAATTCAAAAAAAAATGCAGAACAAGACGCGGCTCACAAATTATTGAAAAGTATTAATATTTTTTAGTTATGGAATGGAAGGACGAAGGATATTTATTATTTAAAAAAAATTTTAGTGAAAATTCTATTAAAATAGACGTTCTGACGTTAGAGCACGGAAAATATACAGGAATTGTTTACGGCGGATCATCACGTAAATCCAAAAAAATATTTCAAATAGGTAATAAAATATTACTAAATTGGAAATCAAAAAGTGAAAATAAATCAGGCTATTTAAATGTTGAATTAATTAACCCAGTTACCCCATTATTTTTTGATGATAAAAAAAAATCTATATGCATTTTATCAGGTGCTTCACTACTTAAAATACTCTTACCCGAAAACCAAATTAATAAAAAAATCTTCTTGTCATTTGAAAATCTTATTAGCAATTTTAATGCGGATAATTGGATAAGTTTATATATTTTTTGGGAATTATCTTTAATAAAAGATCTTGGTTATGATATAAATTTCCTTGATAATTCATATTCTAAAAATAATAAAATTAATTTAAATGGGAAAACTTTTAATATCCCAAAATTTTTATTTACTAAAAATAAAATAAATGATGAAAAAGATATTATTGAAGCATTAACATTTAATAAAAATCTATTTCTTGAAAATATTATTATTCCGAATAGATTAAAAGTGCCTATTTCAAGAAATCTATTAGAAAATTATTTTAAATAAATAATTTTTATTTAATTTTCTTAGCAATTTCGTCAGCAAAATAAGTTATTATTGCTGAGGCTCCGGCTCTTTTAAATGATAATATGCTTTCTAATATTACTTCTTCCTTTAAAATTTTATTATTAATTGCACTTTTGAGTAAACTGTATTCCCCAGAAACCTGATATGCAAAAACTGGTATTTTAAAAGTATCTTTAATAAGTTTAATTATATCTAAGTATGGCATTCCAGGTTTTACCATAACAAAATCTGCCCCTTCTTTGATGTCTAAGCTCACTTCCCTAATAGCTTCATTAGAATTTTTATAATCCATTTGATAACTTTTTTTGTTTCCAGTCAGTGATTTTTTAGAACCTATGGCGTCTCTAAAGGGGCCATAAAAATTTGAAGCATACTTTACTGCATATGATAATATTTGAACTAATTGATGTCCGTTTTTATCTAAAGCTTTTCTTATTTCACCAACTCTACCATCCATCATATCGGATGGAGCAATCACATCGCAACCCATATCAGCCTGTAATATCGATTGCTTAATTAAAATTTTAATTGTTTCATCGTTATCAACATATTCTTTTTTAATTATTCCATCGTGACCATGACTGGTGTATGGATCAAGAGCAACATCACACATTATACCTACATTATAATTTTTTTTTTTAATTAATCTTAATGCTTTACAAACAAGATTATTTTTATTTAAAGCTTCCGATCCTTTAATATTTTTTTTAGCATTAGATGTATTGGGGAATAAAGCGATCATGGGTATACCAGAGCTTTCTGCAAATTCTACCAATTTTTCAATTTTATCTAAAGAATATCTATAAACTCCAGGCATTGATTTAATAGGTTCCTTTACATTTTTTCCATCAGTTAAAAAAATAGGCCAGATTAAATCTGATGTTGTTAAATTATTTTCCTGAACGAGTCTTCTTGTCCAATCTTTTTTCCGATTCCTTCTCAATCTTACTTTTGGATACAATCCTATATATTTCATTTGATAACCATTCTCATTTCAATTTAGAAGTTTATAATAATATAAAAAATAATTCTATTGCGACAAAACCAGCCTATCTAATATATCTTTTATGATATAGAAAGTGTATAATAATTAATATCTTTATGATTAATTTTACTGATTTTCATACCGTAAAAGATTTAAAGTTTGATACTAAAAAACTGCAAGATGCTTTAGTTCAAGTTTTAAAAATAAAAAAATATGATACAGCTGGAGGCATCACAAATTTTGGTGCAATCTGCTTAAATCAAATTCCAGGTCAACCCGAATCTACCGCAGGTAATAATGCAAGAGGAGTATATTGGACTAAACCAGATCACACAGGAAAAGAATTTTCTAGAGATAAAATAATCAATGAGAAAGCTTACACTGAATTTGTTAAAGATTTTGAACATACGTATTTTAAAGAAGTTTATGAAAAATTAAGCAATAAATTTAAACTTGGTCGTGTAAGAATTTTATTAAAAGAACCTAGATCTACATTAAGTTGGCACAGAGATCCTGAACCACGACTTCATATACCTATTATTACAAACCCAGGCTGCCTTATGGTTATAGAAAATGTTGCTAAACATCTTCCAGCCGATGGGTCTGTATACATCACAAATAATCTTAAATATCATAATTTCTTTAATGGCGGCGAAGAGAACAGAGTCCATTTAGTGGCTTGTTTAACTGATTATAAATTCAATTAATCTATAAAATTATAAATCAAAATATTGTGGTATAAATTGATATACTATATATATTTAGTTAGTTTTAGCTTAATTTGTGAAAAAGTATAAAAAAAAAATAGGAAAAGTAATTTTGGCATCTGATCATGCTGGATTTAAGCTAAAAGAACAAATTAAAAATTATTTAAAAAAAAAAAGGAAAAAGATTTTGGATTTAGGCACTAAAAATACTGACCCTGTTGATTACCCTGACTTTGCTCATAGTTTATCAAATAGAATTACAAAAAATGGAAATAATATAGGAATCTTAGTTTGCGGATCTGGAATTGGTATGGATATGGCTGCTAATCGTCACAAAAATGTTAGAGCTGCATTATGCTATAACAAAAACACAGCAAAATTGAGTAGACAGCATAATAATGCTAACGTAATGACATTAGGAGCACGATTGACTAAAAAAAAAGTAGCTTTAGAATGTGTAAACGTTTTTATAAATACAAGTTTTATAGGCGGAAGGCATCTACGTAGAATTAAAAAAATTTAAATTTTTATGAGTAAACTTAATAAATATATGTCTGGTAATTACGAAAATTTTTTTGACAAAGATTTATCGAAAACTGATCCTGATTTGTACGGTTCGATAAAGTTGGAATTAGAAAGACAGCAACAACATATAGAACTTATTGCTTCAGAAAATATTGTTTCTAAAGCTGTTCTTGATGCTCAAGGTTCTATATTAACAAACAAATACGCCGAAGGTTATCCATCGAAAAGATATTATGGCGGATGTGAATTTGTTGATAAAGCGGAGGATTTAGCTTTAGAAAGAGTAAAAAAATTATTTAATTGCAAATATGCTAACGTTCAACCTCACTCTGGTGCCCAAGCTAATGGAGCTGTATATCTTGCGCTTTTAAACCCAGGAGACCCTATACTTGGTATGAGTTTGAACTCAGGAGGTCATTTAACTCACGGTGCAAAGGTAGCTTTATCTGGAAAGTGGTTAAATTCATTTCATTATGACGTTAACAAAGAAAATGGACTTATAGATTATGATAATGTCGAAGCCCTAGCTTTGGAGCACAAACCTAAAATTATAATAGCTGGCGGAAGCGCTTATTCACGAATTATAGATTTTAAAAAATTTAAAGAAATTGCAAAAAAAGTTAATGCCTATTTAATGGTAGACATGGCACATTTTTCAGGTTTAGTAGCAGGGAAAGGTTATCCAAATCCTATTGAATATGCTGATGTTGTTACTTCCACCACTCACAAAGTTTTAAGAGGAGGAAGAGGTGGCATTATATTAACTAATGATGAGAATATTTATAAAAAAATTAATTCAGCAGTATTTCCTGGATATCAAGGTGGACCTTTAATGCATGTTATAGCTGCAAAAGCCGCAGCATTCCAAGAAGCTTTACAACCTGGTTTTAAAGATTATATAAAATCGGTTTTAGAAAATGCAAAAATTTTATCCGAAACTCTTAAAAATAACGGATTCAAAATATTTTCTGGAGGTACAGATACACATTTAATGTTGGTTGATTTAAGACCTTTTAATGTAACAGGAAAAGATGCAGAAACAAGCTTATGTCGAGCTAATATAACATGCAATAAAAATGGAATACCTTTTGATACGACCAAACCAACAATTACTTCAGGAATTAGACTTGGATCTCAAGCAGCCACAACAAGAGGATTTGGGCTTAATGAATTTAAAACAGTAGGTAATTTAATTACTAAAGTTATTAAAGGTCTTTCACAAAATTCAACAGATAATAGTAAAATTGAAAATGAGGTCAGAAAAGATGTCATTGCACTTTGTTCTAAATTTCCGATATATAATCATTTAAACAAAAATTAAAATATGCTTTGTCCATTTTGTAGAGAAAAAGATACTTCAGTAGTTGACTCGAGGCCAACCGAAGACGGTAGCGCTATTAGAAGAAGAAGAGTATGCTCTTGCGAAAGAAAAGAACGCTTCACAACTTTTGAAAGAGTTCAATTTAGAGAATTAACCGTTATAAAAAATAATGGGCGAAGGGTACCTTTCGATCGTGATAAAATAACTAAATCAATAACAATAGCTCTAAGAAAAAGACCTATAGATAGCGAGGCTATTGAAAAATTTATATCAAAAATTGTAAGAAATCTTGAGGGACTTGGTGAGAATGAAATACCTACGTCCGTGATAGGGAAATTTATAATGGATGGTCTTTCAAATTTAGATCAAGTAGCTTATGTTCGTTTTGCTTCTGTTTATAGAAATTTTAAGGAAGCAAAAGATTTTGAACAATTTATTGGCAACTTGAATGTTTACAAGACAGAATAATTTATCAAAACATAACTTTTTTATGAGTTTGGCTTTAATGCAAGCTCAAAAGAATATTGGAAGAACTAAAACAAACCCTTCGGTAGGTTGCGTTATAGTAAAAAATGAAAAATTGATTAGTGTTGCATCCACCGGCGTTAATGGAACTCCCCACGCTGAGAGTAATGCTATTTCATCTTCTAATGAAAATGTAAAAGGGTCAGATTTATATGTTACGTTAGAACCATGCGCTCATTATGGGAAAACTCCTCCATGTACATCTAAAATTATAAAAAGTGGAATTAAAAGAGTTTTTTTTTCAATGATAGATCCTGATATTAGATCTTATAAAAAATCTTTAAAAATATTTAAAAATAAAAATATTATAGTTAAAAAAAATATTAATTTATTTAAAATAAAGAATTTTTATAAAAGCTATACAAATTTCAAAACAAATAAACTGCCGTATGTGGCTGCAAAGTTAGCTGTGTCTAAAGATTCATATACAGTGAATAAAACAAGTAGATGGATAACAAATAAATCATCCAGAGGAAGAGTTCATTTAATGAGAAGCACACATGACGTCATTTTAACAACGTCAAAAACAGTGATTGCCGATAATCCAAGTTATAATTGTAGAATTGAAGGCTTGGACAAATGTTCTCCGTCAAAAGTTATTATAGATAAGGATCTTAAAATACCAATAAATTCTAAGATAATAAAATTAGGAAAAAAAAATAAAACTTATATTTTTTACAATAAAAGTAACAAAAAAAAAATTTCTCAATTAAAAAAACTAAAAATTAAATTAGTTAAACTCAATATAGATGTAAATTTAAATTTTGATTTGAAAGATGTTCTTTCAAAAATAAAATCGTTAGGTTATTCTAGAATATTTATTGAATCGGGAATAAATTTATTAAATAACTTTTTGAACGAAAATTTAGTTGATGATCTTTACATTTTTAAATCAAGTGAGAAAATTAAGAAATTTGGTTCTAATAATTTTAAAAATTCGATAAAACGTTTCACTTATGGAAAAAAAATTAAAATTTTTAACGTTAATTTACATGGTGATAAGATGTATTTATATAATTTAAAATAATGTTTAATGGTATCATTAAAAGCACTGGCACGATTAATAAAGTCTCTAAAACAAAAAATAATTGTATATTAGAAATTAAAACTGGAATGAAACTTTCTAAAAATGAAGTTGGCTCATCAATATCATGTTCTGGTGCGTGTTTAACTGTAGAAAAACTTAATAATAAAGTTATAGTTTTTTATTTATCTAAAGAAACTTTAAATAAAACAGTTTTTAAATTATTAAAAAAAGGAGATGTTGTTAATTTAGAAAAATCGCTAAAATATGGACATAGAGTTTCTGGTCACTTTGTCCAAGGTCACATAGATACTACCGCATTAGTAAAAAAAATTGATATTATAGGAAAATCTTGGTTAATAAGTTTTAAAATTAATAAAAAATATAAAAAATATTTGATAGAAAAAGGATCTATCACAATAAATGGTGTGTCTTTAACATTGTCTAGAATTTTAAAAGATGGTTTTCAAATTGCTATTATTCCAAAAACTCTTAAACTCACTAATTTGATTTCTCTTAGAGAAAAAGATTTAGTTAACGTTGAATTAGACGTTTTAAGCAAATACATTAATAATTTTTTAAAAAAATGATTAAATACTCTAATATAAAAAATGTAATTAAAGATGCTAAAAAAGGTAAGATGTTTATTTTAGTAGACGATGAAAATCGTGAAAATGAGGGTGATTTGATAATTCCAGCTTCAAAAGTTACTGCTGCATCTATTAACTTTATGGCAAAATATGGTCGAGGTTTAATATGTCTTACTTTATGTCAAAAACAAGCAGATAAACTTAATTTATCTTTAATGTCGCCAAATAATATATCTAGAAGCCAAACAGCTTTTACTGTTTCAATAGATGCAAAAAAAGGAATTACAACAGGTATTTCAGCGTATGATAGGTACCAAACAATAAAAAAAGCTATTCAAAAAAAAGTTTCACCAAAAAATTTTGTTTCTCCAGGGCATGTTTTTCCAATTGTAGCAAAAAATGGAGGCGTTTTGGTTAGAGCCGGACACACAGAAGCCTCTGTTGATATATCAAAATTTGCTAAATGCGGTTCGTCAGCAGTTATTTGCGAAATTATGAATAACGATGGAACTATGGCTAAAGGAATTCAATTACTTAATTTTGCTAAAAAACATAAATTAAAAATTGGTAAAATTGATGATTTAATTTCTTATAGATTAGGTTGTGAAAACTTTATTAAACTTAAAAAAATATCAAATATAAAAATTAATAAACAAAATTATATGATCAAAATATTTGAAAACCTATTAGATAGTTCAGAAAATTTTGCTTTAATTAAGGGCAATCTTAAAAAAAACAAAACGCCAAGAGTAAGAGTTATATCATCAAATATTGTTAAAAATTATTTATTGGGTGAAAAATTACCTAACTCATTTAACAATACAATTAATTATTTTAAGAAATATAAAGACTGTGTTTTAGTTTTTATACGTGACACAAACCTAAAATCAGTTTCGGAAACTTTAGCTGGTTACAAAACAAAGAAATTTTATAAAAAAGGTCAGGATAAGTTAATTAGAAATTATGGCATTGGCGCACAAATAATTAAAGCTTTAGGTATAAAAAACATGATATTAGTAACAAGATCGCGAAAAAAAGTTATAGGATTAGATGGTTATGGAATTAAAATAACAAAACAAGAGATTATAAAATGAAATTATGTATAGTATCTTCAAGTTTCTATCCTGAAATAACAAAAATGTTGGTTAAAGGAGCGGGTGCAAAATTAAAAAAGCATAAAATATATAATTATAAGATTATTGAAGTGTCCGGAACTTATGAAATACCAGTTGTTATATCGATGTATGCTCATAAATTTGATGCCTTTATTGCTTTGGGCTGCGTTATAAAAGGTAAAACTCCACACTTTGAATTTTTATGCAACTCTGTTTTTTCAACATTACAAAATTTAAGTATTAAATTAAAAAAACCTATAAGTAATGCTATATTAACCTGCAACAATAAAAAACAAGCATTAGAAAGGGCAGACCCTCTTAAAAAAAATAAAGGAGGCGATGCAGCTGAAGCGGTTATCTCAGTGCTAAATTCTATTAATGGGAAATAATGATATTACTTTAAACCCCAGGGTCATTATAATTCAAAAATTATATGGGTATAATTTAAATAAAGATAGTCAAATAACCTTTCCTAAACACAAGTATAAGAAATTTATAAAAGATGTTGTTCTTGGAACTATTGAAAGAAAAGATTTAATTGACGAATTTATAGAACAAAATTTAAATAAAGAAATAAATAATAATAAAACAGAAATTATATTGAAACTAATGATTATGGCAGCAATTTATGAATTTATGTTTATGCACAAAGTGCCTAATAATGTTGTTATAAGCGAATATATCAAAATATCGGATTTCTTTTTAGAAGAATCTAAAAAAAGTTTTTTAAACGCTATATTAGATAAAATATCTAAAATAAGTCGTATTAATGATGCATAAATCTATAAATAAATAGAATATTGATGAAGATTTTAGTTGCCTTTTACCTCTTTTTTTGTCAATTTTCTTTTTTTTAATTTTAAGTAATTTAAATGAGTGATATCCTTTTTTTAATAATTTTGTCTGGGCTGTTAGCAGTCCTATATGGTTACATAGTAGGTAGAAAAATCTTATCTGCTAGCCCGGGAAATAAAAAAATGCAAGAAATCGCTGGAGCTATTCAAGAAGGTGCGAGGGCCTATTTAAATCGCCAATATAAAACTATTGCTATAGTAGGTTTAATTATTCTAGTTATAGTTACTTATGTTTTAGGATTTTGGGTCGGACTCGGTTATTTTATTGGTTCTTTTTTATCAGGTGCAGCAGGTTATGTTGGTATGCTTATATCAGTACAAGCAAATGTAAGAACCGCTGAGGCTTCTAAAAAAGGTTTAGCTGAAGGTTTAGATATAGGCTTTAAATCAGGAGCAATTACTGGAATGCTTGTTGCTGGTTTAGCCTTACTATCAATATCAATATATTATTTAGTTTTAATCAATTTTAATGTGGACAATAGAGAAATAATAAACGCTTTAGTTGGGCTTGGCTTTGGAGCTTCTTTAATTTCAATATTCGCAAGACTTGGTGGAGGTATATTTACTAAAGGAGCTGATGTTGGTGCTGATTTAGTTGGTAAAGTTGAAGCTGGAATACCAGAAGATGACCCGAGAAACCCTGCGGTAATAGCAGATAATGTAGGGGATAATGTAGGAGATTGTGCTGGTATGGCTGCTGATCTTTTCGAAACCTATGCTGTTACCATAGTTGCTACAATGGTTTTATCTTCAATCTTTTTTGTAAATAATCTAAGTATGATGGTTTACCCTTTAGCTATTGGAGCTACTTGCATCATAACATCTATAATAGGAACTTTTTTTGTAAAACTAGGAAGAAGTAAAAATATTATGGCTGCTCTTTATAAAGGTTTTATAGCAACAGCTATCCTGTCTTTAATTTTTTTATATCCAATAACAGACAAAATAGTTGGTATGAGTAACGTTTACTCATCTACTAATGCCACATTCACTGGTTTTGGTCTTTATATTTGTGGGGTAATTGGATTAATAATTACTGGATTAATAATTTGGGTAACCGAGTATTATACAGGAACTAGCTTTAGACCAGTTATAAGTGTAGCCAAATCATCTACTACTGGGCATGGAACAAATGTTATTCAAGGTTTAGCAGTGTCTCTTGAGGCCACGGCTTTACCCGCATTAATTATTGTTGCAGGAATTTTATTTACTAATCATATAGCAGGACTTTTTGGAATAGCTATTGCTGTTACTACCATGTTAGCATTGGCTGGTATGATTGTTGCCTTGGATGCATATGGACCTGTTACTGATAATGCTGGTGGAATTGCTGAAATGTCTAATCTACCAAAAAGCGTAAGGAAAACTACAGATGCTTTAGACGCTGTGGGCAATACTACTAAAGCCGTTACCAAAGGATATGCTATTGGATCAGCAGGATTAGGGGCTTTGGTTTTATTTGCTGCTTACACAGAAGATATTAAATTCTTTTCTAAAATTTCTGGATCTGCCCTAGAAAATATTGAAGTTAATTTTGACCTATCAAACCCGTTTGTAGTTGTCGGTTTATTAATAGGAGGGATGTTACCTTATTTGTTTGGATCTATGTCAATGCAAGCAGTAGGTAGAGCTGGTGGCTCTGTAGTTATTGAAGTAAGGAGACAATTTAAAAAAATACCTGGTATAATGAAAGGCAAAAGAAAACCTGATTATGGTAAATTAGTTGATCTATTAACAAAAGCTGCTATTAAAGAAATGATCGTTCCTTCATTGCTGCCGGTTTTATCACCAATAATACTTTATTTTATTATTTTAATGATTGGTGGGCTTGACGCGGCGT
>MDTE01132726.1_pt1 | contig 14743 bp, 13 predicted proteins | sample 811231 | NCBI WGS metagenome assembly MDTE01 (sample SAMN05326651, study PRJNA326480) | marine metagenome | isolation source: seawater | place: Indian Ocean: Red Sea | collected 2010 | reverse complement strand
TGCTTGGTGCTGATGCCTGCCTCTAATCCTCCTATTTCCACCCCTCCTGCCTCTACTCCGTCTGCATCTCAGCTCAACCGGTTTTATGAAGACCTTGCCCCATTCACGCGTTTTGCAGATGCCTGCAAGCCTGACCATTATGTCGCTGCACCAGATGACTGGCATATACTGCTAACCGATGTCGCTGGCTCAACCAAAGCAATCCAGCAAGGACGCTACAAGCAGGTAAACATGGTGGGTGCGGCTTGCATTACGGCAGCACAGAACACCTGCAAGGGCATTCGCTTGCCCTATGTGTTTGGTGGCGATGGCGCAACCCTTCTCGTGCCGCCAACCTATGTGGATGCTGTTATCGCCCAATTATTGGCCGTGCAGACATTTGCGCAGCGTATGCATGGGCTGTCACTACGTGTGGGCAATGTGCCCATCAGCGAGGTCTATGCGCGCGGCAAACAGGTGCGTGTGGCCAAACACCGCATGGAAACAGGCTGTGAAATGGCCATGTTTCGCGGGGGCGGCTTAGGGCTCGCCGACGATCTGGTGAAGCATGAAGGCTATGTAGTTGAAGCGAATGACGGGACGGAGGAGCCTGATCTTGACGGTTTATCCTGTCGGTGGCACCCTATCAAAACCTCGCATGGCAGCATGCTCAGCCTTTTGGTGCTGGTGCTCAATGACGGGGCCGACAATCTTTACTCCGAGATCAACCAGCGTATGGCAGACATTATCGGGCATGATGGCACACCTGCCATACCACTAACGCATTTGCGCTATCAATGGCCGGGCTGGCATGCATTGCGCAATGCCCGCATGGTCTGGCAGCGTGGCAATATTGTGAAGCAACTGCTGGGGCATATTGGCATGATCACACTGTTCCACGTGCTTCATCTTACCAACGGCAAACTCGGAAATTTCGACGTGGTGCAATACCGCAAGGATATGCTGACCAATTCCGATTTCCGTAAATTCGATGATATGTTACGTATGGTGTTGGACTGCACGCCTGAGCAATTACAGCAAATCGAGGAATATCTGGCAGACCTGCATGCACGCGGACACATTGTCTATGGCATGCATCAGGCCGACAGCGCGCTGATGACCTGTTTGGTCACCTCAACCGCCTCCGACGGGCACATTCATTTTATTGATGGTAATAACGGCGGCTATGCATTGGCCGCCACGCAGCTGAAACAACAGCTGGCAGCACACGCAGCCTAAACGCAGGCCATTGCCTGCGAATGGGATGTCACCGCCCGCCCATGATGCTGCGCATGGCAGGCAGACACTTCACCTTTGGGGGGCGCACTTTCCATATCCACAGCCTGCCCGCTTTCTTTGGGGTGTTTAAGCGTCTCTTCCCAGAAAAGCCCGCCCAAAAACGATGCGACAATACTCCCGCATGTTGCAAGGTGCGGCACCAGCATTGCTGCCAACCCGGTAGCGGCGCCATGCTCCATAACTGGTGCACCAAGCGTGCCTTGCAGAAACGAAATAGTGCCACCCAGCACGGCATTTCCGCCCATAGCAAAGGCAATGGCCGTAATGCCGAGGCTCAGTGCCCCCAGAATATGTGGCATAGCAATGAGCGCGCTACTGGCCAATGCGCCATAACGCACCACCTTGCTCCATTTTATCTTATCAGTGTCATCTTCTCGCTTTTCCATCCAATTGGCCAATAAGGTGCCGCCAATTGCCAACCCTGCAACCGCTGTCACACTCGCAAGCACACCCGCAGCCACGCCTACGCCGATGCCCGGCAAGGTAATGATAGCACTCGAGGTGAGCGCTTGCCCCAATAGCGGCACAGCGGCAAGCCCTTCCATCAGCGCCCCTGCTACGCCGGTACCATAATAGGCCGAACCAGCCTCGGCAAAATAACTGGAACCTTCCAGAATATGCGCCCATGCACCCGTTAGATGAAAATTTCCAATATTGAAAAATGGCAGCACATAGGGCGCGAGCATTACGCCACTCGCCGCCGCTGTTCCGCCAATCAGATAAGGGTTCAGATGCTGCGAATGGTCATGCGAAGCCGCTGCATGCGATGTATTATCCACGCCCACGCTCTGCTTGTTGCGGCATCATCTCCTCATTCTGCAAAGATGCGCCACGCCGCTCGATCACTTCAGCAATGCGCTCTTCTGCTTCCTCAATGCGCACATTCGATAGCACCACGCGACCTCTATCATCTACCATTGCGATATACGGCCCTGGCCCGTCCAATCCTACGCGACGCGGGTCAATATGCAGCTCACGACCTGGCAGTTCGGGCAACGGCATGCTGCCACGCGGCCAGCCCAACACCGACTCTTCGTAATTCACAAAAGCCAGTCCTGTGCCAAATTGTTGCGCTAATGATTGCGCCACCAAATGCGTGGGGGTTGAGGAACAGCCCGACCAGCCAATATAGACAATGTTATAGCCATTGCTTTGCGCGCTGGCTTGTTGAATACGCGCGCCTTCAGCACGCGCTTGCTGCAAAACATCTTCAGAAATCATGGGGCACACTCACGCTAATAATGACGGGCTATATATAGCCCTATCAGCCGAAAAAAATGTGACAGTTTGATGAATTTGAATGGTGCCCAGGAGAGGACTTGAACCTCCACTCCCCGAAGAGAACTAGCACCTGAAGCTAGCGCGTCTACCAATTCCGCCACCTGGGCACGCGAAAAGAGGCGCTCTTTATACATGCTCCACAGCTTTTGTCAACGTAGAGTTAGCGCAAAAAAGCGCAAAAAGATTATGCCGCTTTGATTATGGTCTCAACCGCTTCCACCCAGCGCTTTGCTTGCTGCGCCAATGTGCGGTTGCTCCATACTTCGTCGCTAATGGCATCGGAGAGTTTGGCACGCAAGCACGCATCGTCGGTGAGGGTTTGCAGCGTATCGCGCCATGCTTGCGGTTCATTGGCAGATAACATGCCGTTTTCACCATGACGGATGGTGCTGTGATAGCTTGGCACATCGCTGAAAATGCCCGGAATGCCGAGAATACCATAATCCAGAATTTTCAGATCGGACTTGCAATCGCTGAAACTATTGCGCGCCAACGGGGCGATGGCAAAGTCCCATTGCACATTTTCCAGCATCCAGCCTGCAAATTTCGGATAAGGCGCATAGGCCTTAGGCACCAGCGTATGTTTCACGGGCAAATCGCCAAACATGCCCTGAATGTGGTTTGCACTGGCAACCCCCACCAGCTCCAGCTCTACTGTGTCGCGGTTATCGTACAAAAACTCGCGCAATGGCTGAAGAATCATCAACACATCCTGCAGGTGGGTCGCGCTGCCCATATAGCCGATTTCCACCTTGTCGCCCGCCTGACGCGCAGGTGGCTGGGTGAAGTGGCGCTCATCAATTTGGTTGGGCACCACCACAATATTATTATTCAGCCCACTGAGGCGGTCTGCCAGCTCATCGGTAGACACGATAATACCAGATGCACGCGTCGCAAATAGACGCAGCACGGCACGCTGTTCCTCGGTTGGAAAATGCCAGATGCCCGGATCACGATTAAGGTCGAGCAAGTTATCATCGATGGTGTAGATGATAGGCACGTCGCGTTTTTCAAAATGCGCGAGCATGGTCAGCGCATCCTGCATGCCGAATTTTTGCTCGAACACCAACCGTTCAATGATGGCTGCATCGATCGTGTCTGGCTCTTGCTCATCTTCAAACGTGACTGACACGTCTTGTGCAAGAGTTGGGTGCGTTAGCGGTTGTTGCAAACGAATATAGCTACAACTGTGCAAATGCCCCATGGCATCGCGTTCCCTAATCACGTGGATGTGCTGCATTACAGCTCCTCCCCAAACAAAGCTTCAAGCATGTGGCAGGCGGGTTTTTCAGGATAGAAGCCAGCCGCTTTCATCAAACCAGCCGAGGCCACGCGCTCGCGCAGCTCATTGTCCTCCACCAGACGTGCAGCGGCTTCGTAGCAAGCATTTTCATCCGCGGAGTCGACCACCAGACCGGTATCTTCCTGCAGGACAAACTCTTTTGCGCCGCCTTCTTCCGGCACCACAACAGCCAGACGGCACGCCATAGCTTCCAGAGCTGTCAGCCCCATCGCCTGATAAGTCGACAGGTCGAGGAAAATATCATTGGAGTTCAACAATGCGGGCATGTCTTTGCTGGCAACAACACCTGCATTGATATACGAGAAACTTTCTGCCTTTTCTTTGAAGAATGGATCATTCTCGTCAGCCCCGAAAATAGTAATCACCACGCGATCGCCAAATGTCTTCTTCAATCGCGCCAGCACACGAATGGTCAGCTCGGGCGCACGACGCGGGGTGGACGGACGAATCATGGCGCAAATGCGCACGATGCCAGCACCGGGCGGACGCATACGCACCGGATAATAATGATACCAGTCGTAGCTAGGCCCAATCACATACGCGTTCACCTGCTCTTTTTCCGCCAGCTCCTGCTTATTCCACTGGCTTTTGGTCACAATCTGCATGTTATCCAGCGCGGTGTAGCTGTCTTTTGCTTCTTTATATTCGTCACTGTCTTCCGGGAAGAAATAAGGCTCGTAATCCTGCACGTAATAGCCCACTTTTACATGCGGCGCATGCGGTAGCAAATAGTCGCGAATCCAAAACACCGAGCTGAACAATGTAGCAATAACGGCATCGGCTTCGCTGGCCACTTGTGCCAGTAAGGTCGGCGAATCAATGAAATGCACCGGAATCTGATAGCCTTTGTAGCTTTTCTCGAAGCTTTCCTGATGATGCTTGAAGTTAACCACTTCTACATTCACCCCCATATTGCGCAGGGCATAGGCTTCCTGAAACACCACTTTGGCACCACCGCCCGGGTCTGCCACAGGCAAAATAAACAGAACACGCTTGCCCTCATAGCGACGGCGCACATCTGCCCGCAATTGCTCACGCTCAAGGTAATAGCTGATGCGTGCCCGCGCTCCTTCCAGAACTTCGCTGGACTTGGTAATCTCTAATGCGCTCAGAATGGCAGCCTCAGAATGTTTCTCTCGCAAAGCCTTGTCGGCGCGCTCACATAATTTCTGGCGGCGCTCATGCGAATAGCTCTTGGACTGCGCGTGGTAAATATAGGTATCGTCGGCTACCGCAAGTTCCCAGCCCTTTTTACGGGCGCGCAAGCAATAGTCATTCTCTTCACCGTAGCCCGCTGCAAAAGTTTCTTCATCGAACAAGCCCAGATCTTCGCGCACGGCTTTTTTAATCATCAGGCAGAATCCGTTGAGGAACCCAACACGCGGATAAGCGCGCGCAGAACCGCCCGCAATCACCTGCCCCCATTCGGCTACGCTTATACCTTCAGGTAGTGGATTTTCGGCCCAGTCATCACCGTCCATCACCTGTGGCACAGATTGCCACGACGCAGTGTTGGACAATGGCCCCACCAAGCCAATCTGGCCATGGCTTTGGCCACATGCGACCATACGTTCCAGCCAGTAAGGGGTAACGATTGTGTCGCTATTAAGGAGAATCGACCATTCCGCATCGCTCGCACGCAGGCCTGCGTTCGCCGCCAGCGTGTAGCCTTTCGCCTCTTCATGGCGAACCAGCTCTGCGCCTTGTGTTTCGGCAAAGCGCTTTAGATAGTCGCGCGTGGGGGCATCACTGCCGTCATCAACAATAATAATACGGTAAGGTGGCAAACTGTGGCGCACCACCGACGAAAGGCAGCGTTGCACATCTTCCAGCGCGTTATGCACACATACGATGACATCCACTGGTAAATAATGCGGAAAAACCTTCTTTTCCTCCGCCGCCCCGTGGTGCGACGATACAATCGGCATCATGTAAGAGGCTTTGTTCTTAAGATAAACCAGTCCGCCTATTACGCCGTGCGCTTCGATAATGCGCATCGCCATACGGCCAATTTTGCCAATACCGTGCACTTTCAGCGCGGTTTTAGCATAGAACAAAACGGCTTTTAATTTATGTGCGAGATTACTCATTACCGCTTGCAACTATAGAAATTTTGCCCCCCTGTCCAGTATCAATACATTGTTGTCACTTGCCTTGCTGTTTCCCATGGGCTAAACCGTGAAACACAAAGTAAGGGGAGTGTTATGCGTAATCATATTGTTAGTGTTGTTGGTGGCTCAGGTTTTTTAGGGCGCTATGTGGTGCATGCGCTGGCTGATGCTGGTTATACGGTGCGCGTGTTAACCCGCCATCCGTCGCAGGCAGAGTTTTTACGCCCAGCCGGTGATGTAGGCCAGATTGTGCCAGACTATGCCGACATTACAAAACCTGACACATTACGCAAGAAGCTCAAAGGCTCCTATGCCGTCGTCAATTTGGTGGGCGTGCTGGCGGAGTCAGGTCGTCAGACCTTCCAGAATGTACAGGCCGAAGGTGCCAAGCAACTGGCTGAATCAGCCAAAGAGGCTGGCGTAAAACGGTTTGTGCAAGTGTCTGCTTTGGGCATCGACCACGCATTACCTTCGCGTTACGCACGCAGCAAACGCCTCGGCGAAGATGCCGTGCTAAGCATGTATCCCGATGCAATTATTATGCGCCCAAGCATCATTTTTGGTGCGGAAGACGAATTCTTCAACAAATTTGCACGCATGGCCATACTGAGCCCTGCCCTGCCATTAATCGGCGACGGCAAAACCAAGTTCCAGCCTGTATATGTGGATGATGTAGCGCATGCGATCACTGCCACACTGCAAGATCCCGCCGCTAAAGGCATTTATGAACTTGGCGGGCCTGATGTGTACCGTTTCGAGGAATTGATGGAATATATTTTGCGTGTTACCAAGCGTAACCGCCTGCTGGTGCATATTCCATTTCCCGCTGCATCACTTATCGGGCGTTTTACCAGCCTGCTGCCAAACCCGCCATTAACCGCCGATCAGGTACGCCTGCTGAAATATGACAATGTGGTTAGCGGTGAATATCCGGGTCTTGATGCGCTTGGCATCGTGCCGCAAACGGTGGATATGATTGTACCGCAATATTTGGCGCATTGGCGTGCCAAGAACGCTACCGATATCGCTGCATAGGAGCTCGCCATGTCTGTTTTCACCGCTATTCCCCGCAGTTTCTTTGACCCCAGCTTCTACCGCGAAGTGCATGGGCGCCCCGAGGGACTTGGCCTGATGTATCTGTTCAAGCTGGCCTTATTGCTTGTGACGCTGATCACGGCCTACGTGCTTTACATGATTTATGGCGGCTTAACCGCTACTCAGGAGCTTAGCAACAGCAAAGCAGAAACCGTGCTGTATGAAATTGCCGCTCAGATACCGCCGCTGGTTATTCAGGACGGCGCCCTGCAAACACAAGTAGAGATGCCCTACGCAATCAACCTCAGCGCCGACGAAAACGAGGAAAAATATACGCTTGCTGTGATCGACACAACGGGACAAATCACCAGCATGCAAGACACAAATGCATTCTTGCTTTTCACAGAGCGCGAGATCTTGATGCGTAAAAGTAACGGCGCTCAGGTCTTTTACTATCAGGACATCAATGATTCAGACCCAGCGCTAAACTCTATCTATTTTGATAACAACCTAGCAAAACAAGTTATCAGCGTCACACTCAGCTGGCTCAATGAAAATATCGTGCTCCTGCTTGCGACTATTGGTGCAACCATTTGGGTGGTTTGCCTGGCGCTATTTTTCGTGATCTGGATTATTCAGGCATTACTGCTCGGTTTGTTCGGCAAATTAATCGCTCTCATACTCAGCACACCGTTGTTATATCATCATTCGGTGCGGCTGGCCGCTTATGCGCTGACACCTCCTATCGTCATCAATATAGGCAAAACCGCAGCCATTGGCGAAGGCACAGAAGTGAGCGTGTATATTGTATTGGCTGTTGTTTTCATGTTCTTTGCAGTATGGTCGGTTAAACAAAAATTCGTTGATTGAGCAGCCCCTACTCTGCTACATCAATGCTCCGATTTTTTAAGGTAGAATATCTGCTATGCGTACCCTGTATCACACTCCATTGTCGCCAGCCTGCCGCACCGTACGGCTGATGCTGACAGAAAAAGAGCTCGATTATGAGCTCGTGGAAGAAGATATATGGCTACGCCGCCGTGAGTTCTTTCGGCTGAATCCAGCGGGTGAAGTGCCGGTACTGCTCGAAGAAAAAGGCGCAGTTTTGTGTGGCAGCTATGCCATCAGTGAATTTCTGGAAGAAACCTATCCTGACATTCAGTTTTTCGGTGGCTCGGGCGAAGAAAAGGCCGAAGTACGCCGCATCATTGACTGGTTCAACACCAAGTTTGACCACGAGGTGGCGCAGAATATTCTGTTTGAGAAGGTATTCAAACGCCTGATGGGCTATGGCGAACCGAATTCCGAGGCAATACGCGCGGGTAAAACCAACATTAAGTTTCATATGGACTATATCGCGCACCTGCTCAACAATCGCAACTGGCTGGCAGGTGATTATCTCACGCTGGCCGACATTAATGCCGCATCCTATCTTTCCTGTCTGGATTATCTGGGCGATGTGCCGTGGGAGCACCAGCCAGCCACCAAAGATTGGTATGCGCTGATCAAATCGCGCCCTGCTTTCCGCACTATTCTGGAAGACCGCGTCACCGGCTTCCGTCCGCCCGCGCATTATAACGACCCAGATTTCTAATCTAAGACTTGTCATCGATCATAAGAGGACTAAATATAAGGTATGAGTAACATTGTAATGTATACCACTCCTATCTGTCCGTATTGCGTACGTGCCAAGCAATTGCTGAAAGGCAAAGGCTACGACGCAATTGATGAGCAGGATGTGAGTGATCCGACAGAGCGTCAAAAAATGATGGATCTGACGGGGGGCATGCGTACCGTTCCGCAAATTTTCATCAACGGCACCCATGTAGGCGGTTATGACGATCTGGCGGCGCTTGAGCGTAAAGGCGAGCTAGACCCGCTTTTGGAAGCCTCTGACGGTTAATTATGTGGCATAATTATCACGAATAATGGGGGCTTTGCTGGCTATACCAGTCTGGCGCGCCTTAGCGAATGCGACAGGCTTTATTGCCCCGCCTATTGTCGCCTATAATCGTAAAAATATAAAAAATAAAAAAGACTAGTTGGATTATCCACAATCCCGGCAAGCGTGTTTGAACTTTTAACGTTGGGTATGTGGACTATGTATTGGCTGTTATGGCAGGAATACTATAAGCAATTATTGGATTTTCAGCAGCAGGCTTGCGCACCTTCGTCGCGCAGCGCTGTGACAGTGAACAACTCCGAGCAGCAAAGCGCAGCACCTCAACCGCCAGCGATGGGCGACGCGTCCATTGATATTGGCTATGAGTCGCTATTGCTTGAGCATAGCAATCAGGCCATGTGCGTATGGCACCCGATAGAGGGCTGCGTCTACCATTCTCAAAACTGGGAGCATATCACACGCCTGTCCAAAGATGTATGCGACGGCACCGGCTGGTTCGACTTTATTCACCCGGATTATCATAACAAACTGTTCAATGCGTTGGAGCAATTCGTCGGAACAGGCTCCATTCGCCATAGTGGCCTGCCAAATGACATACAGATTCAGATGGCCAATGGCGATGAGACGTGGAGCTGGTTTAATCTGCAATTTGTCCCCGCCGCGCAGCATGCCAATAATGATGGTTGTCTGGGCATGATTGTGCGCAATATCGATAGCGATATGCAGGTGCAGCAAGACATGCACCAAGCGCAAACGGCCAGCCGCGTGGCGGAGCAATCGCGTTCTAAATTCCTCGCCAACATGAGCCACGAACTACGCACCCCACTCAATGCTATCCTTGGCTTCACTCAGATGATCCAGTCCGAAGTGTTTGGCAAATTGAACAATGCGGCCTATAGCGAATATGTTGAAAATATTCAGGAAAGCGGCACCCTGCTGCTCAGCCGGGTAAACGACCTGTTAGAACTCGCCAATATGGATGTAGGGCGCATGGAATTGCATGATTTGCCCGTTAACGTGAATGACATTGTGAATGCCGCGATCGAAATGCACTCGCACGCCGCTTTCAGCAAACAGGTCAGCTTGCGCAATGAGCTTGCCAAACGTGCGGTGGTGTTGCGTGCTGACCGTATCAAGTTAACCCATTGCCTGAGCAACTTGCTGGCCAATGCTATCGAGCATAGCAGCGAGGGCGATGAAATTGCTATTGAGGGCGACATTGACGGGCGCGGGCGTTTTATTTTCCGTGTCTGCGATTCAGGCAGCGGCATTGCGAGCGCCAAATTGCGCAGCATTCAAGAGGCGTTGAGCTCCGATCAATCTTACTATCAGGCCGAATCTGAGGGTATTGGCATCGGACTGGCACTCGCACGCGAATTAACCGCGCTGCATGAGGGAACACTCAGCATCACCAGCACCAAAAAAGGCACCGAAGCCTCTGTTATGCTGCCAAAAGACCGGGTGATCAGCCTGTCTGCACGCATCAAAACCAAAGATAAAATTCGTCAGGCCGTCGCGGCATAGCTTTACTTCTGCCATGGGCTGCACTATTTTTGGGATATGGCAGAAAAAACAGCAACCGATCCCATTACTGAGACGCAGCAGACCATTCTGGATGCATCGCTACCGCATATCGCTTTTGATGGCTGGAGCATGCGGGCGCTTAACCGTGGCGCTGAAGATGCAGGCCTAAGCCCCGAGGACGTACGCCGCGTATTCCCTGATGGCGCTATCGATGCGTTGGAATTTTTTACCAAACGCGCAGATGACACCATGCTGGAAACACTCCAGAACGAGTACGCATTGTCTGAAATGAAAATACGCGAACGCATTGCGACTGCCGTTATGGTGCGCCTTCGCCAACATAGCGAGAACCGTGAAGCCGTACGCCGTGGGCTAGCCGTTTATTCCATGCCCTGGAATGCAGGGCGTGGCATGCGCTCGCTTTACCGTACAGTAGATGCCATGTGGCATGCGGCTGGCGACCAGTCGACCGACTTCAACTTTTACACCAAGCGCATGTTGCTCTCTAAAGTGTATATGAGCACGATGTATGTCTGGCTCGATGATCATTCAGACAATCTGGAAGAAACCGAGGCCTTCCTGCATCGCCGCATCAGTGATGTTATGCAGATAGAAAAGCTGAAAGCCAAAGCCCGCGATTTGACGAATTGGGCACCTTTTGAACAATTCAAAGCAAAGGCGGCGCCTACCTCACAAGGCTAAGATTCGCATGTGTTACGCCCCCGCTCAAAGGTGGTGCGGTGACCACTGGGGCTGGCAGTATCGCGGCGTCGCATGTGTTAATCGCATAATATAATATCGAGCCGGAAATCATCGAGATTTTGCGAAACTTCTGGTAGCGCAGCTTGCCAATCTTCTGTTGCAGCATGTCCATCAGCACCTCGGTATGCATGCAACAATCACCGTCTTCTTCCAGCACCAAATCGCAATATTCCATCTCGGGCACGGCATAGAAATAATTCTGTATTTTGTAATTTTTCTTTTGCACGCGCACCATCGCCAGATCACTCACCCGTTGCTCTGGGCGGTGTTCCTGGTAGTCCTGCAGGCTTTTGATAGGGCGATAATTGAGGCTTTTCTTCAGCCAGACCTGATAATCGGCCGTGGTCGCCTTGGTCATCTCAACGCCAAACAAGCTGCCATTGCATATCGTGAAGTCCGGGCCTTCGCCTTGTCGGTTCTTAATAAAATCTACCGGCAGGTGAAAATGCTCATGGTATTTCAAAATCGCGAAATATTGAATAAGGCAGGCAATCTCTATCTTGTCTTGCTCATCGATGGCTGCTGACATTAATTCGTCAAAGCAATCGTCCAGCTCGTCTTCCGAGTATACCGACTTAAAGAAGATAGGACGCGCATGCATATACTATATATAGCATATGTTTACGCGCAGTGCTACTACATATGCACAACCTTGCCGTAAGCGTCTAACACGCTCTCATGCATCATCTCAGACAGAGTTGGGTGTGGGAAGACCGTGTGCATCAGATCTAGCTCGGTACCTTCCAGCGTTTTGGCAATGCCGTAGCCCTGAATCATCTCGGTCACTTCGGCACCCACCATGTGCGCGCCCAGCATTTCACCGGTTTTGGCATCGAACACGGTTTTCACAAACCCTTCCGGCTCACCCAATGCAATCGCCTTACCATTACCGATAAACTGGAAGCGTCCCACTTTCACGTCATAGCCCGCTTCTTTGGCTTTTGCCTCGGTCATGCCCACGCTTGCCACCTGCGGGCGGCAATAGGTACAGCCGGGAATATTCTCAACTTTCAGCGGATGCACATGTTTCTCACCCGCAATTTTCTCCACGCAGATCACGCCCTCGTGGCTCGCTTTGTGCGCCAGCCACGGTGCGCCTGTCAGATCACCAATCGCGTAAACACCCTGCTCATGGGTCTGGCACCATTCATCTACGATGATATGGCTTTTCTCAACCTTCACCTTAGTGCCTTCCAGCCCAATATGCTCGGTATTGCCCACAATACCAACGGCCAGAATCACCTTATCAAATTTTTGTTTCACTTCCTTGCCGTCTTCACCTTTCAGGGTCGCGGTCACATTCGACTTGCCCTTATCCAGTCCCGTAACGGTGGTTTTGGTCTTCACATCCATGCCTTGCGCTTCAAACTGCTTGCGCACAAACTTCGACACTTCCTCGTCTTCCACTGGCAGGATGCGATCCATCACTTCCACCAGGGTCACTTTAGCGCCCATATTCAGATAGAAGCTTGCAAACTCCGACCCGATCGCACCAGAGCCGATGACCAACAGCGATTTTGGCATTTTTTCTGGCACCAGTGCTTCCTTATACGTCCATACCAGATCACCATCTGGCTCCAGCCCTGGCAAGCTGCGCGCACGCGCGCCCGTCGCCAAAATAATATGCTCCGCACTCAACTCGGCAATTTTCTTTTTGTCCTCGTCACTCACCGACACTTTGCCTTTGCCAGCCAGTGCGCCGTGTCCGTCATAGACTTTCACTTTGTTTTTCTTCATCAGGCCTTTGACGCCTTGCGTCAATTGCGCCGACACATCGCGCGAACGCTTCACGACTTTTTTGAAATCGACTTTGATATTCTCTGCCGAGAATCCATACTCATCCAGATTATGTAACAGATGGTGAATCTCCGACGAGCGCAGCAGCGCCTTGGTTGGAATACAGCCCCAGTTCAGGCAGATACCACCCAAATGCTCACGCTCCACCAACGCCACATCCATACCCAGCTGTGCCGCGCGGATCGCTGCCACATAGCCACCCGGGCCACCACCAATGATCACAATATCGTGTTTTGCCTGTTCCATAATCGCCTCGATATATTTAGATAAACATGAGCACGGGTTGCTCGATATATTGTTTGAAAGCCTGCAGGAATTCGGCGCCCAGCGCGCCATCAACGGCGCGGTGGTCAACCGACAAGGTCACGCGCATCACGTTGACTACGGCAAATTCACCGTTGCGACGCACGACTTTCTCTTCACCAGCACCTACCGCCAGAATGCAGGATTGCGGCGGATTCACAATCGCCCCAAATTGCTGCACGCCATACATGCCGAGGTTAGAAATGCTGAAGCCTCCGCCCTGATATTCCTCAGGCTGCAAGGCACCTTTGCGTGCACGTCCTGCCAGTGATTTCATTTCATTTGAAATCTGCGGCAATGATTTCTGATCCGCATTCTTCACGATTGGGGTAATCAGTCCACCATCGATAGCAACGGCCACCGAAATATCGACATTGTTATATTGCACAATCGCGTCGTCATACCAGCTTGCATTGCATTCCGGCTTGTCGCGCATGGCGCAGGCCACTGCCTTGATCACCATGTCATTTACCGACACTTTATAAGCAGGCTTACCATCTTCGCCTTCAGGCGCGGCACCATTCAGCTGCTTACGCACCGTCATCATGTCATCAATCTCACATTCCACCGTCAGGTAGAAATGGGGGATTTGCTGCTTCGACTCGGTCAGACGCTTGGCCACCGTTTTACGCATGCCCGAATTTGGCACTTTGTAGAAATCAACCGGATGACGCGTCACCTTGCCACCGCCTGCACCGCCACGCAACAACGCTTCTTCTACGTCTGCGCGGATAATGCGCCCATGCGGGCCTGTGCCCAACACACGGCTAAGATCGATACTGTTATCAGCCGCGATGCGCTTGGCAAGCGGGCTGGCCTTTGTGCCCTCGCCTGCGCCAGTGGCTTTGCCAGATTCTGGCTTCACGGGCCCATCAGGCGCTTTGGTTGCCTGCGACACCGGAGCACCGCCGCCCGTGCCATAACCTTTAGCTTCGGTCGCCTGCTTGTCGGCACCGTCTTTCTCGTTGGTTTGCGCTTCGCCACCATCGCCTGCTTCTGTTTTCTTAGGCTCAGGCTTGGCTGGCTTCCAGTCATCCAACGCCTTTTTGTCTTCGCCTTCTTCCAACAAAAGGGCGATCACTTCGTTCACCTTCACATTGTCGGTGCCTTCTGCCACCACAATTTTGCCCAGCACACCTTCATCCACGGCTTCCACTTCCATGGTAGCCTTATCGGTTTCGATCTCGGCGATCACATCACCTGCGCTGATAGTGTCCCCTTCTTTTTTCACCCATTTGGCGAGGTTTCCCTCTTCCATGGTAGGTGATAATGCGGGCATGGTAATTTCTATGGGCATAGCGTTCCTCTTACTGCTCCAACTCAAACGTTACGGTGACATGACCAGTCACATTAATTTGTCCCATGGGCGGGCTAACAGCATCCATGCTGCCCGCGCTCCGTGCTGACATTGCCATTTCGGCATGCATCATTTTCGGCTGAATGGGT
>MDTE01062898.1_pt1 | contig 14744 bp, 14 predicted proteins | sample 811231 | NCBI WGS metagenome assembly MDTE01 (sample SAMN05326651, study PRJNA326480) | marine metagenome | isolation source: seawater | place: Indian Ocean: Red Sea | collected 2010 | reverse complement strand
GATTTGTTAGTTGGAAAACAGAAATTAGGATTTAATGTGAATACAATAAATCTATGGAAGAATTATGGTCATAAATTATGCAAAGAACTTCTAGATGATTCTAGAGTAGTGAAAGATGGTTGGATTAATAATGATTGGATTCAGAAATATATTGATTCTTCAGAATTAGATGTAAAATATGTGAACAAGTTCTTTGGAATTTTAGCCTTTGAAGTTTGGTACAGAATATTTGTTACCAAGGAAATGAGTAGTAATACTACACTAGATTAATTTAGTATCTGAAATGAACAAAATAATGAAAAAAGATGTTGTTGCTGGATTAGGTGAAATTGGTAAACCAATTCTGAAATTAATTTCTAAAACTGATATAGCCGTTGGTTACGATCTAGATAAAAAACTCATGAATCATAATAAATTCAAAAAATTAGAAACTGTTTCTACTGCTTTTTTACATATTGCAATACCTGTGACTAAAAAATTTGATTCCAATATTATTTCATTATTTAAAAAATTCCAACCAGATTGTATTGTTATCCATAGTACAATTCCACCTGGAACAGTGGAACGTTTACAAAAAAGAATCGATATACCCTTAATCTATAGTGCTACACGTGGTATTCATAAAAGAATGCTAAAAGACATTAAACGTTATACTAAATTCTTTGTAATTTCTAAAAATGCACCAAGAAAAAAATGGGCATCTCAAACATATTCGAAAAAAATGAAAAACTATGGTATAAAAACAAAACAAATGTCAAAGCCAGAAACATTAGAATTAGCTAAAATTTTATGTGACACTTCTTATCTTGGATGGTTAATTAATTACTCTCAGATAACTAATGTTATCGCCAAAAATCATGATGTGGATTATGATGAGATGTGGACGTTTTCTGATGAAATTCATAAATTATTAGGCAATCGCCCAAAAATGTATCCAGGTTATATTGGAGGTCATTGTGTCATTCCAAATTTAGATTTAATTAATAATCAAACCCTAAATTTAATAAAAAAAATGAATAGTTCTTACTTGAAAAAAATTAAAAATGCTAAATCCATTGATAAAAAATATTTAAAAAAATAATTAGTTTTGATTTTTTACATATGGTGTTATAATTCTTAAAAAATTCTTTGCACTTGCTTCCAGACTAAATTCGGTCCGAATAAAATCATATCCACCATCACCCATTTTTTTTGATAGTTCTTTATCTTTTAGTAACAATGAAATTTTTTCAATAAGTTCTTTGTGATCCCCTTCTTTAACTAAAAATCCCGTTTGACCATCTTTCATTGTTTCTGAATTACCACCTACGTTGGTAGCAATCACTGGATTTTTCATCAACTGTGCTTCTTTTAGTGATAATGGTGTTGTATCCATTCCAGTAATTATGGCATAAATATCAATTTCGGAAAGATACTCACGTACTTTGCCAGGATATTCTAAAGGACCTAACCAATGAAAGTTTTCAAATTTTTCTAGCACTTCTAGAATTTTATCTTTGTATTGTCCATCTCCTGCCCAGTAAAAATGAACATCTGGCATAGATTTTAAAACATTTTCAAGAACTAGCATCTCCTTTGTTTTTCTCCACCAGTTTGCGTCCTGTAATAGTCCTACACATGGATGTTCCAATTTCATACCTTCCGCTTTATACCATTTTGAACTATCTACGCCTTCCACAAAAACGTCCATTTTTTGATTTGGATGATATTCTTTTACGATATCAATTAGGTAATTACAGATTGGTAATACAGCTGTTGCACCAGCAAATACTTTTTCTGCAACATCAGCTCTCATATCTACAACTTTTTGCATTATTTTATCTTTGTAAATTGTATCTTTTGCAAATTGAATCTCAGACCAATGATTTCCGCGTAATAAAACAAATAATGGTATTCCAGTTTTGATTACTTGCAATCCAAAATCACTTTGCCTATCAACTAGAATAGCATCTGGCTGAAATTCAGAAATTAATTTTTCAAATTTTTTCTTACTTGAAAAATATTTTCGTAGTTGTTTTGTGGGAAAACCTACTACATAATCAGTTTCACGAATTAATTTGTATTCAACATTAATTGTTTTTAATGCTTCACCAAAGTCTCTCAAATGATAATATTTACCCACACTACCCTTTGATGTTCCACCACCTGCACCAGATACTATTAAGATACGCAACTCTTAACAATGATCAATAATTTACAAATAAAAACGTGATTACTGAATGTTTAGAAGAAAAAATCTTGCTATTATTGGGATTGGTTATTGGGGGAAAAACTTGGTACGAGATTTCTCAAAGTATAGTAATATCAAAAAATGTACCAGTAATGGAAATTCACAAAATATTAGGTGGCTAAAAAAGAATTATCCTTCAATTCAATATGTTAATACTCAAAAGGAAATTTTTTCCGATCCTGAAATTGACGCAATAATTATTTCAACACCCATTAAAACACATTATAATTTAATAAAAAAAGCACTCTTATCAAAAAAGCATGTATTCGTTGAAAAACCCATTTGTTCAAATCTTTCTGATGCTCAACAATTAATTAAACTTGCAAAAAGAAATAATCTATTACTTTTTGTTGGCCATATTTTCGTGTTTAATGAAATCCTAAAAAAATTATTAAAAATTGCTGAAAAAGAAAAAATAACATTCATTAATTTTGACTGGCAAAAATATGGAACGTTTGATGAAGATATTTTTCTAAATCTTTTATCTCATGATATATCAATTCTTTTAAAATTATTTGGAAAGCCTCAAAAATTAGAATTACTTTCTTCTTATGGAATTATTTCAAAATGTGATATTTTTACATTAAATATTACATTCTCTAAAAAGAGAAAATGTCAAATTCATATCAATAGATATTCAAACAAAAAAGAAAAACTTGTTACTATATTTACTGAAAAAAATGTCTATCTTTGGAATGATAGAAAATTGTATAAAAATAATAAAAAAGCAAATGTCTTTAAATTAATCTTTGAATCAAAAATTACTCCACTTGAAATCGAATGTAAAACATTCATTACAAGATTACAAGAATCAAAGAAATCTTTGGAATATGCTACCTTAGCAAAAGATGTTATACAAGTGATTAAGAAATTAAAATGAAAAAATGAAAATTGCAGTAATAGGCGGTGGGATATTTGGTATTACAGCCGCAATAATACTTGGAAAACAGCATGATGTTCATCTGTTTGAAAAAAATGATGATATATTGAAATCTGCATCTGGTTCAAATCAATATAGGGTACACAGAGGATACCATTATCCTCGTAGTCCTGAAACTGTATTAGGAATAATTAGATCTGAAAATAGCTTTAAAGAAGTTTTTTCTAAAGCAATTGTAAATGATTATGAACATTATTACTGTATTTCTAATAATAATAGTTTAACGTCAGCTGAAAAATTTATCAGTTTTTGTAATGAATATAACTTAGAAATTGAAAAGACAGAGTTAGATTGTGTTAATAAAAATTCAATTGATTTGTGTGTAAATGTTAAGGAATCAGTTTATGATCCGATAAAATTAAAAAAAATCTCAATAGAGATGTTAAAAAAGAATAATGTTACTATACATCTTAATTCTAATGTTTCTGATAAAATATTTGATGAGTTTGATAAAGTTGTAATATGTACATATGCAAATATTAATTCATTACTGAATAATTTTCCTACATTTCAACGTGAATATCAATTTGAATTATGCGAAAAACCAGTAGTAAAACTACCAAAATCATTTGAAAACAAAAGTATCGTGATTATGGATGGTCCATTCATGTGTATTGATCCTTTAGCAAATACAGATTTCCATTTACTTTGTAATGTTAAACATGAGATTCATCAAACAAACGTTGGAAAATTTCATGAAATAAAAAATGAATACAATCATCTCTTAGATAATGGTATTATTAAAAATCCTAGTCATACAAACTATGAAAAATTTATTGAGTCAACCATAGAATTTTTTCCTGAAATAAAACATGCTGAATATATTGGCTCCATGTTTACAATTAGAGCAGTACCACCTAGAGCCGATGATACTGATGAAAGACCTACATTAGTTACTAAAATTAATGAGAAGATTATTTCAATTTTCTCTGGAAAGATTACTACATGTGTAGAAGCAGCTAATAAAGTACAAATCATTATTCAAGAAAATTAATTTTTTACAAACTATAATTCGCTAGTATATTTTAAATTCTCAAAAAATTAGTGTTCATATGAACAAATATGCCTCAATTTCAATTGTAGTTGGTTTCATCTTTGTTTTCCTATCTGGCGTGTATATAGGTTCATTTGAAAATTTTTCATTTAATTCCTTAGACACATTAACAAATAACTCTAATTCAAGTGATAAAATCAAATTCAATTCGATTATATCAAAATTTGATCCTAATGCTTCTTTACAATTACAAGATGAATCAGATATTCGAAAAATTAGAGATGAATTAATTTTTTACATTTGGAATTCACCACCTTCAGTTATATTTCCAACTGAAAATTCATCCAAAATAGTTCCTTCTGCTGAAAAAAATTTTTTGGATAAAAGATTTGAGAATCTCGACAATCTAAAGAATATAGAAAGACTTTCTATAGAAATGAAACATGGTGTGAACTCTATTGTATACATTTTTCATGCTGAAAAAAGCAATAATGAATTAATTATTTATCATCAAGGTCATTCAGGTGGTTTCATTAATGGAATATCCACGATAAATTATTTCCTAAATAACGGTTATTCTGTCATGGCATTTTCCATGCCACTTGTAGGAATGAATAATCAACCGATAATTGATGTGGAAAATATTGGATCAGTGAAATTTTTTGAACATGATCAATTCAAATTCTTAGAATCCGAAAATTTTTCTCCGTTGAATTATTTTTTTACTCCTATTACATTATCTTTAAATTATCTTGACTTGAATTATAATTTTAAAAATTATCATATGATTGGAATTTCTGGTGGAGGTTGGACTACTACAATTTATCCTGCATTAGATACTCGAATATCCAAAAGTTTTGCAGTTAGTGGTTCATTACCAATACCTTTGAGGATTAATCCACAAGATATTGGTGATTATGAACAATTAGTGCCAGATTTCTACAGTATCGCAAATTATCTTGAATTTTATGTAATGAGCTCTTATGGACATAACCGAGAATTTGTACAGATTTTTAATAAATTCGATCCATGCTGTTTCTCTGGTACATTATTTGAAAACTATCAAGATGAAATACAAAACAAACTTTCAGAACTAAATTCCGGAAAATTTGATGTGATACTAGATGATACACATTCCGAGCATAAAATATCAGAAAAATCACTTGAACTAATTCTTAAAAAAATACAGTAAATATTTAATTTGAATTATCAGTGATATTGATATAGTTGGAAAAATTCCATTTTTTATGGAAAGAAACTTAGGTTTTAGGGGATGGTTTTATTTTAGAACAGGCTGGGCTACATATTTTGCTTTTGTTGTAGCTGCTGTAAATGCTCTAACAGTTACTTACTTTCTTGCAGTTGAAAATTATCCAGCATTAAATTCTATATTTCCAACATTTTTCCATTATGTTGCTATTGTTGGCGGACTAGGTGTTCCTATACTAGTTCTTGTTGGATATATTCATTTTAAAAAATCTAAATCTTTCAAAGCAGAGCAAGACGTTCTCATTGAAACAAGTCCACACATACGTAGAATTTTAGTTAATACTGAAATTCTACTTCCATCATACGTAAAATTATTGGAATTAGTGGTCAAACTTTCTCAAAACGAAAAACTATCAGATGAGGATATGAATCAAATTTCAACATTAAAAGATGAACTTGATGAACATATAGAAAAGAGACAAATAAAGTAGTTTTTTCAGCACTAAACCTTCCAGAAAATAAATTCTCTGAGAATTAATTTTGTTAGTTTTGAACCTACTGGAAGTGGTTCCATTTTTCTTATTCCACCGATCCTTCTTCCTTCATTTCCAGTGATTGCAATAATTTTATGCTTCTTTTTTATTGCCCGTATACTCATCTGAGTAGTCGAATCTAAGCCTTCAGCGTCAAATTTTATTTCCAGCATTGATTTTCTTGTGATTATTCTACTTAGATTAAGCGCATCTGTGAGTTTTCCACCAAAAAACACGTTAATTAGAAATGTAAACATTTTATTTCCAAATGTGTCAACTGGCCCTGCATCCAAATTTATTGATGTCTTTCCAAATCTTGAGATTACGACCTGATCATATCCTTCTTGAATTTTTTCAATTAATCTTGGTATTTCCTCTATTTCGTGATTTCCATCGGGTCCCCAATACAATATAAAATCAGATTTGGTATCAGTGACTCCTCTAACCACTGCATCGCCATGTCCTTTTTTATTTTGTAATGCTATATCAAATCCTAATCTCTTTACTTCGTCAATAGTTCCATCAGTTGAATTTCCATCTACAACTAGCCATTCCTCTGCCCATTCTTTCTTGATTGTAGGTAGGAGTTTTTTTACCCCATCTATTTCATTTAAACTTGTGATTACTACCACAGTTGACATATATGATTTTGATATTTTTTGCATATATTATTTATGAAGAAATCATTTGATAATCCTGAATATTCATAAACAAACTACATATATCATAATAGAAAAAAATCGCATATGAAACTTCATGTTGGGTGTGGAGGAAAAATTTTTCCTGGTTGGACAAATTTAGATATTGATGATTTACCTGGAATTGATATAATTGATGATGCAAGAACATTATCAAAAATACCAGATGAATCTTGTGAAATAATTTATGCATGTCATATATTTGAACACTTAGGGCGTCATGAAGTTGAAAATGTTTTAAAAGTTTGGAATACAAAACTTGTAAAAAATGGAATTTTACGGTTAGCTGTACCTGATTTTGAAAAAGCTATTTCTTGGTATCAAAAAAACCCAAATTTAGAAGATGTTTTAGGTCTTTTGATTGGTGGACAAAAAACTAATTTTGATTATCATAAAATGATTTTTGACAAGAATTATCTTTCTACATTATTAACAAAAACTCAGTTCTATGATATTCAAGAATGGGATTGGCGTTCTGTTGAACATGGAAAAATTGATGATTATAGTCAAGCGTATTTACCACATATGGATAAAGAAAATGGAATGTTGATGAGTCTAAACATACAGGCAAAAAAGAAATAATTTTTTTATTTTGAATTTTTTTTATAATAAAATCGTGTAAAAGGAGCATCAAAAATAACTTTATTGTTTTTTGCCCATTCGTAAGTTAATTTCAAACCTTTTTCAACTGTTATTGTAGGTTTCCATTTTAGGAGTTTTTGTGCTTTTTTATTGTTACAGACTAATCTATTAACATCGTATGGTCGCAATCTACTTTCATCCCTTTTAATTTTAGTTTTAATTTTTGCAATTTTTGATAGTTTTGTAACCAGATCTCCAATTCTAACTTCATTTTGTGAACCTAAATTAATAATTTCTCCAACTGCTTTCTTTTCTTTTGCTGCTTTGATAAATCCTTTAACTGTGTCTGAAACAAATGTAAAATCTCTTGATGAATTCACATTTCCTAGACTTAATTCTTTCGTACCACGAAGTATTTGACCAATAATTTCCGGAATAATGTATGGCTCTGTATATCTTGGGCCAAATGTATTGAATGGTCGAATTATTACTACAGGAAATCCATTCTCTTTATGTAGTGTAAAAGCAGCTCTGTCAGCTGCTAATTTACTTACTGCATAAGTTGAATAAGGTGATGTTGGATGATTTTCATCCATAGGTGTGTATTGTGCTGAGCCATAGACTTCACTAGTTGAAGTATTAATCACAGTTTCTACTGTTTTTGATTTCACAGCACTCCAAAACACATGCATACTTCCAATCGTGTTAACTTTGAAAAAATCAACAGGATAATAGAATGAGTCTGGAATGAATGGCAAAGCTGCAAAATGAAAAATCACTTCCTGATCTTTTGTTGCTTTGTTTACAGCTTTTTCGTCCGTGATATCCCCTTTAATTATTCTAAGTTTTTTATTTTGTTTTGGTAGATATTCTTTTTTACCTGAAGAAAAATTATCAAAAACTGTAACTTTTGCACCTTCACCTAATAACTGCTGTACAGCTTCTGAACCAATAAAGCCAGCTCCTCCAGTTACTAATACTGATTTATCTTGAAATTTTGTCAAATTAATCACTCAATCTTTGGAAATTACCTTTAGTTATATTTTGAACGGTTCCCATGAATCATCTTTTTTTGAAATTCTAGTTACTTCATAAGGAAATGAAATTTTAAATGCTGGATCTGAATATTTTATTCCTCTTTCACAATCTAAATTATATTCTTGTGACATTAAGTAAGTCACTTCACAATTATCTTCCATAGTTTGATATCCATGTGCACAACCTTCTGGAATGTAGTTTAATTTGTAATTTTCTTGACTTAATTCTATACTAATCCATTCTTTGAATGTTTTTGAATTTGGTCTAAGGTCTAGTGTAACATCCCATATTTTTCCTCTACTACATCTAACCAACTTTGCACCTTCATTTGGTAATGTTTGATAATGTAATCCTCTAATTGATCCCTTTTTTTTTGTAAATGCTACATTTGATTCAGTAAGGCACACATTAAGATTATTTTCCTGAAATTTTTTCTTCTCCCACATTACTGAAAAAAAACCTCTTTCATCCTCAGCTCTTTCTAATTCTATAAAATAAGCCCCTTCAAGTTTAGTTTTAATAAATTTCATTTTAAACGACTATTTTTTTTATAACATCTGCAATTAATTCTTGTTCAAACTGTGTCATGTTTATGTAAATTGGAAGTCCTAAAATTCTCTTTGAGGCATCTTCAGAAACTGGAAATTCACCTTTTAAATCTCCGTATTTTTCAATGTATGCCGGTTGAAGATGCATTGAAGGGAAATTAATTCTAGTTTCTATTCCTTCCTTTTCTAATCCAATTCTAATTTTTTCTCGCATATTTTCATCCTTAGTTAAAATCGAATATAACATGTATGTCGATTTATTATAATTTCTAACGATAGGAGTTTGAATTTCCTTTATTGGTTCAAGTAATTTATCATAAATTTTTGCACATGATATTTTTTTTCCAATGATCGATTCAATCCTTTTCAACTGTGAAATTCCTAGTGCAGCGTTAATATCTGGCATTTTGAAATTCCAGCCCATAAAAATATTGTAATACCTTTTTGATGCACCATTTTTTTTCAAAATCTGACATTTTTCAGCCAATTCTGAATTATCTGTTACAATCATCCCGCCTTCTCCTGTGGTCATATTTTTATCAGGAAAGAATGAGAAGCCTGCTATATCTCCCAGGGTACCAGCTTTTTTGCCTTTGTATGTAGCACCTACCGCAGGAGCTGCATCTTCAATAACATGTAATCCATGTTTTTTAGCAATCTCGTTTATTTCATCCATCTCACATGGTTGTCCTGCATAGTGTATTGGCATTATTGCTTTAGTCTTTGGTGTAATAGATTTTTCAATTTTTGATGGATCTAAATTGAACGTTTCAGATTCAATATCAACAAAAATAGGTACTGCATTTTGCATAACAATAACATTAGATGTTGCTGCAAAAGTAAATGGTGTTGTAATAACTTCATCACCATCTTTAATTCCTAATGCCTCCAATGAAAGATGTAATGCGGCAGTTCCAGAATTTACTGTTATTGCATGCTTTGTTCCAATAAATTTAGCAAAATCTTCTTCAAATTGTTTATTGTATGGGCCGCTTCCACTCAAACATTCTTCTTTAACTGCATTATAGACTGCTTGGGCATCCTCTTCTGTAATGTTTGGCTCTGCTACTCTGATTTTAAAAGATGGTGGCAATTATCATCTTCCCCTCATTCAAGTATATATTCCTCACTAGGTTTTTCTCTCAATTGTATGGGATTATTTCATACCATACATTATAAGATACATTTTATCAAAAATGATAATTGAATAAAAAACACATAGTACTTTGGTTAATTTTAATCTCTCTAGTATCTCTCGGATTAAAATTATACACATTTGATCCTTCAGTCTTACCTTCAGAAGATACTTATGGTTACGTTTTACGTGCAATTGCACATAACAATGGAGATTTTTCTGAACATCCACGAAAGACATTAGGTTGGTCTATCATAATTTCACCTTTTTTACATCTTGTTGAATCTGATAATTTCTTAGATTACATCAACATTGCAAGATACTTAGGTCTTACAATATCTATGATTTCGATATATCCTATGTATCTTCTTGGCCGTAGATTCTTTGATGAAAAATTTTCTTTGTGTGCTGCAGGATTCTTTGCATTTGAACCTCATCTAAATCATCATGCTAGTTCTGGATATTCTGAACCAGTATTAATTCTAGTCATAATTTTATCAATGTATTTTATTTTGAAAAAAAATTCTAATCTTGCTTATCTTTCCTTTGCAAGTCTTGCTGTGTTATGGTACATTCACTGGTCTGGCATAGTAATCTTCGTTGTATTATCATTAATCCTCTTTTTAAATAATAAAAAATCTAGAAAATTATTTTTCAAATATTTTCTGTGTGTCTCAATTTTCATCTTACTGTCTTCCCCTATGCTTTTACATAGAGATGAGCAATTCGGTAATCCATTTTTCTTTTCACAAAGTTCCAAAGTATTTGCAGGAAATCCTGCTTCTATATTGGCTGAAAATACAAAAGATCTTGAATATTCATATCAAGATTATATTGATCAAAACGGAATTTCCAAATTTATCTATACGTTCATCCTTTTAGGAATATCTAACATCATTGGTTCAATATTTCAAATATCACTTCCATATCTTATTGTATTTCTTCCCTTTGGAATATTATTTTCATTTAGAGCATTTGATCAGGATAAAAATTCTATACGTGGAAATTGGATAATGATAATGGTTCCTATCATCGCAATGATTTATTATTTTGGTGTGTGGCCAGATAAGAGATTACTATACCAATTACTTCCATTTTTGATTATATTCTCAGTAATTCCTTTTCAAAGAGTTATTGTATATGGGCTAACTACATTTTCATTTTCTAATAAACAAAAAAATGTATTTCTTTTAGGCGTAATAGTAGTCATAATTCTACTATCTTGTACATTTGCTTTAAGGTATGGACAGCCAGATCAGATTCTAGATAATGAAAAAATTGAATTTGCTGAGATTCTAATAAAAAATTATGATGGTAAAATTCTTGATGCTGGTTATACATTAGAGGCATTACATTATGTAAAATTATCTAATTTCCCAGAAATTTTTGAGAATTCGTTAGTTAACTTGGATATGAATATACTTGATGGAAAACAAAAATTAATTGAAACAAAAATCTATGCTAATAATATTGATGAATTCATCACTGAATCAGAAAAATTTGATGTAAAATACATCTCCATTAGTAAAAGTGGTTCCGAAGGAACTGTTTTCTGGTATCCATATTTGTTAGATTTGTATGACAATGAACAAAAATATGAATTTCTAAAAAAAGTTTTTGATTCATCTGACTTGGACTATCAGAAATTTCATGTAAAAGTCTTTGAAATTAATTACGATAATTATCCATAATATTCTTCAAATAATAAATAATCAATCTTGAAAAATTTAACATGATATTTTAATCCATAATCAGTTGAATCATAAGTTTTCGTCAAAAATGGAAATTTATTCTCATTTTTGAAAATTTCTGACATATATGGAACTCTATCACCATCTTGATCAACTATCAAATACTCCAAGTCCCTTTCCATTCCATGTTCTAATAATTTTTCTAGCGAATCAAATCCTTGTATTTTTATCACTTGTAATGATCTTAGTTCAAATGAATCACGCAAAACAGGAAACTCATCTAAACTTGCTATTTTTGCACTTCTAATATAATTATCAACTGGATCAATATCGTTAATTACTTTCATTTCTGAATCTATTTTTTTTGCAATTTCAAAATATTCTCTCTCATATTCATAATCAATAGACATTTGATCATAAAAAAATATCAAACTAGAAAAAATAATTATAGGAATTATTGTATAAACTAACAATTTTTCTTTTCTTACTTTTTTACCTAATAACTCGAGTGAAATAGCACCTAAAATACATAAAAATGGAATTTGAAAAAAGAAATATCGCATATCTTCAAAATCCCTTGAAAATGCATAAAATGCTGGTAATAACATAAAGACTGTACATAGAATCATTGTATTTTTTTCAAAACTTCTTTTTGAAAAAATTTTATAAATTCCATATGGTATTAAAATAAAGAATAATGGAACAGTAAACCATGCATAATATTTTATCAAATTTATTGTAGCATTTGATAATACACTAAATAGTAGATTTTCAGATGCTTGATATTCTGCACATAATTCATCAGTTACATCATGACAAACTTCTCCAACAATTTTTTTTGGAGATTCATAATGAATGAATGCACTTTCAAAATGTTTAGAGATTTTTGGTGGTTCATCAGATGACTGATGTCTTATCTCATCTACTGAAAATATAATTATAAAAAATATTGACAAACAAACTAGAAGATGAATTAGATTTTTCTTTTTCTTTCTAAATTTCCAAATAAACATTATAGAGAATGGAATTATTAAGACAAGACCCTCGTATCTAGTTAATACAAATAATGCTAAGACGATAAAGCTTGAATAAATGAAAATCATTCTATTATTCAGAAACAGTACTAACGATAATGTTCCCAATAATATGAATAGTGGTTCTGTTAATCCATTAATAGAACTTTGAATTAATCGTGGTTCAAAAAGAAATAAACCTGCTCCAATAATAGCATATTTGTCTTCGACAAAATGTCTACAAAGAAAAAAAATAGGAATCGTTGTTACTACTGATAATGCTATCGTAACAATTCTCTGTAATGTCATATAATCAATAAAATTATTTGAGGAAAATAATGCAAAGAATCCTGCTAGAATTATTGGCCATAAATTATTTGGAAATGATAGATTCTCAGATTCAGGAAAATTCCCTGTATTACTCATATCATTAGCATACCAAAAATATACTTCACCATCTTGATAAATAGGAAGATCAAATGGAAAAACTACAAATCTTATAACTATACCAATTATAATTACAATTGCAAAGATAGCAATTTTTTCAATATTAACAAAATTATTTTTTTCTTCTATTGAATTCATAAATCAGTCTCATTATTTATTTGAGTTTTCTCGTACTACACTAATCAATGAATATAGGAGAATTGTTGTTAATAACAAAACTGCACCAATCAAGATACAACCTGCTGCAATTATAGTTAGATTCGTATTTAATCGTCCAATTTCTATGTAATAATTAATTGCCCATGATGTAAACACTGCACCAACTATCAAAAAAATTACTGATGGGATACCATAAAATTTCAAAGGATGTTCAATTGATGTATATTTTATAGTACTAAGAATAACTGATGACCCATGGGCAACCGGATTATGTGTTGATGTTTCTCCAAAATATGAAATTTTAATTGGAACTTCAACAATTTTAAAATTTTTACTACTTGCCTTGATTAAAATTTCTGTAGAAATACCCATTCCTAATTCTGACGGGTTCAATTCGTTAATCACATTTTTGGAATAAGCTCTAAAACCACTTTGTGAATCAGTTAATTGTTTCTTTATACTTGCATTTGTAAGTTTAGTAATTACTTTTATTCCAACTTTTCTATACTGTGGAACTTCTTTTTCACTTTCATCTAAAAATCTTGAACCAAGTACTAAATCAGCTTTTTGATTAATTATTGGTTCTGTTACTCTTTGAATATCCTCAATTCTATGTTGTCCATCTGCATCAAATGTTACTAAGATATCTCCATCCATTTCTTTTGCTTTGAAGAAAATACTTCGTATAGCTCCACCATAACCTAAATTTTTTTCATGATTTATCACTACAGCTCCCATTTTTTTAGCTATTTCTGATGTTAGATCACTTGAACCATCATTACAAACAATTATTGTATCAGTGATATCCATTAATTTAGTAATTATTGAAGCTATATTCTTCTCTTCATTAAATGCTGGAATTCCAACGATTATCTTCAATTTTGACCCTTTTGATTGGTTTTAGGATTTTAGGCTATAAAATGTGCTACTCAAAGTTTTTCCATTATTTTGAAATTTTTAAGGCATATTCATTGGTTTGAATAGAAAATATAATTAAAGAACTTTTTGAAGATTTTATGTGCTAACTGATGAAATTAAAGCAATTTTAGCAAAGAATGATTACGACTTAGATTCTGATGCTATTTCACGAATAGAAACTATGCTTAATTCAATACGAGATGATAATCAAATCAATAAACTTGATTACATTATAGATTGGTTCAACAAAAAACGCAAAGAATCTGATATGGTTGTAGAAGAGATTGGTATTAATGAATTAGATAAATGGAATGTTAATGACGACACTGGTAACATATCTCATGAATCCGGTGGGTTCTTCGAAGTTATCGGAGTGAAGGCTTCAAATACATTTGATCGTGAAGTTGGAAAAAAAGGTTGGACACAACCTATGATTGCAAAAAATCCTGGTGGAATTTTAGGAATTATTATGAAAAGAATCAACGGCATACCACATTATCTTTTACAAGCAAAAGCAGAACCAGGTAATATTGGAAAATTACAATTATCCCCAACATTACAAGCTACAACAAGTAATTTGTTAAAAGCTCATGGTGGTTCAAAACCATT